>Ga0208958_1001827_pt1 | contig 19782 bp, 25 predicted proteins | sample RifOxyB1_FD_184032 | JGI IMG/M metagenome (GOLD analysis project Ga0208958, IMG submission 184032) | Soil microbial communities from Rifle, Colorado - Rifle Oxygen_injection B1 (SPAdes) | ecosystem: Environmental > Terrestrial > Deep subsurface > Rock core/Sediment | place: Rifle, Colorado... | reverse complement strand
TTTTTTATGATGATTTCAAGTAAAACTTTAAAATATCCAGTTAAACTTGAATAAATAAATCAAGTAACTGAAAACTTTGAATTATTGGGAATGATACATACTGCACAAGAATTCTAGATATATAATATCCTAAGCGAACCAGCGACCAAAAAATCGTTCTAAAATATTAAAAACACATAATCAAAATAGCGGTTCGCCCAACATCTGGTGTGAAGTGCAGTCAAGGTGGCGAACCAAAATTATATGGTTTTTCAGGGAAGGATCAACTGACACTTTATGTTTAGTGAGGTAGGTATTATAATATGGTTAAACTACAGTTTAAGAATCTATATTTTGAAGTAACTCATTCATGTAATCAGCATTGTCTGCATTGCTTTCTTGATTCAAGTCCTCAAATTGATATTTACGAAATGGACACTGAAAAATGCTTACAAGTCATAACAAACTATAAAGAGCAAGGTGGACAAAGTATTTTTTTTACTGGAGGCGAACCTTTCGTCAGAAAGGATATTTTAGAATTATTAATTCATGCTGATGGCCTCGGTTTGAAATTTAGTGTTTCATCAAATGGTATTCTTCTTTCAGATAATTTAATAAAAAAAATATCTAAACTGAAAAATTTTCAATATTTTTTTACGAGTATATTAGCTCCAGATGAAGAATCACATAACCAAATGACACAAAATCGTTTAAGCTATAAACGATTAATAAAAAACCTACATGTTTTTAATGATATTGATCAATATGTTTATATTCAATCAACTCTTCCACGAACACGCTTTGATCAGATGGATAATATTATGAAAACGATATTGTCTATTCATAATAATGTTACCGTTAAATTTACTCCGATTGCTCATATCGGAGTAAAAAATGTTACTGAATCTAATAATCTAATTGTTTTTCCAGAACACTTTCATGAATTTATTGAGATATTTGATAAAATCAAAGAGAAGTTCGGAGATAAGGTAGATTATCCTAATTTAACTACTTGGGATAATATCAATGACTTCCATCAAAAATTAAAAGATACCCATCTCTACGGGTATGACTCTTCATGTTTAGTTGTAAAACCTAATGGAGATATGACGTTAGAAATCACCAACTGTAAAAATTGGACCTTTGGAAAGGCATATAAAAGTTGTGAAATAGATATTAATGATCACCTTTATTCTTTTATAAATGCCATGAGGAAAATGAACGATGAAATGCTACATAAATTTAAGGGACATCGTTTTATAGATCCTGAGAGCTATATGGAAAAAGAGCTTCCTCAAATTTATAATAATTATATTCAAACTATAAATAGATAGAAGACACGGATTTTTTATGGACATCTATATTATTAGACATGGACAATCAATGGCGGACATAGAAAATAAATGTGAAGGAAATTATGATTCTCCTCTCACAGCGTTAGGAAAAGAACAAGCCAGTAAACTCAGTTTATACTACAAACAAAATAAAATTTTATTTGACAAAATTTATACAAGTTCGTTAACAAGAGCAAAAGAAACAGCACAAATTATTTCTAAAAACCAAAACTGTGACATTATATCAACTGAACTTATCAAAGAAATGGATAACGGCATATGGGCCGGGATGCCCAAAGAAGAAAGAAATGCTAAATATCCACCCAAAGGAAATCCTCCCTATTTTAAGGCCTTTGATGAGCCAATCCCTTGGGGTGAATCCTATAAAGATTTGGCCCAAAGGGCCTACGAAGTAAAAAAACAAATAATTGATCAAAATAACAACTCAAGTATTGCAATAGTTTCTCACGGTGGATTTATTAATGCCTTGCTTGGTACAATTTTAAATGATGGTTTGCTTGAAGATTATTTCCATACAATCTTTCCCACTGGAGATACTGGGTGGCACTTGCTGCAAAAGAAAAATGGATTTACATATTTCAGGCAAGTAAATTGCCAGAAACATTTATTATAGGAATATGAATGAATATTTTCATCAAAGATATTACAAAAGAGACTCTTAGTGATTTAGATAAAATATGTCTCCATTTCTTGGACAAGTTAGAAAATAAAACAGACTATCTTGAAGGAATCAAAAAAAGAAATGAGTGGTATTCCAATATGTTTGATAAATATGGGCCACTTGCTAAAGTGGCCTACAAGGATAATATTCCGGCAGGAATGATCCAATTTATACCAAGGGCTTTAGAACAAGTTATTGATATACAATGTGTTTTTGTCAAAGATGAGTTTGTAGGTCTTGGAATTGGCAGTCTATTGCTTGAAGAAACCATTAAATATCTATCTTGTAAGAAAAACTATTTTAATGATAGTTCGCCAAAGGCATTGATCACTTGGGCATTTGATATTCCCGGACACGTACCTCAAGAAAAACTTTTTACAAAATTTGGTTTTATTCCATCTGATTCGGGTAGACCACTCTACCTCCCTATTGAAAATAAATATAAGTACACCTATAAACCAGATAATAGCTTTAAAAACAAGTCCAGCAACAAGAAAGCTACGATAATACTGGACACCTCTTGTCCCTTTTGTATTTTTACTACCAATAAATACACAAATATATTTAAGGATATTTTGCCTGAAATTAAACTTAAGACAGTAAATAAATTCAAAGATACAACAGAAACAAAATGTCTGGTTGATTTTTGCGAATTTAATCAAAAGGAGATTTTGACAGCTTTTGCAAAAAAGGATGAAATAAAAAAATGTATATATGAGAAACAAGGAAAATAAATGCCTTCAGTTATTGGACATACCCTTATTGGAAGCACTTGTTACACATTACTAAGAACGAATAGAAATAATTATTCGTTTTTAAGGTTATTACTGCTATCTGCTCTAGCTTCAAATCTTCCAGATGCTGATGTTTTATTTCATTTTCTTAATTTATCCCATATCGCATTTCTGTCACACCGGGGCGGTTTTTTCCATTCCGTTTATTTTGCTTTATTTGGTGGGATAATAATTTCATATATGGGATATAGAAAAGAACCGGCCAGAACAAAATATTTGTTAGGCATATATTTTTGCATACTTATTATTTTACATAGTATTTTTGATGCTATGACCGAAGGTATTGGAGTAGCATTCTTCTATCCCATATACGAGAAGAAACTATCTCTTCCATTTACCCCGCTTCTACCAGCAGGATTTTCAGCAAAAGCATTTATCCAAAATCCTGCAATATCAAGAGAGCTTTTCATCGTATGGATACCATCAATGATAATAAATATTCTACTGTGGTTTAAGCTTCAAAAAAGACAGGGGCAATATTTATGAAAGTTGAAACATATCAAGAAGTTTATCACGGAAGTCATGAGCAAGGGTTAAAGTATCTGGAGCCTCGCAAAGGTACACATAGAAAAGAATGGCTACATGCCGCCAAACGAATTGCTCAAGCAGCTCTTTATATTCGCAAGGGTAGTGTTGGAGGCGATTTTGGATGTTCAAAATGGGAAGCCCCTAAAACCAAGCAATCAATTTTCTTAGAAAGATTTAGTGGAGCATTTGATCAGTTATATGATGGGGCAAAAGGCTCAATCTACATTCTGCCTGGTGAGACATTTATATCAAATGAAATGTGTTTTGATCAAGAAGTTATATCTGAAAGTAAAGTTATGCCGAAAAAAGAAATAGTCATCAATAACAGTAAGGAATATATACTTGGGCTTGAGAAAAAAGGTGATGTAATCATATACCTCTATCCCAATAGGCCAGAATCTATACCCATGGATGATGAAGACATCGTTATGAAAACAGTAATCTGGGCCAGACAATTTGGGGAAGATGAAATTGATCGACTTGGTAAATATCAACCAGGGTTAGTTTCAAGAGTTAGAAAGATTTATCATAATCAGGAACTTCTAATTTCCAGTTTTCAAAAGTGGTTAATTGATTTTCCTAGCTATAAAGAGTTTATATTAGCTGCACTTTCCAAAGATTTCCAAGAATTGAAAGATAAAGGCATTTAGACAAGGACTCAATTGCGATGATTAGAAAAATGAAAGAGACAGACTTACCGTTAGTTATGGAATTAATGCAACAGGAAGATGAATTTTGGCATTCTATGTGGGATATCAATACCATCAACAAGGCATACAAATCATCTGATAGATTATCATTTGTCTATTTAGACAATGATAATATTGTGGGATCAATTTTTGCTTCTGACCTTGGTTTTAGAGCATATTTATCTGGTTTAATTGTTAATAAAAATTACAGAAACAAAAGGATTGCAAAACAATTAGTTTTAAGAGTCGAAAATGAACTCAAACAAACAAATTCAGAGCTGATAATAGCCGATGTATTACCTCATGCTGTGTCTTTTTTTGAAAAGCTTGGGTGGAAAAGTCCGTATGCAAAACTTATGAGGAAAAAAATTTATGAGTAACCTTAAGGTCGCCACCTGTGGATTTTCTGTTACTGCCAATATAGAGGAAAATGCAAGATACATTTTGGATTTTATAAAAGAAGCAAGTAAGGAAAATGCTGATGTCATCTTGCTCCCGGGATGAGTGTTTGAATGAGCATCTCTTTTATGACTTAGAAGATGCCCGAAGAAAGATTGAAGATTGGCATGAGCGATATAATAATTTCAATCCGCATTCGAGTCTTGGGATGATAACACCAATAGAATTTGCAAAAGAACAGGAAACTATGTTAGTAGCTTAAATATCAGATTGGATTTTCCGAATGATTGGGGGAACCGCCAACCATTAAAAATATTACTGACTTATTTTACGGCACTCCTTTTCAAATAATTTTTGGATAGAACTTGTTATGACTTTTAATCACAAATTAAACAATCATTACGTAATATTTTAAGCTAAGAATTTATGGCCACTCTCTTATAAGTGGCATTTCTTATTATAGAATGTCGGCCCGAAAATACCGTGGGAAAATTGGTGTTTTTAAATGTCCCACCCAGTACGGAGTACTTTAAGAATTAGAGCTTTTATTACCGATTAAAATATAACTCATTGGTAATATATTTTTTTCTGCAATATCGGGATAAATTCCCGTGCAATCAAATGAATACTCCGTGAAATCTTTAATAATAACCCCGCTATGTATTACAGAGTTAAATAGATCACTTAGAGTATGTGAGAATGAGTAAAATGTTTTAGAGTCATAGCTAGTATTTCCAACATAGTCATTGCCTGAGTTGTGTTCCCAGTGCTCCTTTCTGAAATAATTCCCTTCAATAGTTAAGGGGTCCTTATTATCATCATCAGTAAAAACATTTAAAATAGGATGCTCTTCATATATCATTATTTTTCCATTCTCTTTAAGCATCTTAGCAATTATACCAAAAAATTTCTTTAAGTCTGGCAACCAAACTAACGTTCCCGCAGTAAGATATACTAAATCAAATGAGTTATAATACTCTTCTCCTATATCATAAACATCTGATTGAATGAACTTACAATTTTCTTTTGCTATTTCATTCAACTCATTTGCTTCTTTGATTACTTCATCTGAAATATCAAATCCAATTCCTGATTTTGCTCCTAAACGCAAGATTGAAATTAATTCTCTACCATTATTGCAAGACAACTGAGCAACACTTAAATCTTTAACGTTAATTTGATTTAACTTATCAAGCTCATACTGATCTAATGTATTATAATTTTTATCCTTAAATTTTTCCTTCAAGTTAGTTTTTCTATTTTTGATATGAATGGGAATTGTCTCATTCCATGCTTCACGATTGCTATTTGTGTATTTTTTAATTTCCATTTGGTATCCTTTCCCTAAGCTTTTAATCAATATATTTTCATATGAACAAGCATTATTCTCTCTTTCTTTTTCTTTTGCAAACATTGATAAAAAATGACTGATCAATTATTGTGAGACATTACATTTAGTTAAAAAAAGGGAGCGCTTGAAAGAACTCTCATCTAAAAGCAAAGTCGTTCTATTCTCGACGTTCAATTAATATTTACAAGCAGTTACGATCAATTGTAGTAGCTATTGGTGACATTTAAAAAAACCAATTTTACCACGGTATTTTCGAGTTGGTGATTCTGGTGGATGTTAGAACGCTTGGTCCTTTAATTAGCACAAACATTTGTTATTACTGGTATTGAACTTATTTTAACAAATTAAATTAGTTCCACAAGAGTGTTATTATATAGATTTATTCAAAAGAGATATTTATCCGTAGGAGAAAATCGCTTCAAAAAAATATTTTTCATAAATAGAGGTCTTAAAAAGAAGATTTTTTATGGGTACTTATTGCGTAATGACAACACAGATCATTTTTGGGATTATTTTACAATGGAAAATTTAAAGATTGCTACATGTCAATTTGAAGTTTCAAGTAATATAAACTCCAATTATCAAAATATAAAAAAATATATCGTTGAGGCGGGCAATGCTCAAGCTGATGTTATTCATTTCTCAGAATGTGCTTTATCTGGTTACTTAGGACATCACAATCCAAAATTAACAATAGAAAAATTGGACTCCAAGCATCTAGAATCTATAATAGAAGAGATTTGTCACTTGGCAAAAAAATACAGTATTTGGATTATTCTAGGTGTTTCTCATGTAACAGCTAAGGATACGAAAAATTCGTTATATATAATTAATGATCAGGGAAATATAAAAGGTCGGTATGACAAAATCAATTTATATGACAAAGAAACTACGCACTTTTCGAAAGGAAATGATTTAGTCACTGTTGATATAAAAAATATTAAATGTGGTTTTATGATCTGCTATGATTCTTGTTTTCCTAAACTATATGAAGAGTATTCTAATCTGGGAGTTAAAATCATTTTTCACTCTTTTTATAATGCAGACAACGCTGGAGGCGAAACAGAACTTGATCGTCTGATAATATCACAGCAAATTACAAGGGCAGCGGATAATAGATTTTGGATTGTTGCCAGTAATTCAAGCAAATACCACTCTAGACTTGCGTCAGGATTTATTTACCCCGATGGAAAAATCAAACTTCTTCAAAAAAATGAGGAAGGAATAATTTATGATAATATACCTAGCAAAAACTTAGGCTGGACATATTAAACCTTGGATTCAAAATTATGCCAATTGAAAAATCTATTTTATCACAAGATGATTTATTAAAGTTGATGAAAGAACATTACGGCATCGTTGATGTACTAGATATTCACAACTTAGAACAAGGTACTGCTAATTGCCACAAAATCACGACAAAACATAAGAAATATTTTCTAAAAGAATTTCAATCGAAGTATTCAACAGAAGATATGGAAATAGAACCAAGTATGGTTAACTTTTTAGCAAGCAAAGATTTTCCCGTAGCTAGTTTTATAAAAACAAAATTAAATAGATATACTTGGGAGTATTGCGGTAAAACATTCCATATGCAGCATTTTATTGATGGTCAATGCTATCAGCAAAAGGATACACCAGAATGGCTATTAACAGAAGCAGCGAAATGTCTTGGGCAAATCCAGAAGCTTTTAAAAGACTTTCCTCAATTAAAATCTGATTTTCCTAAGAAATGGTTTACGAGTTGGTCTGAAGAAGGCGGAATCATTGCCTGTAATTCCCTTTTGAAACTGGTTGAATCAGTATCAAATAGTAAAATTAAGGGAAAAATCACTACGGATTTGAAATATAAACTAAATTTAATTTCAAGAGTAGCAAAAATTAATATTGAATATGACAAGCTTACTGTAAGAAATAGCCATGGGGATTTTAATATCTTACAAATTCTATGTGGCGAATCTAAAGTAAATGCTGTTATCGACTTTTCGACAGCCTCAAGTCTGCCGGTCGTATGGGAAGTAATAAGATCTTTTACACTTAGTGATAAAAATTCTATCTCTGCACAAATTAATATAGATAGATTCAAGAAATATATCATTGATTATCTTGAAGCTGGTGGAGAATTAAGTAGATATGACATTAGCATCATGCCTAAATTTTATCTTCTCCAGTTAGCACGTAACCATTTTGGGTACAAAGAATACCTTACAAGTATTGCTTCAGAAAATGTTAATATAGATTTTTTGAATGATTTGCTACATTTTGGATACTGGCGAACTGATATGTGTAGATGGCTAGAAACGAATGGAGATGATCTCACTCTTGAGTTGCAAAGTATTCTCTAGCCCCCTCTTCAGTTTTATTTTTGTTCAAACAAAGTATCCATTCTACTATTCTATAACGCTCAATCTTGATTGGAAGTACTCCGTACTGGATGTGACAGTAGAAAAAACGAAAATTCCAGTGCAATGATATAAACGGGGATACTCAATGTAAGCTTCCGTTAATTTTTGCGAGTTAACTCTGATGAAAACTTGGATAACGGAGAAAGCCCCCTATCCAACTTTACCAAAGTTTCTTTTTGAAATTTTTGAATAAGTTTTGGAGCAAAATAATTCCCCGATACCAATAAAATAATTGCCGCCACTATTTCCACTACTATTTTCATGCTTGTTCCTCCCGTGATTCACGTTTAATAATGGCAGCAACAACAGACCTATCCCACTTACCACCAGTTTTACTTTTAATATTTTTATCATTTAAGTGTTTAGCAATTTGCCGCTGCGATTTACCTTCGCCACTCAATTTAAGAATAAGTTTAATCACACTCTGCTCTTTCTCATGAGATATAAGTTTTCCCCTAACAAAACGAACCCCATATTTTTGCCGTAATGGTTCCATAGATTTTTGCTTGGTAATCTCGCCTTCTTTAACAGCTTCCAATATAGATGTTTTAGGCCAAGCAGAATCCGTCAACTCAGCAATATCTCGCAGCGAAAGGCCTAAATCGATATAGAGTTTCCGTAAAATTCCGTAATTTTCCGCTGGCGCATTTAAAAAATGTGTAGTGAAAACAGAAACATAACTCACATCAGATAGCGGTTCGTCTAGCGTTTGGGTTGCCCGACCATTCGAACCCCAACATTTTTCTAAAAAATCATTAACAATTTAAAATTATTAACATGAGGATTCAAATATTTATCAAGTTTTAAAATCTTGTCCATTACAGGAAATTACACAAAATTACACGTTCTGCTTCCGCTGCGCTTCCGTTTTGCTTCCGAAATTTTACCGTATTTAACCATTCTATTTTAGTTTTTCTGGAAAGCAAATTCCCGCTCAAGGGATTTATGTCTCTTGAAAGGGAATTTGCTTCCATCCAGAAATACTTTCGTAGAAGGTATATGTATGGAACTTAATAAAAATTTAAAAGCACTTCTTCAACGAGAAGGGATAAATGTTTCCCAACTCTCCAAGAGAACGAAGATACCTGTTCAAACACTTCATAATTGGCTCAGTGGTGTAGAACCACGAAGCCTTAAACAAGTACGAATCGTCTCTGACTACTTTAATGTTTCGATTGATTATTTATGTTTTAGTATTGAAAACAAAAATGAGACTTATAGTGCGTTTGAAAATGAGATAAATGCTGGGATATTTGAAGTTGTACTTAGGAGGATAAAAAATGAAACAAAATAAACTCAAAAACATTATTACAGCAATTATAATTCTACTATACACAAATTCTGTTAATTGCCAAGGTACGGACACATGGATTATAAAAGATGGTACATCCTGTTTTCCTGCAGTTGGTATTTTATCCCCTGAATATATCCTTAAAAATAATCCCAAGTGCAAAAAAGTCAGCAAGGGATATCCTCCAAATATATTTATTTTAGACTGCGAAAAATCACAATTTAGAACAAGTTTTGCTTATTCTACAACGAAGGAATCTTGTCTTAAGATGATAGAAAATTTAAAAGCACAAGGTTTATAATTATTTTTCGCTGGAGTAAAAAATGAAAACATTATATTTAATAGGAATTTTTATAATTGTTGTTATCTTAACCAGAGGTCCATTAGAAGAACAAGAGGCAGAAAAAAAACAACAAGATGTTACATACTCTGTTCCATTCAAAGCTACTCTCATAAAAAATCTTGGCGGTCCGAAAAAACACTGGGCCAAATACTCATTTGAATATAAGGATAACTCATATGATTTTGATATAACATACAAAGAATATTATGATGATTTTGAAAAAATACAAAACGAAACAAAATTAATAGGCAGAAAAATACTACAACAAATAATTAAAGAAGGTCGAAATCCATCTGAGATATTTATTAACGTAAGCATAACACAAGAAGCAGGAAAAGGTGAAACTGGTCAAAAGCTATATCGATACTTCGGGCTAGTTAGTTATGATAGTACAAGTGACCAAATGATTTTTAAAATGCATAATCCTTAACAATATACTCCTTATAGTAGAAAATTAAAAAAAATAAGATTGAATAACAAATTCATCTTAAAATCTTATTTATCTCATCTATGCATATTTTTGATATTCCCATACCCACTAAATTTGATTTTTTCAACCAAGCAAGGCAATCAGAAGAAGTCATATCCTTACGCGCACATTTATCGTTTAAAATACTTGAAGTTGTCCTACTCAATCCAAGTCCAATAAAATTAACCATCGTTTTAGACGATGCTCCAAGCTCTAAAAACAATGATACGTTGGGTAAGGAATCTATTAACTTTTCATGTTTTAGTTCAATTAATGTATGCCTTAAAATATCTATATAACATCTGGAATATTTCACATACTTGAAACGAAGGCTTGACTCAACTAAATCAAGGCATTCGCGAATTGATGTAGCAATGCTTAGTTTGTTTTTATCTTTAGATTTGGAATTCTTAACTCGATAGCTATGAAAATCATTTATTATTTTTGCCAAGGGAGCCCCAATCATCCATGAGTGTCCCCACCCACCGAAAAAATAGCCTTCCCTGCTTTTTTTAGACTTACCCTCAAATTCAGTGTGTATCCGATGAAACATTAAAGCATATGAAGCCCCAGCACCCTCTTGAAGGGGATATTTGGGGATATAATTACTTGCTCCTTTTTTAACAATTCCTGCAGCAAGATAGTTATGCATAATTTGTTGTCTGTAAGAAGAAATATTTATATGCTTTTCATAAATTTCTCGAGGCAATTTTAAACTTTCAATTACTTTCTGAGCCTTTTCTTTATATTGTTTTTTGATATCGTCGTCGACATTATCAAAAGCAATTCTTAGTGCTCTATCAAGCTTCCCCCCATTATAATCCTTTAAAACTTTTTGAAAGCAAGTTTCTAATAATTCAGTCTCTTGAAGACCAGATTTATGCTGGTCATTCTCAATAAACTTAAATAAATCATTTTTATAGCTAGACAAAGTTAAATAATAAGATGATTTTATTTTTTGGAGTTTCTCTCCCTTTATTGGATCTCCACTCCATCTGTTATGGTCAATTAAATAGATATTACCTTCGAGATCTTTACCTAGGCGACCGGCCCTACCAACAAGATTCCAGAAATCATTTGAGGAAATCGGCGTATTTTTACCCTTTTGAGGACTATTCATAAATAAGTTCTTCGCGGGAAAATTAACACCATGTAATAGCGTGCTAGTACAAACGAGAAAATTGATAACCCTTTGCTCAAAGTAATCTTCAATCGTTTTCCTCACTATCGCAGGCATATTACCATAATGAAATGCAACACCATTCAAAACAGTATCCCCTAATATATAGTCCTTATGAATATTTTCCTTAATAAACTTAGAAAATTCCTTTCTCTTTTCCATTATTTCATCAGTCACTTTATTGCCAGAAGCTTCCACAAATTGGCTAATCAAATTTGCATATTCTTCACATTGTGCTGGCCCAGATGAGTAAACTAAATTTTGATCTTCTTTCCCGAATTCATAGGCCAAAAAAGGCAATTTATAACGATCATCAACTAATTCTGTGGCTAACTTCTTCGAGCCCAAAGAGATAGCATTAAAATCATCATCAAGTCTGTAAACATTCACTTCCTGAGTATTACCTGGAATTGTTTCAAGCTTAAGAATATTTTGAACAACAGGGCTTTCTTCGGTTGATACGATGTTAAGATTATCAGAAGAACCCTCAATAAATAATCCAAATATGTCTGGATTTTTTGAGAAAGGTGAACCAAATAAAATTTTAGTATTTGGATAACTATTTCGAATGTCTTCAATTATAGATTGAAGAATAACTCCTCTAGAACTATCCCCCACACTCTGAGCTTCATCTACAATTATAAAATCAAACTCTAAGCTCGGATCTTCTTGAACCAAAACCTGAAGTCTTTCCTGAGTAAGTACATATATACACTTTTTAGAGTTAATTTCCTTTGAAGATACTGGAACAGATGTAATAACCATCTCTTGATCTGATATTTTGAAATCCCTCGCTCTTTCGTTTAAATTATTTGAAACTTGATTGATCAGCGCTCTCGTTGGAACAATGTAGCACCCATAAAACTTAGACATGATATTGGCTTTATTCACTAAAAAGTTAATAAGGGAAAAAGATTTTCCCGCTGATGTTGGCGCTGTTATGGCAATTATTTTATTTTCAATCATCGATTCCCAAACATTTTTCTGAAAATCAGTGAGTCTTAATTTTCTACTATCACTAAGCAATACCGTATTTTCATTAATTTTAAAATTATTTTGAAATACTTGCCTCAATGAATCTAGATTTTCTTCATATGACTCTAAAACAAAGTCTCTTGTCGGAAAGTTACCTAATTGCGTCCATATTGAACCCAACGGAGCGCTGTATTTCTCTATTGCCTCTTGATTTAATTTCGTAATAAGTATCGCGATCTGATGAGCTATTTTTTTAAATTGGTTTTTTTCAGATCCCGCAAAATGAACAGCGGCTGTTAATAATTTTCTAGTGGTGCTATCATCAACATTCTCTGCTGCGACCCCAAGAGACATTGACACGCCTTTATTAATTAATAAGTTCAAATCAATTTGAAATTCTTTTCTGCTTATAATTCTTTCAGATAATTTATCTATTATCATTGCTCTATTACCGATTCTAATTATTCATCACTTTCTTCATATTCCTGATAATCAGGAAAGCCTATTTTTGCAAAAAATGCAGATCGAAGATCTGCGACAGACTCAAAAGGCAATAAAAGAAAGTTAAATTCAAACTTGTCAATATTAGCACTCTTGATTTGAATTGAGAAGGCCTCACAAATTTCTTTTATCTGTTTATTATATTCATCTTTAAATGTTTTCGTTATTGTGTCTTTATCCCTACTGAAAATCTCAGTATATTTTTCTAAATCGAATCCAATAAAGCAAGAATACGCTTCTTTTTTTTCTGATTCAATATAGGGATCAAAATAATTCAGTATTTTTTCCTCCAATTCTTTATCAGGAACATTCGGAAAATCCCTTAAAATCTGTATATCTCTATCCTTGGGAGCAATACCAGATTCTTCATCCGGTTTATTAAAGCTAACTATTGATTCAATTATTCTTTTTACTGCAAGTTTTGCATCCTTGTATATTTTTGACTCTCCCCAAAGCACACAAAGTTCACCATCTTTTTCAGTCATATGAATTCCATCTGATCCATGAATCGCCATCGCTCTGTTTGTTTTCAAGATCATTTTACAACTAACTTGAGGTGCATTAAGAAATGCCTCCTGCAAAATAAACAATATCAGCTCTCCAACTTCTCCAGACTTCTTTCTTTGCTTTTTAGAAATTATGAAAAGATTAATAGCCTTTGCTCTCATTTCAGTAGAAAATTTATGGATACCACCATTTTTTTCATACCTTTTTCGATCTCGCTCTAAAATATTCACGGGAATACAAAATGGAACGATTTGCTCATCAATATAATCTACAAACTCTTTTAATCCGTAGGTATCATTAACAATTCTTAGAAAATAAAAATTGGATTTTACTTCCAATCCATCAAAACAATTGTGATCTACATCATGTACGACAACATGCTCTGTAATCTTATCATGATTACTCGATCTAATTGACAGCAAGTCCATAGCCTTATAATACCTTCCATAGTGGTCAGATTATAGCTTATATTAAAATTAAAATTACGACAGTTAAGATTTATTAAATTTATGTTGATTGAAATAGTCAAAAATTTCAAATTTATATGTAATAATTGCTACCTATTTTCAGAGCTTCTTATAAAATTCACAATAATCGCATAAGATTGCTCTTCCTCAATCTTCAATACACCTTGGGACTTTTTCCCCCATTTCTTGGGAAATTTTCTCCCTAATCTCCAAGCAGATGCTTTCCAGTTAGGTTTCACTTCTTTTTCTATAAGAATTTTGTCACCGTTAGAATCTAGAATAAAATCTCCATTCTCATCCTCCAAGAATGACTCCGGAGAACCAAGTGCTACCTGATCAATTATCTCAAGATCACGTATCTCAGCTTCAGCCTGTGATCTTAATACGAGTCTAGCAACTCAATGATGGTGACATTTCTAAAGCAAGGACTAGACAGTGATCGAAACACAACTTTTCAGTTTTCAATAAACGATATCGCACAATTTAATACCTTTTTTTGATCATCATAAGGTTAATTCATTAACCTTTGTTTTTTTTACTCAGATGCAATTGAGGAGGGTCTCGTAAAATTCACAATAATCCCAGAAGATTGATCTCCTTCATTTTCAGTTATGCATTGAGATTCACTCCCCCATCTTTCGGGAAACCTTCTTGATAATCTCCAGGCTACAGCTTTCCAATCAGGCCTAATTCCCTTCTCAAGAAGCATAGGCTTCCCCTGATCATCCATAACAATATTTCCATTTTCATCAGTAACATATTTATTGGGAGTGCCGTTTGCAGCTTGATCTATAAGTAACAAATCTCGCATTTCAGCCTTACCTAGCGACACTAATACTGCGTCCGATAATTGTCTCTGGAGAGTGTTCTTTTCATCTTCCTTACCTTGTCTTAACCAGCGATAAAGGGTGTCTTTGCTAACACCACAAGCCGCAGCGGCTGATTCAACATAACTGCCCCTTTTCAAATAAAGTGAAATTTCTTCTATCAGTTCTTTGGTTAATTTTGGTGTTGAACCTTTGGAATATCGAGCCATAACTCTCCTAAATCTTGTCTAACAGACATTAAATAACTTTTTATATGTAATTTCTGTTTTATCTTTTTCCATATTTATATTATAACTCCTAGTCATGAATAAGATGATACGCAAAGGGTAAAGCAATATGAATGAACATGAAATAAGTAATATAGTTAAAAAAATGAACGAAGTTTGGGAAGAAGTTAAACAAACAAATTCAAATTACATAAAAATAATAATAAATAATATCCAAAACTCTCAGGAAAAAGATGTTTGGGCAGATATTAAGAATATTTTCTCCTATTTTAAAACTGATACGGAGATTAATAATAGAGGTATGTTTTCAACAGATGAAGTTTACACGCTGTTAAAAGACTTTGCTCAATCACCACCCTGTGAGGCTTTTTTGATTGATATCTTAAAAATATTCAAAACGGCCAAAGACGATATTAAAAATAACAATATGCCGGATGCGGGAGGCTACAAAAAACACTATCATTTATTAAAAAGTAATTCAGACTACCTCCTAGCATTATTAAAACGGGATCAATTTGAATTACTATTTACTGAGAACTATCACTTCGATGAAGAAAATATAAATGCAGATTCTGGTACACTAATAGATAAGCTTGAAGAATTTCTTTGTTTTCTAAATAAAATTGACATTCAAAAGTTTGGCGAAAAAGACTTTATTAAACTAGGTATCAAATATCAACAACACTATGAGGGCCAATTATATCCACGAAAAAAAGAAAAAACAGCCTACAGAGTATTTCTTATAAAAGAAATCTATGGTCTTCTAACTAACAAATATCTGCTAAATAAATTTTTTACTGATAATTCTATTGATCATTTGGTACATGAAATCGTCACAATTTTAGTAGAAAATACAGAAGATATTCCCACTCTTGATTCAGTTAAAAAAAACCTCCATCCTACTTAAGTATTTAAAATTATTTAACGATAGTTCCATTTTTTTTATTTCTTAACTTTCGTTATCAAATTCTTCTTTAAGCTTCATAGTGGCTCATGTGAGCGCGCGCTCAACAATTTTATAATTTAACAGGAGAATGCAATGAGACAAAAATTGTTGAGAATGAAAAATGTTGAACAAGTCACTGGATTACATCGATCTACTATTTATCGTATGGAGAAAAAGGGAAAATTTCCTAAAAGAATCCACATCGGAGGCTACATTGTTGCTTGGCCAGAAACAATGATCCAAGAATGGATTAAGCAACAAATTGAAAAATCAAATGGAGGTAATAAATGAGTGTACCTCAACCAATTATCGACCATTTGCATTTAAAAAAATCTGGAAACGGTTATCTTGGGAACTGTCCTTGTCATCCTGATAATAATCCATCGTTATCAGTTAATTGTGTTAATGGAACTATATTGCTTAAATGCCACGCTGGATGCAGTCAAGAAAAATTAATTGATTACTTGCGAAGTAAAGATCTTTGGCTGACAAAAGTATTTACAAGGGAATATTTTGAAGAGGTTTGGGAAAATGCGAAAACATTAAACCCCAAGGATATAGGGTGGAAATACCTAAAAGAAATAAGAGGCATCTCCAATATTGAGAATATTTCCAATATTGATAATGTCCGTTTTATAAACTCCTTGGAATACTTTGATGGAAATGAAACAACAAAGAAAAATTTCCCTGCTTTAATCTTTGCTGTTCATAATCAAGAAGATCATCTGATTGGAATTCAAAGAATCTATTTAAACACTAATGGTGAAAAAGCACCAGTTTCTGATCAGAAAAAGACTCTTGGTAAGATAAAAAACGGCGCTATAAAATTAAAAGGATGTGATTCAGAATTACATTTAGCAGAAGGGCCAGAAACGGCTTTGGCTATTTTAACAAGCCTTAACAAACCTACATGGTCAAGCTTAAATGCTAACAACCTTGTAAACACACCTGTACCTGAATCCGTACAACGACTTCACATATGGGCCGACAAGGATCTCTCCCAAACAGGTGAAGAAGTCGCCATCAAAGCTGCTGAAAAATTTAGTGGACTTGGAATTGATGTTATTATTCATATGCCAGAAGGATTGGTAGATGAAAAAAATAAGCACATCGATTGGCTGGATATTCTGAACCAAAAAGGAAGTCAATATATAGTTGAAGAAAGTATTTTAGGTTCATTATATGACCTCAAAATTAAGGAACTAGTTAATTTAGCTGACGTTGTAGCTGAAGAAGTTGAATGGTTTTGGTATCCCTATATTCCAAAAGGAAAAGTAACTCTCCTTGAAGGTGATCCTGGCCTTGGAAAAAGCTGGTTAAGTTTATACCTAGCTGTGGCCACCTCTTTAGGTTCTGATTTGCCTGATAGTCCAAAACGTGAGGCTGCAAATGTTCTTCTTTTATGTGCTGAAGATGGCATAGAAGATACAATAAAACCCAGACTCGAAGCAATGGGTGGGGATCATACAAAGATTTTTGCCTATCAAGCACCTCTCACAATGGATACTAAAGGCAGCCAAACCTTATCTGGCATCTTAAAAAAAACAAAACCTGCTCTTATAATAATTGATCCTTTGGTTGCTTTTTTAGGTGAAAAAACGGACATGCATAGAGCTAATGAAATTAGACCTATCATGACTAGACTATTTAACATTGCCACACAATACAACTGTGCAATTTTAGGAATAAGACATTTGAAAAAATCAAAAGAAGATAAGGCCATTTATAATGGCCTAGGATCAATTGATATTACTGCTTCTGCTCGATCTGTTCTTTTTGTTGGTAAACATCCTCACAAAGAAAACGTTCGTGGCATGGCGCATATCAAATCTAATCTTGCCCCGATGGGAGATATTCTCGGATTTGAAATCAAAGATGCAAAATTTGAATGGACAGGAAAGCTTGATATTTCGCTTCAAGATTTACTTAGTGCAGATGATTCTACCAACAAAAACCCAGGTGCATTAGGTGAAGCAATTGATTTTTTAGAAGCTTTTTTATCTAAAGAACCAATAGGCGCAATTGCAATCAAACTTGCAGCTAAAGAAGCAGGGATAAAAAATAGAACATTGGATCGTGCAAAAAAAGAACTAGGCATTATAAGCAAATCTGAAAAAGATCCTACAACAGGACAAAAAAGATGGGTCTGGATACTTCCTGATTTCCAAGATTGCCAAGAACTGCATACAGGAAGTATGGCAACCTTGGATAACAATGCTGAACAAAGCTTTTTTCAAGGAGGTCAGCATGAGTAGTATAGACTTCTCAAGAACAAATAAGCTAAGATCCTCCTCTGTCAAGTCGCTCTTTAACAAACAAATAGTATGGTTAGACACTAAGGAAGCAGCGGTTCATTTAAGAATTACTGCTAACAACCTTCGTGTAAAAGTCTCTAGGGGTGAAATTCAAGTTGATGGAAAACTTGGACACTCATGGAGATTTAGACGAGATAGACTTGATGAATTACTAGAATCCTCCATTAACGGAGGATCTTATGATTAAAACTTACAAATTAGATAGTAAAACCTATTATCTAATTCAACTAAGCTATACTGCTAAAAACGGAAAACGATTTCAACGAAAGTTTAGACGTGATCCCAATAAGGAATTAATAACTTCAATTGCTAAGGCCAAAAAACTTGAAGCTCATTACCTTGTAAATTTAGAAAGTGATGCTGAAGGACTAAATCAAACGATGAAGTTCAAGGAATGGCATGAATTATTTCTAAAAAGTATTAAACATCAATACAAAAGGATTACGGTCATGCAATATGATGGCGATTTGAAAAAATGGTTGTCAGTTGATTTTCAAAACAGATTACTATCGGATTTCATGAAAAGTGATATTCATTCTTTTATTTTCAACGAAATGTCGATGAGGGGGGCAACCCCTCATCAACAAGGCCGTATTTTACGACATCTGCACAGATTGTTTGAAGCTGCCTTAGAAGATGGTTTAATTTCACGAAACCCAGCTAAAGGAATCAAGGTAAAAGTTCCACCTCCACAAAAATTGGTCTTAAACACCAATGAAGCTGAACTACTTCTTGAGGAAGCAAAAAAATCAAATCATGATTTTTACTACCTTTGGGCCTTTGCTCTTTTAACTGGAATGAGATCAGGTGAAATGTACGGGTTAAGATGGACAGATGTTGATGAAGTAACAGGAAATATTTCAATCAGCAGACAATGGACGAATAAAGATGGGTATCATGCTACCAAAACAAACCTGAACAGGGTTTTGCCAATTTCTAGCTCACTTAAACATCTCCTTAGTGAATTAAAAAATATCGGGCCATTTAAAGAAACCTTAATCGGTTTGAATAATACCTCGGTAGATTTTGATGATTTAGTCTTGCCCAGACTAAAAGAATGGAGGCACGGAAATCAAAGCTTGGTAACCAATAATTTTTGTAAATCTATTGGAGTAACGGAAGTAAAATTTCACGACCTAAGAGCTACGTTCATCACAAACCTACTGGCTCAAGGTGTTTCACTTGCGAAGGTAATGTCGATTGTAGGTCATTCAAAAACAAGCACAACAGATGTTTACTTAAGACTGGCTGGGGTAGATGTAAGAGGTTCAACAGATCAACTGGGTTATTCGCTTCCGAAAGAAAAAGTTGATAATGTTGTTCAACTTTTTAGTTAAGCTAATCTTTACTCAATCTTTTATATTTTCAACCCGATAACTTAAATAATTCATTATAAAATAAATTGAATAAGAAGGAGAGAAAATGTCACCAAATTTAAATTTAATTGTAACTGCTCACCCATAACGTAAATTTTTTTTGTCAAAAGACAGGCCTTGTTAGATTTTTTTTGTTGGCCGAGTTTGCCTGATAAGGAATAATCTTTGTCATGTGCAAAGAATCTCTCAGACAACAA
>Ga0208958_1001825_pt1 | contig 19799 bp, 26 predicted proteins | sample RifOxyB1_FD_184032 | JGI IMG/M metagenome (GOLD analysis project Ga0208958, IMG submission 184032) | Soil microbial communities from Rifle, Colorado - Rifle Oxygen_injection B1 (SPAdes) | ecosystem: Environmental > Terrestrial > Deep subsurface > Rock core/Sediment | place: Rifle, Colorado... | reverse complement strand
AAATATTTTCTTCCTGATTTTAATTCTTCTTTTGTAATACTCTTAAGTATAATTCCTATTGGTATAGACCAAAGCAGGACAATTACTCCAAGTATAAAATTGTAAGCTTGCATAAATTAACTAAGTTATTTTTGTTTAAAAGCCTTGTTAAAATACAGTTTATAATTAATAGTAGTTAGTAAGGAGATGTCATAACCAGAATAATAGTTTCTTTTTATCAGAAAGTTAGTCAGTAGTAAGGAGAGTTCATAAAGAGAACCATGGAATCTTTAAGGGAAGATTCATAACCAGAAGAATCGCAGATTCTTTGGTCCAGAAAAAAAGTATTTTTTCTTGGAAAGAAACCGTAGGTGTCTTTTATCAATTTAGAAAGAAATCACTTTCTTCAACATCAGAATATGCAATCAAATCAGTCATGCTTATAAGGCCTACAAGTTTTTTATCTTTAAGAACAGGTATTCTTTTTATTCTTCTCTCAGTCATTATTTTTACAGCTTCCTGAACATCAGAATATGCGTCAATTGTGATTACTCTTTTGCTCATTATGCTTGTAATTTTATTGTCAAGCTTATTAATATTTTTCATAACATCTCTTTCAGTCAAAATACCTTTTATTACATTATTTACAACAACTATCAGACTTCCTATGTTTTTATCAGACATGATTCTTGCAGCATCTCTCAATGTTGCTTTATCATCAGTCACAACAGCCTTGCTCATTATCTCTCTTACTTCCATTTTACCTCTTTTATTTTAGTTTAATGAATATAACTTAATTTGTTTATAAATATTGTTAAACTTATTAAGATGATTTTTCAGAACATAGATAGCCTAAGAAAGCAATAGGACTTAAAACATCATACATCAAATGATCTGTTACCTGGGCAAGATTCTTTAAACAGCTTGTTTCATCAATTCTATTTCCTGCTTCATCAACACCATAAAGCCATTCTCTGTATATTTTTGGAATTATCTCTCCAGAAACATCTTCCTGTCTTGTGTTTTCCCCACAAATAGCCCCTTCAATATTAGCTAACTGAGCTCTTCTTAATCCAAATCGCCCTTTAATCTTCCTAGCAATTTTATATAAATCAAAATGCTGTTTTCCAAACCACTCTCCAAGATCAGAATTTCCATTAAATAATAATCCATTATGTCTTGCTCTTGAAGTTATTCTTGGAACATCAAAACTTTCACCATTATATGTTATAAAACCAGAATGATCTCTCTCCATATATTCTCCTACTCTTTCAAGAAATGCATATAAAATTGCCTTTTCTTCAGAAGGATCTCTTGCAAATAATATCTCTGGTTTTACTTCATGATTTAAATGAGCCATACCAATCATAAATATAGGATTAGCCATATTTAACCCGCAGTTTTCTACATCAAAAACCATAACATTATCTCTGTAAAGACCTGCAGCCTCAGGGTTTAGAACAGATAAAGCCTCTCTCATGTTTCTTCTTTTTATATTAGGCATATATTTTTCCAAAGCTCTTCCAATAGGGCTGTCTTTAAAATCACTGGAATCCCTTTCAATAACAACATATTTTCCATGTTTATTTTTTTCAACTCTCTCACCATGAATTCCAAGACTTCCAAGACTTTTTTTAACATATGGTGCAGGTTCTTTCCTTTTATCAGTTGTCTGGCTTTTATCCTCTTTAATTTTCTCAGCTAAATCACTAAGTTTTCTTAAAGAATCAAGACTCCAAGTTAATCTTGAAGTATAGTTTGTCGGTTGTTCAACAGCAGACCAATAAGTTGTTGAACCATTAACTCTTCCTCTAATTAATCCACTTTCACTTAAGCTTGAAATAGCCCTATGGATATTATTTTTGCTGTCTGACGACTTTTTAACAACCATATCTGTAGAAGCTCTTCCATCCAGATCAGAAATTAATCTGTAAATCCTTTTTTCATTAACATTTTTCCCAATTGTGTTTTCATGATCTTCTCCCCTTACAAGCGTTGCAGGTCTTAAAGAAACTTCTTCATGAATATCAACTAAATAATCTAAACTATGAATTCTTGGTCTAAATTCAGCTATTTCACCTTTAAAATCAGTTTTTATTCTTCTAATAACTTCCTTAAGTCTTTCATTAAAATCTTCAAATCTAAAAACTCTAATTCCTGCATCCTTAATTTCATCCAAATATTTTAAATAAAGGCTATCTCTTTGGTTTAAAACTAAAACATTGTCAGTCATTTTATTTCCATCAGACCATTTGTTTTTTTCATGAGCATATCTTCTTACCAAATCTTCAACCATTTTTTTAGTCGGAACAAAAAAACCATTCTTAACTTCAATAGCTGTATTTCCTATCCTTAAATCCGGTAAACCATAAACCCTTTCCCCATGATTATCTGTGTAGTTAAATTTTAGAATATCTGTACGTCCTTTATCATAATTTCTAACTATCTCTCCTTCTTCATTAATAATATCTTCCAAATCTACACCAACTAAAGGAGCCCATGAAAATAAAAACCCTGTTAAGGCTTCACTTATTTTTGCGATTTCTTTTCTTGCTTTAACACTTACCTCAATATCTTTCCTTTTTAATCCAGTAAGAGCCATAACAGTCTGCGTATAATTGTAATGTCCTTCTTGCCCTGCAAGCTTAAGCACATCATATAATAAATCATTTTCAGATGGTAAATCAGAATTTTGCAGATAAGCTTTATTTACAGGCAGACCTAAATAAAATCTTTTTAATATTTTCTCTCTTAACTTTTCTGGTTTGATTTCTCTTTTCCCACTTCTCCTTAATTGTATTCTTCTATAAAGACCATCATAAGGTTCTCCCATAGAATTCATTACTTCTTCAAGTCCTCCATGAGTTCTGTGTGATGCATGAAACTGCCGTCGATGTTTTATAGAAAAATCCTTTATTCTTCCTAATCCAAATTCTTCAGGAGCAAGAATCTCATTTCCAGATTCAATAAATTCATTAACTTTATCTTCAGGCCAGTATTCTCTGATTGTACTTCTAATTTCATCAAGACTTGTTAATCTAAATACCATTCCTTCATCAGATCTTGTGGGTAATCCTAAAGCTTTTTTACCAACAGTATAATTCGGCTTTTCTCCCTCTAGTAAAGCACGAAGCTTTATTTTCATAGTTAGAAATTTTGAGTGTCCTTTTCTTTCTTTATGTTCTGCTTGATAGTGATATTCTTCAGTTATTTTAGAGTCGCTTGGTAAATAAAAACCATTTTTAGATAAGCCAGGCCCAAAAACACTAAATCCGCCTCCAGGATGCTTTAAAATTTCATAATCTCCAACTTTCTCTCTTTCTCTTTTAGCTTTTGGAATATTCCTTTTTTGAACTCTCATTTTTACTTAGATCCTCTTAAAATCATTGGCAATCTATCTACTTGATGCAGGAGTATGGTTCCTTTAACTCCTGAATTTTTAGCATCATCAAAAAGTTCTTCAAGACTTAATCTCCTCACTTTAATTTCACCCATTGTCATACTAACATCTTCAACATCTACAATAGATTCGCTTATTTTTAATTCATCTGCAATTTTAAACACACTTGAAACAGTTCCCCTTAATCTTTTTTCATCAACAACAATTCCTTCACTTAAAGAATACCTATACACTTCTCTAGTAAAATCTTCAGCATCATCAAATAAATCTCCATCACTTAAAAAATCTTGACCATTATTAAGACAATAATTTAAAAAAGCTTTTTTTTCAGGAGATGAAACAAAACTAGAGTGTAGATTCTGCCTTAAAATTCTCCTGGATTTTTCATGAGTATGGTAAACTTGGCATAATAATTTATCTTCAAGTTTTTCCAAATTTTTTTGAGATGTACTCTTGCTGGAAATACTGCTTGATACTGCATTAAAATCAAGGCCTAATGATTTTGAAAGCTCACTAATAAATAACAGTCTTTCTTTATCTGGTAAATATGGCAAAGCTTCTTTTTCAATCACTCTAAGGACTTTCCATCTTCCTGTAATATTAGAAATATCTCCATCTTCAATTCTTTTTTCTATATAAAATTCTGCTAAACTTTTTCTATCTTCTTTAGCTAAATACTCTCGCAAATTTTCTCCACTTTCAACAATATCAGCAGGATCTTTTCCATCTGGTAAAAGACAAATATAGCTTGGAGTACTGCCTATAATTTTGATTCCTGCTCTTATTGCAGCTTCTTTACCAGCATTGTCTCCATCAAAAACAAGATTAATATCACACCCTCTAAAAGTACTTTGGAAGATTTTTATGTGATCTGGAGTTAATGAAGTTCCGCCTGTTGCAACAATATTTTCAATACCTTGTTTATTGGCCTGGATAACATCAAAATATCCCTCTCCAATAAATAATTCTTTTGCATCTCTTGCAGGTTTGAAAGCCTGATCAATTCCATAAACAACTTCTTTCTTATCATATAATGGGTTTGCACAAGAATTAATATATTTTGGAGTTCTTTCATCATCTTCTCTTAAGTTTCTTCCGGCAAAAGCTATAACCTTACCATGCATATCAGTTATAGGAATAATTAACCTATCTCTAAAAAGATCATACACATTTCTATCATTTTTTTTTTAATAAGCCCTAAAGTTTCAGCATCTCTCTCTTACACCTAATCCTCTTAAATGATTTACTAATAAATCCCATGCATCTGGAGCATATCCAAGTCTAAATTTTCTTGCTGTTTCAATATCAATCTCTCTTTTTTCTAAATAATCTCTAGCTTTACGACCATCTACAGGGTCTTTTAACTTATCCATATAAAATTTCAAAGCTCCTTGCATAATCTCTGAAAGTTTATCCTTAACTCCTCTTTCATCTCTTTGTTGTTTTGTAAAATCTAAATGAATTCCAATACCTTCACCTAAAAGACTTACAGCTTCATTAAATGATAAACCCTCATATTCCTGAATAAAATTAACAACATCTCCTCCTTTTTCACATCCAAAACAATAAAATGTCTGGCTTGTAGGATTAACATGAAAAGAAGGTGTTTTTTCATTATGAAATGGACAGTGATAGAAATCTCTTTTCTGCGGTTCTCCAATTCTTTCCTTTATAACCTCGTTAATATCATAGTTTGATTTTATCGCTTCAATAGCATCTCTAATTTTATACTCTCTCATAAGCCCTCCTTTAGACTCTTTTTTAATCACAAATTGCGATATTTATCAATAAAAATAAGCGTTTATTAATATTTAGTTGTTGGAAAAATACTAGAATGGTTATTACTTTTCTTAAATGAATTAGATAGAAGCTCTTCTTAAAGATGTAAATGGTATGTGTCTTGAAGGTTCAATAATTTTATCCACTATTCTTTCTTCTAAAGCTCTTTCAGCATCATATAAACTATCATTTGTAAATTTGCCTTCCCAATATTTAACTGATTTTCCTGTTCTTTCACTGAATATTTCATAAAATCTTCTTCTATTTTTCTTCATAAATTCATTCCAGTTTTCAGAAGATCTTACTGGTGTTCCTTCTTCATACTTGTAACCATCGTGAACCATAATCGTTGATCCTCTACTTATAGCCCTTACCTGTCCTGCTTGAAGTATAACAGCTGCCATGCTTAATGCCTGACCATAGACCTCAATATTTACAGGAGCTTTAGAATTTCTAATAGCATCGTACATCCCCCATCCATCTAAAATTGATCCCCCTTCACTATTTAACATAACAACAATAGGACTTTCACCTGTAGTATTTAAATTAGATAAACCAGTTAGCAATTTTCTATGAGAATCTCCATCTATCTCCCCATATACATGTATAACTCTAGATTTAACATCCAGACCATATAAAAAAGTATTTTCAAGTTCATCTGCACTATATCTTTTAACCATCCCATTGCCAGATAGTACTCCGCTTGTTCCAGCTCTTATTTTTCTTTTATTATTTGCCATTTCTAAGTAAAATTTATATAACTTTTATAGGTTTAAAAACATAATTATTGTTAAAATTAATAGAACAAATAAGAATATTTATTTAATAAACTCAAATACTGCTTCCCTTAAATGTATCTCCATCTTGGTTTTTCTGAGTATTTGAATATGGATTTTCTTGTCTCTTAGGGTCTGAACTTCCTTTGAGCTTTCCAATTTCCTCTTCCATATCATGTATTTTTTTCTCAACATCAGAAAGACTGAAATCAGCAGGATTTACAGGTTTTGCAGTCTCTAATTTAATTGATTCTCCATGTTTTGTTTTTATTCTAACAACCTTTGATCTTGAATGTTTTCTTCCATGCTTAAAACCAAATTTTCTTGCACCTACAAATATTAAAGCCCCTCCAATAAGAACAACTCCAATTATTATCCAGAAGAATTTATTTTTAACAAAAATATTCCCGAACTCAGAAACTAAAAATCCTGTATTGACTCCAGCAGTTGTTGATGATTTATTAGCGTTAAGAAAATTAATTCCTGTCTTATTTTCAGTTTCACTCTCTACATCAGGAGAAACTAATGGGGAAGTAGAGTTGTTAGTTTCATTTGATTCTACTTCACTTGAGTTAGTTATATCAGATGAATTTGAATTAACAACTACTGGATTTTTAACCCATTCAGGAAGAACCTGAAGATTTACAGGACTACCAGTCTTAACTTCTGTAAATTTTTCAGACATAACCTGCTCGCCATTTTGTTTTACAATAATCTGAAGATTAATACTAGCTCTTCCAGATGAAGCATAAATAACAGATACATTTCCATACTGGCCTGAAGGTTTGTTATTAAACATCTCAAGCAAGGTATATGTTTCTGAATCAGCTAATATTAATATAGAAACATCGTGATTTGATAGAGTTTCAATATTTATCTGAGTTTCCTCAGCAGAAACAAATGGAACTATGAAACATATAAATAATATTAGAATAGTTGATAAAAAAACAAAACCCTTTTTCATTTTAAGACATATAAAATAATTTATCCTAATTTATAAATCTTTATATTACTTAGCTTTAACAATCTTAGCTTTAACTTCTGGAACAGATGATTTATTTTTATTGTAATAATAAACACTTCCAACAATTATTCCAATTAATAGTATTATAACAATCCATGTCGCAGGTTTTCCAGCAAGGTCTCTTATAGCAGCTCCTGTTAGTGCCAAATTTCCCCCAGAAGGTTCCTGAGCTCCAACATCTTCTTCATCACTGCTTCCTCCACCATTACCATCATCAGTACATGCCTGTCTTTCTTTTGGTCTTAAAGCTTCCTCTGGTTTACATTTAGTTTGATCCCATGTACATGTTCTTGTTTGTTGGCCATTAATACATGATTCCCATTCAGAACACTCCCATAATGTTGAACAGAATGAAAATCCAGGAGATAAACTTACACTAGGCTGAGATGTTGTAGTTGTACTAACTGAACCTCCACCACTAGAAGAACCTCCACCACTAGAACTTCCTCCATTATTTCCATTACTTCCAGAAGAACTACTATTATTACCATTACTTGAATTACCAGTATTTCCTGAAGAAGAATTATTATTTGTTTGATTTCCAGAAGTGCTATTTCCTGAACTTGAATTTCCATTACTTCCAGAAGAACTACTATTATTACCATTACTTGAATTACCAGTATTTCCTGAAGAAGAATTATTATTTGTTTGATTTCCAGAACCATTACTTCCAGAAGTGCTATTTCCTGAACTTGAATTTCCAGAACCATTACTTCCAGTACTATTTCCTGAAGAAGAGTTTCCATTAATCACGACAGCTTTTGTGGAAACTACAAGAACAACTTCGTCAGATTCTCTATCCAGACTATCTTTTGATTTAACAGAAATTGTATAGTTTGTAGATGGTTTCAAATTATTAAATACATAATTTCTTGAACTTCCAGAAAGTGAAATAGAAGAGTCATTATTCTTCTTTATAATTATATTTTTAATAGATAAATTACCTGGATTAATAACTGAAAAATTAATAGTTATTGAATTAGCTGTTGAACTCTCTTTAACATCTTCAATAGAAACCTCTTCAATAATTTCATAAGAACAGCTATTTGCAACACATGAATCACGAGTGTTAGGATTATTATCATTACAGCTTAAATCATTTACACATTCAAATTCTTCATTTGAACAAAAACTTGATGTAGTTCCAGGATTTATACATATATCATTAGTCTTATTAATTCCATCATTACATTCTAAATTTGCAGAGCATATTATTACTTCACTATCTTGAGATTCAGAGCTGAAAGCTAAACAATCATCAAAAAGCCTTTTTGCATTTTCAGTCCAGTAATCACTCTGCACAATTCCATAGAAACATACTCTTCCTTCACTTGTTTTTCCATTTCCCAAAATTTTTCCTTTCTCAATAAAAGAAATAACATCTCCAAAATTACTTCCACTTCCACTTGAATATGTTCCTGCATATCTCATCAAAGTTTTTACTTTGTTGTTTTTATCAAGATAATAATAATTAAGATAATTTCTGTTAGAATCTATAGCTGAAGTATATACCTGCAAATAATCTCCTTTAAAATTGACATTTAGAGGCTCTCTTGAACTTAATTTACTCACACCATCTCTATCAGTTATTCCTAACTCTCCCCCAAGATAGTAATTTGTAATTATACTATTATATTTTTCAATTGGTATATTTTTATAAAATCTTTCATCTCCAACAAATATAACATTATAATTTCCTCCAGTTAATTTCTTTTCAAAGTCTTTTTCATTGACAAACTCTACAATAAGCCCTGAATTGTTGAATAATTTAACTATATTATTATCTATAAGCTTTTCAGACTTATACAAATATGCTACATCTGCACTCTTATTTTCTGAGTTATTTATACCAATGTTTACATTAACATCATTTCCCAAGCTCAGAGCATAAATTCCTGAAACTCCAAGAGCCAAAAAAATCCCAATAGACAAAACTACTAAAATATCCCTCTTTTTCATGTTAATATATTAAACAATTTAATTTATAAATATATAAGTTCCAGCTATTTTTTGACTTTTTTCAAAATATGCCCAACTACTGTAGTGGTGATTAAAAATAAAACAAGAGCTACCCAGAACAATGGATTTGAGTAGTATTTTATTATATTTTGTTCAACATCTGTTGCAACAGATGAAATTCCAAAAATTATTAAATCAAGTATAAACCCAACAATTATTAATACCACTCCGAATAATGCCCCTTCTTTAGCACTTGGCTTAACCTTTACACCTTTACCAGTTTTGACTTTAAAATAAAACCATGTAAAAAATCCAGCAACTATAATTGTGATAATAATATTAATATATAACACACTATTTGGCAATTCAGAGCCCTGTGAAGGATCAATTCCAAGAAGATACATTATACTAATGCCTAGAATAAATGAGATGATGTAAGTTACAACCCCAATCCATGTAGCTCTTTTTAAATCCATTATAAATAAATACCTCTCCAAGGGACTTCTAAAATATCCACTCTTTATAAGCTTATAAATCTTTTCAAAAATATTTAAAACTTTAAAAACTCTTTTTCAATTAAGTTGTATGAAACACGAACTTTTTTGTGAAGAATGTGGAAAAATACTTGATATAAAGCATACAAGAGAAGGGAGAAAATTTGGTATCTGTAAGTGTGGATTTGTTAAAGAAGTCCATTCAGATATAATCACAACAGAAAAAACAAAGAATAACGAAGAATTTGAAAAACAGAATTATGAAAATACAGAAATAATTGAACAAGTCAAAGAAATAGGATTTCCTCACAAATGCAAAAAATGTGGATATGAAGAGTGCGAGGTTTATGATTTAGGAGCTTCATATAGTGATGAAGCCAATGTGTATTTATTTAAGTGTTTAAAATGCGGTCATGTTGACAGGCAGGCAGATGGTGGCGGAAATAAATGAAAAATAATATTCCTAAATCTATCTAAAATATCCTTTTTAGGATGTAAGCTCATTTTCAGAACTTACCTACTAAAGTAACTATGAAACGCCCAGACCAAGATTAACACCATCTTGACGAGTTAGAAGGGTGTATATTCCTATATACAAGTTGCTTTTAAAATAAAACAACATAATAGGAATATGAAAGTTGATGTATTCAAACACAAGGAAAGATACCTTAATTGGAAAAGAAAATTTGAGAACTCAGACATAGAAGGATTAACAAAAGAAAACTCAGATTTAGTTAAGCGATATATCTTTGATATGGAAAATGGATTAAATGTTTCTATTAAAAGTGTCAAAGGCTCAAGAAGTTATATCAGGCTTAATAATCTAAAGCAAAGGCTTATTTTTCTCTCTAAGGAATTTCAGGATAGACTTAACATTAGTTATTTAGGAGATTTAACCGAAGAACAGATTTTTAAGTTTTTTAATGGAATGAGAAACGGAGATATAAAAAGAAAAGACGGAAAACAATATCAATCTGTTGCTGATTATGTCAAAGTGTTTAAGGCTTTCTGGCATTGGCATATGAAAGTTAATAAGAAGAATGGAAGCGAACTTATAGACATAACAACAGATTTAGACACTTCAAGCAATAAGCCGAAGTGGGTTTATCTCAATGAAGAACAAATTAAGAGATTATGCGATAATGCAAAATATGAATACAAGGTTTTGATAATGTTTCTTTATGATAGTGGAATAAGAAGCCCATCAGAATTAGCTAATATTAAAATCTCTGATTTTTATAATGATTGTAAAGAGCTTAATGTTAGAGATGAGATAAGCAAGACATTCGGAAGAAGAATAAAATTAATGCTTTGCTCTGAAATTATTAAAGAATATATCAAAACTAATAAGCTGAAAACCCAAGATTTCTTTTTTACTATGTCTTATCCTATTGTAAACAGATACTTGCAAAGATTAGCCAAGAAACTATTTGATGATGAAGTGAGTGAAGCGGGAAAAAAGTATTCAGAACTTACACTTTATGATTTTAGGCATTGTTCTTGTTGTTATTGGCTTCCTCGTTACAAGTCTGAGAGTGCTTTAAAGTATAGATTTGGATGGAAGAAAAGCGATAAGATACATTATTATTCTGAACTTTTAGGAATGAAAGACACAATCTCAGAAGAAGATTTATTAATTGATACAACCAAAACAGAGATTGAAAAAAGACTATTGGAAAGCGAAAAGAAAAATGATATACTAAGCGATAAATTGGATTTTTTAGAAACCAAGCTTTCAGAAATAGGAAAACTAACAGATGTTTTATTTGAACAAATTGCTAATGAGAAGAAATAAGTTTTAAACAGAAATTTATTCTTTTTTCTTTAGTTTATTTTTCTTCTTCAACTTCTTATAAACCATTATAGCCGTAGGAAGCATTAAAATCAATCCAAAAATAAGGTAGTTCTTAATCATAAATATTCCAACCACAAACATAGTGATAGCAATAGTTAGTCTTATAACACGTCTATCTCTTTCTGCTTCATAACTTCTAACTATTATTTCCTTAGTCATTAATTAAAGATGAGATTAATCTTTTTAAATTTGTTCAAAAATTATCATAGCTTAAAATAACCTTTTTCATACGTTTTCAAGATTGTATAATAATTAATCAATTTTCAAACGTCTGAAGAATTTATCAGCAAAATCATCAGCTTCAAGCTCTTGTTTATGTTTCAATTTGCTTTCTATTCTATCTTTTGTTTTATGTCCAAAATAGAAATGCCCTATTTCGTGAAGAATACTACGTATTGGATGATTAGCGAATTTAGGATGTTTCTTGTATACTTCAAACATATTTTCGGATAAAAAGATAATTACTTTTCTATTTCTAAAATCGTTTAATGGCAAACATAATCCTGCAAGATTATAATCTACACTAAGAAAATAAACATCCTTCAAAACCCTATCAATAATTTCTCTATCTAAAATACTTAATGCTATACATACAGCTTTTTTCATCTTATCCGATAAATCTGCATTATCCCAATTAAGCTTTTGTTCTATCTCCTTAATTGCGTCTTTTTCCATAGCCATTTTAGTTTAATGTAACACCCCTTATTTTTTGCCCTGTTTCATTAGTGTTTTGATTGGATTGCGTAACGTTCCTAAGATGCCCATCTTCGTAACGCTTTAACATTCTTGAGATTGTAGCTATTGAAGTATTAAGCTCTTTTGCTATTCCTCTGTATCCAAGTCCTTGCTCTTTCAGAGATAGCACAGCCTTAAGACTTATATCCTTTTCTTCGGCTCTTTTCCTTCCGACTTTGATATTGTTTCGTTTTATCTTTTCTCTGCCTCGCCTATTACGTTCAGAAATTAACATCCATTCAATATCAGAGGCAAGAGCCAAGCCACCAATTAAAGCCCTACCTTCCAGAGAATTATAATCTAAAGTCGTGTTAGTATTAGCAAGGATAATCTTAAGCCCAAGCTTTGTAAGTTCTTCTATCAATTCATAAATCATCTTAACACTTCTTCCGAACCTTGATATTTCAACAACAGCCACACCATCAAATTCTTTTTTTCTACATCTCTGCATTAATTCAGTTATGGCTTCTCTGTCTGTCTTTCTTCCTGATTGTGCAAAGTCCTCAAACAAGATTATATTATGTCCTTGCTTCTCAGCCCAAGCATTAAGATTAAACCTCTGGCTTTCTAAGTCCTGCTTTGTTGTGCTACATCTTATATAACCTGCAAATATTTTTTTATCTGTCATTCCTTGCCCCATCCTGATTTATTTTTCATTTTGAACATAACAATTTAGGTTAAACTTGTGCGTTAGCTGTGCTTTCTATTGTTTTTACATTAAAACCCTCAATATCGTAAGATATAATACGTTTATCCTTCCATACAGGCTTAAATGATACTCCTTTCCTTTCCATATTAGTCTTATGAGCATAGATAGAAGTTAAAGACACACCTAACTTATTAGCTACTTCTTCAGCACCGTGCTTTTGTAATAGCTCTGCAACTCGTTGCTGTGTATCTGTCAAGGCTTTGTTTGGTTTGTTATCCTTTGTTTCGTCTTTTAAGAGTTTATTCATAATATCTTTATTAAGTTGTGTTGTAAAAGCTTTCTTCTTAATCTCATAAGCTTCAAGTAATTCTTTAGAAGGTAGTTTAAATTTAAGCTTTGCAGACTTGAAGGTTCTATTTCCTCTCTTAAATCTTAAATATTTAGGATATTCTTTTCCTGTCATAACATTAGTCTGTAACATCTTAACCTTAACCGTTGCAGTTTTCTCACGCATATTTATACCTTGCATTTCTCCAACTCCGTGCATAAGCTTTCTTGTGCTACTATCAATAAAAGATAATAGAGGAACTGTCATAATTACAATAAGGTTAAGATGTCTTGAAGTCTGAAAGAAGTAATTGATAACTCTGTTTGATATTGTCATAAACTCTCTGGCATTATGCTCAACCCCAAACTCATCCCACATAATAACCTTACCTCGAATAACTTCTCCTTTCTCTGAACGTTCAACAAGCCCGTTTATAGTATTCATAAAATCCTTAGCTTTGAAATTAACTCTTTGAATATCAAAAGTATCGTCAAGCATTTCAGCAAGTCTTAAAGCACTTAGAGATTTTCCTGAGCCTGTTGCCCCAACAAATAACATAACAAAGTTTTTATTTCGGTTTTCAATTCTATCTTTAATATATTGAATTAAAATCGGCTCTTGTTTTTTGGCTTCTTCCATCTCACTATAATTTTCACAATCACATTTTGAACAGCCCTCATTTGTATGTTCTGTTTGGCTATGACCACATTCACAATTTGAGTTTAATTTTTTAGTTTTCATTTTACATTTCTTCCTCTGAGCTTTCTTCTTCAAAGAAGTTTAATCTTTTACTTAGCAAAATAAGATTTTCAAAAAGTCTTATATGCCAATCAGTTTTAAAAGAATACCATTCTGCTTTTTTTTCCTTGTTGATTGTTTCTTCTGAAGAATATTTTTTATATTCTTTTTCAAATTCTTCTTGAAGCTCTTTATCTGCCTTTTTCATTTTCTCATCAAAATAACCAAGCAAACAAGCTCTTAACATCCTAATTGAATTGTTATAAACATCTCTGGTATCTGCAACATAAACACTATCAGAATAAGCCCCTCTGTTTATGCTTTGCCAAAATCCCCCTCGCAATTCAACGCTTCCATTCGCAACACATTTATTTATATGCATTAAGACAATCTGCTTAAAAGTAAGTCCAAACTTTCCAGAGCTTCCTCTCCAACTATCCATATTTGAAAATTGTATTTCTTCCATTTTTAGCTTTGTTCATCAATTGGCATTAAGCCTTTTTTATCTATAAAAATTATAATTGCCTTAAATTGTCCTTTTGCTTTTTCCCTTAAATGTGGAATTAAAGCTTCTCTGAATTGCCAATCATTAATATCAGGATTTTTTAGTTTAATATTATTTTTTCTTTGAATAAGTTCATCTTTCAACTTTTCAAGCTCTGAAAAATAATTTTTATCATCTTTTAGCTTCGCCCATAATAAAGTTTCCAAAGCTTCAACTCTTGGGGTTAAAGGGATTTTTCTATCTGATAAAGCTTCTCTACAAAGCTGTATTTGATTTTGTAATTGGTGAAGAAAGCTTAAACTTTCCTTAGGTTTTTCTGAAAAATTATTTTCTATCATTTTATTCCTGAAAACCTGTTTTTAGTTTAATTTCTTTCCTCATTAGTAAAAAGTCTTTATGCCTATCAACAAGTCGATTAACTGTATCTTCAACTTCTTTCAACTTTGCAGTTGTGCTATTAACTGAAACTCCTGAAACTTCTATATGATTACCTTTTATCGAGCTTTGAATTAAATCAATAAGTTCCTGTTCTGTTAAATCCTTTATTTTTCTATTGTCTGACATTTTTTGTTTTCCTTTCATTTTTATGATTATGATTTATCTTTTTAAAATAAAGAATAGTTGCAATTATTAATTGATAAATCCCGTTACTCTTTAGTTCGTCTAAATAAATTTTCTTCGCTTCTGTAAAAAATGTTTTCTTAACTGGGTTTTTAGTTTTCAAGAACTTTGAACAAATTGGACAGGTTTGCAATTTCATAAAAGTTTCAAACTGATAATTACAATGTGGACAAATTTGTTTTTCATTTTTCATTTTGTTTTAGCTCCAAATATTTTAAATTATAAAATCTATTTTTAATTTTCCCACAAACTGAACATTTAAGTCTCACACCCTTTATTCTGGATATCAAATAAACCAAATGCTCAGTTTTAGCCCGACATCTAGGACAAGCCGAAAGATAGATATTAGCTTCCATTTGCCACCCTTTGCTTAATTTCTTTGGACTTCAAATAAGAACAAAGTTGTAAGCCCATTTTTGCAAGTTCATGATTAAAGCCTTTGTTTGTCAAATAATCAATATCTACTTCGTCACTTGCCAATAAGCAACACTCCAATACTTCCCAAATCTCTGCTTTATTCATCTTTAAACACCTCATCAAAATTTATTTTTTTTTCAGAAAATTGATTTGCCACTTCAATATATTCGTCACATTCGTCATTTTGCGTCACATTCGTCACACCCTTATTTTCTGTATTCGTAACATTCGTCATAACTTCATCACTTAATTTTATACTATTTACTTCTATATGTGATGATTGTGATGAATATGATGAAAAATCAGGTATTAATGGAGCAACTATATTTTCATAAACATCCTTAGTTAAATTTAAGTGGCTTCCATACCTATTTTTTTCACGAAACTCTTTAAATCCAAGTTTATCAAGATGTCCAGAAATTGTTTTATTTGCAATTTTTTTCTCTTTGTTTTGGTTAAATTTATCAGTAATTGCTTTAATGTAAATCAAAGTTTCCCCTTTATCAAGATTTTCTTTTAATATTCCCAAAAGTTCATAATCAAAACTTCCTTCAGGAATGAAGTCTTGTTTTCTTTGTTCAGAAACCTTAATTGCAAAATCAAGAACACGATTATATAAGTCATCATTAATTATTTTTGCAATAGTTAAGAGAGGCTTCCATATCTGAAAATCTCTTTTTTTTAAAGTTTCAACATTAAGTGATTTATATGTTTCTTCTACATTTTTCCAATTCTCTAAAGCAAACAAATAGAGCTTATTTCGTATATCTTGATAAATTTTTTCATCAAGAAAATCTTCAATCTCAAGCTCCCCTCGTTTATCCCTATCAGGAGCTTTTGTCATAATATGAGTTATTGCTCTCGTTTCTGTCGCGTCCCTTAAACCTGCAATACTTCCAATCATAGCAGGTGAATAACATTGATAATAAATCACTTTGTAATCATTATCTTGCTTTTCCAAACGTGGCACAGAAGAACCCTTTGTATAAGAGCCATTAATTAACTCAACAATTGGAGAACTTTGCCATTGTCCACCAATATACATAAATAGTTTTTCAGCTTCATCAATATACTTTGTCGGACGTTTTGAATGGGTAACCCTGAATAAAGAAGCTTCTGAAGGATTAACCATTATTGAAGTTGGGTTTAAAGTAAATAATCGGCTTACACCCATAGTTTTGGATTTTGCACTTCCTGAAACACCTCTTAATTCCATTATTGGAAAAGTGTTAAATAATTGGAAAAAATAAGTTGCAATATCCCATAGAGAATGAACATCATACCATAGCTCATTTTGAAAGAAAATAAATCTCTTATATCCATTAGTCTTAATTTCATTAAAAATTTCTTCTCCTGAAAAACTATTATTTTTATTTGACAAAAAAGCGTTTATCGTTTCTAAATCAATTCTTAACTCCAATTCGTTTGGAATTGCAATATATTTTATCTTAAACCTGTTTTCTGTTTCTCCGTTTGGTTCAATTAATTCTCTATCTGAAGTTATAACAGCAGGAGAACGTATTTGCCTTCTTCCAATTATAGAATTTGTTTTTTTATCAATAATAGGGATTTCTTTAGGTAATAAAAAACCATAACCAAAACTATCTCCTATCTTATGACAAGAGAATATTGTCGGCTGAACAATCTTATTTTTATCAAAAATGAATTTTCCAGAGATTATATTCTGGCTATGTTCTTGTTTTTTAGGCTCAGGTTTTTTTAATCCATATTCATCTCTTGCAAATTCTAAAACTTGCTTAAATTTCTCAGAAGATAAATCTTCGTCACAAGAATTTATAATTCCTTTATTAAGAGCAATTGCCTTAGCAACTCCACCCCCAGCCCCACACCTAAAACAATGCCAAACATTCTTTGAAGGATTAACAACAAAATTCATTCCTGTCCCAGAACCGTGCCATATGTTTGCTCCCTGATATTCAGAACCCCTTTTTTTTAATCCAGATGTTGAAATAATAGAAGTTAAAGGTATTGAATTAATATCATTCTCTCCATAACTTTCAACTCTTGCAAAGTTTGGTTTTTCATTATCAATAATTCTTTGAATAACAATATCAGGCAACTTATTTTTATGTTTATCTGGAGTTTTGCCTTGAATAATTTCGTGTATTGCTCCATTATATTTTGATTGTTTCCAATGGTGACGATTAATTATTGGTATTAAAGTGCTTCCAAGATTGCTCTTATCCAAGAAATCCCAAGCTTCAGAAGGCACGATTAATTTAGCTAATTCCTTTTTGCACTCTTTTTCTTTATTTTCAACTAAATTTTGAATATTGAAAGCATAAAAATAATCAGAAGTTCCCCCGTGAGAAACAATACAATTATCAATTTTATGACTATTAGCATTTTCAGAAGTTTGTTTAATCCAATTTTTTATTTGTTTAGGAGTTGCAGTTTTCTTTTCTTCATTTATCATAATTTCTTTTTCAAATTCAATAGCCAAACAATCAAGAGGACATTCAATTAAAACACAATCTTCGGTTAATCCATTAAAAATATACTTTTCTCTTTCTTCTGTCCGTTTAGCATAACATCTTTCTTTTTTATCCTTGTCAAGTTTAATATCCGACTTATAGGCACAAGTTATCTTCCCTTTATATCTATCATAAAATTTGACTTCGTCAAATTTCTTATCTTTTACCTGTTCAACTTTTGCCATTATCCTCTCCTCTTTTTTTAAGCCACAGCTCAAATTTATTTTTTATTTCTGCAAGAACTTCGTCAGGAATTTCTATCTGTTGGATGTTTAAACCTGCAACTATCCTCTTGCCATCTTTTGTTTTAAAACCAATTTCGTCAATAACGGTTAATCTCATTTTTTCTCTCCTGTATCTGATTTAGGAATTGAAAGAAGTTGCACAGGCATACCATTCTCTCCAATAGATGTTTTAACAATAACCAAATCACAAAATTCAAACTCTTTAGTTATTCGTTTAATTGTGGGATAAGAAAAATCTGTTATCTTTGCCAATTCGTATTTGCTTATTGGATGTCTTAATCTTATCAAATCTAGAATAAGATTATTTCGCTCAACCCTATCTCTGTATTGCCTGTTTTTTAGCTTTGTAATTAGGGTGTTTATAGTGTCCGATAACAAAGAAGTGTTATCACTCTTACTATTAGAAACATCTCTTGAATTTGTGTTTAAATTGTTATCTTGATTTTCCATTTTTATCACCTGATTTTTTAAAAATATCTTTTAACTTTCTCATTTGGATAATTTCTTCCTCTGTTGGGGGGGTTTGCCATTTTCCTTCTTATTAACTCAGCTACACTTATCTCTAAACTTTCAGCTTCTTTCCTGAGTTTATCAAGTTCGCCTGTTTCAATTGTTAAGTGTATCTGTGAGTTCATTCCTGCCATTTTTTTCTCCTTCTAAAATTTTTATCATAGTTTTCAATTTGAAGATTATCTCCTCTGGATTTGTTCTTTCATATTGAAATTTAAGTGTTTGTGATTGTTGCATTATTATCACCTTCTTCCTTAATCAAACGTCTTGCTTCCTTTATTGCCAAGCTTCTTAGGAAAGTAGATTTGTTGAGCGATACTATTAAACAAGCTTTTTCAATGATTTTTTCTTCTTCATCAGTTAAATATGTTTGAATTACGTTTTGTGTCATATTATATTTCGGTGACCTCACCAAAATAAGAAAGAAGGACTATTTAAATATTTCGGTGACCTCACCAAAACCTTTATTAATATGGTTACACATTCACCATAATGACTTTAAGAGATAATCTTGACAAGCGTTTTGAAGATAGTTTAAAAAAACAAACAATTCTAAGTGATATAATTAGATTAATTAATGAAAAACCAATTAATATTTCTGAATTAAGTAGAAAATTAAATCTTAATAGAAGCACTTTAAGATATTATATTAATCTTTTAAGAGCCGAACATAAAATAATAATTGAAAAACGAGAAGATGAAATTGGAAAACCAGTTTATATAAAAATAAACAAAGAACATTTTGAGAAAGAATGGCAAAAAGGTAAAAAAGAAACAAGAGAGAGAATGATTCAAATTTTGAAAAGTCCTTCTTTTAATTTTGTTTTTAAATTAATAAAAGAAAAAAAAGAATTATCTGAAGAAGAGTTTAGAAATATTATAGCTGAAAAGGATAAAGAATTTTTCAAAAACAAGAAAAGTTTTACAGACCTAGAAGTTCGCAATAATATAACCTTTGCTTCAGCAATTAGCAATATTATTTTATTAAAAAATTTAAACTATATTAAAGAGAAATATGAAATAACTCCTCAGGGAGAGAAATTCTTTAACGAATTTGAAAAGAGAAAAGAGAAAGAAGTTGAAAAATATGTCGATTATTTATTCCCTTCACTTAATGATAAAACTAAATTAAAAACTAAAAGCAATAAGCTATAAGGAAATTACACCCCTGACTTACGTCAAAAAGGTAAGACGCCCAGACCAAGAATCGAACTTGGAAGTCCCCGAAGAGACGCGGATCTTTGCGTTTTTACATCCCTTAAGGAAGGTGATGCTTTAGGAAACCATTGG
>Ga0208958_1001824_pt1 | contig 19800 bp, 20 predicted proteins | sample RifOxyB1_FD_184032 | JGI IMG/M metagenome (GOLD analysis project Ga0208958, IMG submission 184032) | Soil microbial communities from Rifle, Colorado - Rifle Oxygen_injection B1 (SPAdes) | ecosystem: Environmental > Terrestrial > Deep subsurface > Rock core/Sediment | place: Rifle, Colorado... | reverse complement strand
TAGTTCGGTTCTTCTAGTTGAAGATTTGTTTGATAAGTGGTTCCCATTTTGATCGAGTTGCCCACTATCTTCTGACTCATCTTGAATAATTATAACATCATCATCGTAGATTTTATTTTTGGAGGCAAGCGGAACTCCTTTTCTCATATCATCTAAAAAAGGACGAATATCAATTTTTCCAAATTCTTTAAACCGCTCCTGATCCTGTTTTATAACATCCTTAAAAAGTTCCTGAGAAAAATAAGAAAGATCTGTAGCATTGAACTCTGGATATTTGCCATAAAGAAACTTAATCAAGGCCCGATTCATTTGATCAAGGTTTTCGTATCGAAGCTCCCGATCTTTCTCTAGTGCTTTTAATACAATTTTATCTAAAGCTTTCGGAACATTGGGATTAATTGAAGAGGGAGGTGGAACTTTACAGGCCTGTATTTTCTTTAAAACCGCTAGATCATTTTTAGCAGAGAACAATTTTCTAGAACACAGCATTTCCCAGAGGGTAATTCCCAAAGCAAATTGATCATATCTAGCATCAAGCTCAAGCCCATCCAGATACTCTGGAGCTAGATAGGACAGTTTCCCTTTTATTGTTCCTGCTTGGGTTTTATCTGAATTACTACTTGCCTTGGCTATACCAAAATCAATAATTTTAACCGCCCCATCATAAGTCAACATGATATTATGTGGAGATATGTCCCGATGAATAATATTAGCATTTTCGGCGGTCAGTTGATTTCTGAAAGTATGAGCATAATGAAGCCCCTGACAAGTTTGTGCTATAACATACACCGATACTTCAACCGGAAATACGTAACCTCTTTTTTTAAGTTTATCTAGATACTCTTTTAGATTCTTACCATTTATGTACTCCATAACCTGGTAGAGTTGATTATCTTCCATACCATAATCAAACGTCTGAGTAATGTTTGGATGAATAAGACCAAAAGTTACTCTAATCTCATCAAGAAACATATTTCTAAAAGCTTCATCAGCAAAGTATTGAGCCTGGATCATCTTTATAGCGACTACTTTATCTGCCTGTTCGCCAAGAAACCTTGCCCGACATATCTTGGCCATACCTCCATCAACAAAATGATCAAGCAGCAGGTACTTGCCAAAACGCTTTAGTATTAGTCCTTCTCCAACTGTCATATAATAAAGAACCTCCGTTCCTCTTTACCTGTTCGGAAAATATGCAAACTTCTGTAGTAAATTTTTTTAAATTATAGGGCCAATAATTTAGTGTAATTAAAGGGATTAAATAATATTTACTGGCGTATAACCTGGAAATGAAATGATTAAGTCTAACTTTCCTGACGAAGCCTTACGACAGGCGCCCCTGATTTTGTAGTGCTCAAGCAATTCGTTCAAATAATCTGGATGAAGCTTCAAATTGTCCTTAAAGTGAGGAATTTCTATAACCTGATAGCCGGATTTTTTTAATTCTCCCACAAACATACCTTCTGATAAACGAGTCTCAGCCAAATGGTAACTTAAAATTAAAACGAAGTGCTCACATTTGCTTATTTCACTTTTTTCAAAAGCAGAAAACCATTCATAAAAAGGACTACTTGAATTAATTTCACTCGACAGCACATCAAACAACATACTGATTTCTTGAAACCAGGAAGTCCTCTTGAAAACCAAATTATCCGACCATTTTTTATTTTGATAATTACCTTCACGAATAAAAAATTGATTCTGATGGATTTGATTTTTGGTCGAACTACTGCATCCCAATAATAATAATCCGAGTAAAAAAATTGGCAAAAATATCTTATTTATAAAAATCAAATTCTCTCCAAATAATTGTTAATGGCCCGAGTAGCCTCATCGCTTAAATTTTTAAAAATCAGAGAAAACCCCTGGCCTCCATTTAATAATCTCACAACTTTGGCTGAAGCTACAAAAGAATATTCTGAATTTTCTGGATGAACATTGAGTGAAATTACTTCACCAACTTTGACCGGAGAATTGGAAACCAACACCTGTAATCCACCAACTGAAATATCCCGGCAAATTCCCTCAAATAATTTGGCATTGTTATGGAAAAACATTTTTGCGACAAATGGTCTTCTAGATCCCAAACGGCGATTAACATCTTCAATAACTGGAGGAACCATTTGAAAAATTTTGCTAAAAATCGGTAGATCTGCCAAAAAAATCCAATCCGTCATCCCCGGCGTAAAAATAAAAGTTTTGGCATTTATTCTATTTTCATCAAATAATTTTTTCAGCATATTTAAAGAAAAAGGTCCATATTCATTTTCATCGGCACCACGATCCATTCCAACCTTGATAGTAAAGATCTGAGCATCATGAGATATTTGATTCCAGTTGATTCCCATCGTCTTGTCTTCGACGATAGAACTTGAATTCACTTTTTTTGTTTTATTTGTATCCTCAAGTTCCAAATAATCTGAAACATCCAGTGACTCTTTAAATCCTGAAGCTTGATTTTCTTCTTCAAAAAAAGGAACCTCATCAAAATTATCCAGCGGTGAGATAGGAGTATCATTAAAATATTTATCAAGCTCTGCTACATCTTCGATGCGCTTCCAATCTTCAAAACCTTTTTTCCATACAAAGCTTTTTTCACCTAATTTTTTATCCCGAATATATTTTTCCAAAGTGGCATCATCAATCGGGCCCGCTTTATCGTTTTTTTCTACAAAATACCAAGTATTACCCATCGAAATTCTCCCAGGTAAGGGTTCATTCAATAAAAATTTATTTCATAATTTATTATAACCTATTGAAATTTGTTGAAGAAATAATGATATTTTTTTCCTACTATTGGAAAATGCCCGAGTAAATCATTCTGCTTTGGAAATTCGTTTAAACAGTACTTAAGCAAATTAATAAATAATCCGATAATCTTACCGACTCGGTTTGTTAAAAAAGAGGGATCTCTATGAAATTTAAACCTTGGAAATGTATTCAATTTTTCATTTTAGTTCTAAGTCTTGCCTTGGTAGGATCTTGCTCCAAGGAAATATTTGGAACTAAAAAGAGTAAATCATCTAGTAGTGCTCCCAGTATAAATACTTACACCTCCGACCAAATATGCTCTCAATACAGCGTAGTTAAACCAAAAGTAGATTTTTTGTTTTTATGGGATAACTCCGCTAGCCAAACTTACGTTGAACCAGCACTTCGAAGTGGTTTTAATAATTTAGTTTATAGAATTTCCTCAGATTTTGACCACCATATCCTTATGGCCCCCCTAATTAGGGCCACTGGTGACTCTGTGGATATTAACTCATTTCTGGTGTCCCATGATAATGCGGGACTAACCAGTAGTGCTCTCAATAGACAAGTGCCCTACAATATTGCAGCTTCCAAGCTTGATCAAATTGTCTCTACCTTAAATGGAGGCAATCAGGAAAATGGTTTTTATCGGGCCTATGAAATTATCAATAATAACCGTACCAACGGAATATTTAGAAATCATGCATATTTAATGATTGTCGTTATGAGTAACGGTGACGTACGAACTTACTTAAACGGCTATTGGATTCACCCTTATAATCTCACCACAGATAAAAATAGACTTATAAGTTTACAAACTACATTGGGAAGCGATCAAATGCGTTTTATGTCTCTAGTTTCCCATGGCTATGATGGTGTTCCTTCTGGTTTTAAAAGAGGTTATGCCTACATGGATATGTCCTCTCAGATCTACTATGATGGTGGACAGGTTATACGGCCAACTGATCAAGCCGGAAAAACCTACCCCGATAGCTACAATATTGTAGGCGCGGATTATAATCGAATTTTTGATGGAATCAATCAAGCCATCACCATGGTGACCGTTGCCCATCAGTATAACTATTGGCCAGTTGCCATCCAAGGAAATTTCGATCCGCAAACACTCAGGGTAACTAAATACTCGGCTGCGGGAAGTACTAGTTTAACTCCCAACGATACCGCCAACGGCTTTGTTTATCTGGGATATCGAGCAAATCAAAACACCAGATATGCCCCTACTCCCGGTGAACCCTATACTGGCAATGTGGTAAGGCTCTATGGCAATGGCAGAGTGACATACCCTGATTGTGTAGTGGTTGCAGCAGATGAACCAGCGAGCTATTATGGCTATTTTAAATTAACTGGAAAACCCAATATAAGTAGCATCCAGTGTACCAAAAATGGTGTGAACGTTTCTCAAAGTACCACCAATGGTTGGGAATATATAGGATATGTTACCAGTCAAAATGTAAAGATTGAAAGCCCGAGCACTCCTAACAATCCTGGGACTCCCGCAGATATCCAAACTGGTTACATGTTGAGACTCAGAGGAAGCGCTATTTACACGAACGGAGAAACCTTTCAGTGTTTCTTTGATCCAAGTACTTAAACTTTTGATTTAGCTTCATTCACTTTTTTTATTTTATTGACCATGACAATGATTGGAAAGTTTTCCCGAAGTTTTTGTATTTCTACGTCACAAATCAGTTGATTATTATGACCGACAATAATTTCTCCCACAAATCCTGCCTCAATAGCATCTTTTAAATCTTCTTCATCTATCGGAATATTTCGATGTTTAAAATCAGCTAATATCTCCGAAAGATCAGCTTCCACCATTTTTTGAGTTGATCGTTCAGCATCCACTTGATCATAAATCCTTTTCAAAAAACGTTCACATTTAGCCGAGATCATTAATTCATCATCTTCCCCAGCATGTCTTTGATTGTTAAAAAACTTCATCAGACTTTTAAAGTCTTCCAATTTATTAATTCTAATCTCATTTAAGAGCCCCTCTTTATCCTCTTTCATTTCTATCATCTCAAGCTCTCTAAAGAGGTTCATCACTTCTTCAAATTTTATTTCGGGAAAATTATAAATATCAAACATATAAAATTTAAGCATATTCATATGAATTGCCATCTGCATTCCTCTTACTTCACCATGTGCTTTGGCTACCAAGTAAAATGTAGAAAGGGCCCGAGCAACATCTAAATTAGTAAAAAATTTATAATTACTAACTTTGCCATCCCTGCCATAACTAATAGAATTGGATTCCAGAGACTTTACTGTGTCATTGGATCTTTTTAATCTTTTCACCAGAGTATTTACGATAGTTTTAAACCAAGGATTAAGCTTATCCATTGCCTTGGAAAATGCATCAAAAGAAATTTCGATGATTTCAGTGTAAATAATAGCTTCAGCTGAACAACTTCTCTTTTTAGCAGCATCATCAAAGAAAGCCATCTCGCCGATAACTTCTCCAGCTCGCAAAATTGCCAACTCAACAAACCCTCTTCCTTTAGGTCGGAATAATCTAATTTGTCCTTTTTGAATAATAAACAAAGAACTAGCTAAATCATTCTCATGAAATAAATTTTCACCGGCCTGTAATACTTTTATACCTGATTTTTTAGCGGCATCGTTACCACCTGGACTGCTCTGGCTATTGGACATATTATTAGAATTTGAAACTGCTTGCACCATAAATAACCTTCAATTCAAACTAATGAAAGATCTTTTAAAAATTCCCGCTGAAACTTTTCGGGAAATGCAAAATGAATTTGGCTAATTTGCGTAGGATTACCAAGCGAGTCACCAATAAAGGGGGTGAAAACACCCAGAGGGTAACTCTTCCACTGGCAAGATACCATCAACATTAATTTTATTTCATCAATGTTATCAAATTCATTCACATCAATACTTTCCTTTAAAATCAACGCATGATCATCAACGGATTCAACTTTGAGTTTTTTTTGTCCATTGTTTTTTTTTCGGTGTAAAAAGATTTTTACCCGCAGATCATCAATTTTTCTGGCCCGCATTCGCGCTCCTTGCACCTTCTTTTTTATTAGTGTAAATTACCTAAAATTTTTAAAAAAGAGGTAATTAATGCTCGCGAGAAAAGAACAAAATTCATCAGGTAATCCCCTGCCGGAACTATGGATAAGTGAAGTGTTGAAATTATTAAATACAGCTTATTCCACTCAACTAAAAGAAATGGATTACTTTTTAGAATTTTACGGGATTTCTTACCCCGACGAACTTTTTTTAGCCGTCTCCGTTATTAATGCGAATAATCGTTCAATTTCTCCCACCTCCATGTGTTTATCAACTGATCTTACCCCTAAACAGGATGTTAAAAAAATATTGAACACTTTAGTGGATACTCTAGGAATTCTCCTCGATAATTTTTTCAGTAAACCTGATTTTCAAGAATGGCAACCAACTTGGTTTGAAGAGACTTTTAAAAAGATCAACTTCTACTATAAAATCACAAGAGAAGATATATCACTCACCATTGAAGCAAATAAATTATTGGGTGATTTCTAATTTTTTATCTTAGATAAATATTTTAATCTTCTTCGGTAAAGACTGTAGTTTTCAAGGTTGATTTCGTTTCAAAAACTATATCTTGATCATCATCAATTTCATCCAATGCGACGTCATCGAATTCATCATCAGACTCAATATTTAATTCTTTTAGTGCCTTGAAAAAATTCTTTTCATCTTTCAAATCATCCAAAACGGATTCTATGAATTTAGGTGGGTATTTAGTCACCAACTCTTCAATAAAGGTTTGCAACTTGCCTTCGCTCAAAATTTTTATTTTTTTCTTTATATCAGACCAGCGTTTTATATAGTGAAGTCGGCAATACCCCATGGTAGTAGGCGGATTGTCGCAGCCTCGCTCAAGGCAATCTCCGGTATGACCATTAAAGAAATCAATTCCCTTAAGCGAATTAAACAAATCCTCCAATGAATAATCTTCATCCAGACTGGATAAGTGTTCCACCAATTCTTCTCTTATAGCCTTATCAATATCTGCTTTCTCAAGATCATTCATCAAAGCGCTGTTCAAATCTGGATCTTCATGATCATCAATTGGATCAATATCATCCAATGCGTCTGATTTTTTAGAAAGCTTTCCTTTAACCTTTTTGCCTTGTTCAATTTTATTTGATTTGCCAAACAGTTTGTCTTTGGACTTTTTATTTTCTTCAACTTTATTATTTTTTTCAACTTTATTATTTTTTTCAGAAACCTTGCCTTGCGTTTTTTTAGTTAGTTCAACTTTTTTGGTTTTTTCTGGTGCCTTTCCTTGAGCTTTTTTAGCAGTCTCAACTTTTTTATTTTTTTCTGGTGCCTTTCCTTGAGCTTTTTTAGCAGTTTCAACTTTTTTAGTTTTTTCCACTACCTTCCCTTGAACCTTTTTAGAAGTCTCAACTTTTTTAGTTTTTTCCACGACCTTGGCTGAAACTTTTTTAGCTGGTTCAACTTTTTTTGATTTATTATCTTTAAGTGACAACTCTTTTTTAGGCATTACTTTCTTCTTCGTAATCAAAGCAACAAGTTTAGCTTTCAGCGTTTTTGGCTCATTTTTGTTCTTAGGATTTTTCTTATTAATTTCTTTGGGAGTTGATTTCACCTTAGGAGTTAATTTTTTTTGATTAGCCGCTTTAATGGGTTGTTTTTTTACGATCACCTTTGGGGCCTTTGACTTGGATGATTGCTTCTTCTTTAGAATCATGTTCACTCCAGGAATTAATACTTGAAAACGTATTAGTAAGTAGTTGAAATCCATATAACTAGCACTAATCAATTACCTCTGTAAAACTAAAAAACAGCACTAAAACCCCAAAATTTAAGATACTCTGTTTACGCTTAAGCAAAAAGCCACAACCTTGTGCGTCACACAAGTAATATTGATCTATCTAGCAATAAATATTGCCATAAAAGCTATTTTAGATTAAAAAGTCATAGTTTATAAAAATACTATCCGGTGAAAGTTAAGGAGATAACTGTGGCAAGACACAAATCAAGTGTAAAAAGAGCGAAACAAACTCTGGTAAAAACTGAAAGAAACAAAGTAAAAAAGAGTCTTACCAGAAATATCGTAAAAAAAATCAGAGCAGAAATTTCTGCTGGAAGCATCGATAAAGCCAAGGAATTATTACCAACGGCTCAATCACTACTAGCAAAAGCCGCCAAATCAAGTGCAATAAGTAAAGTTACTGCTAGTAGAATCGTTTCACGACTAGCTAAAACTTTAGTCAAATAAGTCGGATTCTCAAAGGACAAGAAGCTTTAAGTTACTTGATGTAAATATTCACTTCTAAGTGAATCAGTTAGATTGTTGTCTTTAGCTCGGGCCATTTTTTGCCACATACTAAACATCCTGATGGCATTTTTTATTTCGTCTTTTGTCCATAGCTTACTGCAAGTAATAATCTCTTTGTTATAATCGTTTAATTTTTTACCATCCAGCTTTTCTATTAATCGACTGGCATCGATTAATTTCATCATATGTCTGATCATAAAAATAAAAAAATTATTCAATTCCTCGTAATCCAAAGAACTACTTATTAGATCTTTCATAAATCCTAATTTGTCTTTTTTTGAAAACTTGGAAGCACCAGCGAAGAAATCAAAGTTTTCGTTGGTAATCATTTTTTTTAGATCATCTATTTTAATTTTTTCAACATTTAAAAACATCTTTCTAACTAGTGACAGCTGAGCAATATAATTGCTGGTTGAGGCAAACAAATTAGCTATTAAAAATTTTCGGTTCTCATTGGACAAGTTCAATTTCAAAATCTTGCAGATAAAATCAAAGAGTTTTTCATTTTCCCAAAACATCGGTTTTATGATGGAAGCAACACAACCTAAATTTACGTTGGAGGCCTCTTCTAGAAACGACGATTCTTTAGAAAAATTTAAAATAATAAATTTGTCATTAATCTGTGCTGACTTTTTTAAAATTTCACAAAAAACTGACTTTTGAAGTTTCTCTGCCATTAAAACCATATATGAATCATTATTACCAAAAAGTTCAGTAGTCTCTAAATGTTCTTCCAACCAATCCATGGTAATTTCATCTGCTAAAACTGTTTTTAATTTTCCGGCAATTTGATTTTCTACAAAAAGGTTTTTCAATTTTAACGAAAAATATACATCCAAATAAGGATCAAAAGAATGGAATAGATAAAGACCTGGTTTGCTCGGATCAACGATCGTTTTGCAGACGCGTTCATAGTCCCATGGTTTAGCCTTAAAATGCATCGATGATCTCATTTTTAAATTTTTCAGTAGCGGTGTTGACCAAAGATAAAACTGCATCATTCTGTGCCTTTTTACTCTTAGTAAAATTTACATCTCCTCCACTTTGCACTCCGCTACTTGGAAGAATAGATCTGGTAATAGTTGAACTAAGTTCCATGCGTTCATCAAAAATCACCCGGGATTTATCCGGAATAAAATCTGCATCATTTTTGAGCATCCCATTATATTCATGGGGAAGTGGATTTTTTATAAGTAAAACCCTAAGGGTCAGAGAAATTTCAGTTTCTTGAGGTATATAAAAATCCCTTCGGTCACGAATTGATTCATTCAAAGGACCCACCGTCGCTTGATAAGATTTATTCTTATAAACTTGTCTAGTCTTATCATTAGAAGAAATAATCCCGACTAAAATAGCGTCAGCAGATGTATTCTCATGAGAATAAATCTTCAACTCTGAATAATCCATCAACATATTGATAAAATTACTGGTCATAGGCCCTGAAACATTTGGAACAATTGACCAATTGACAAACATGGGAATAGATATTGATTCTATTTCGTAAACCACAAACGGATTGTTTTTATTTTTAAAATGATATCCCGAACAGGAAATCAAAAATAAACACCCTCCTAGCAAAAAAACATTTAATCGAAATAACTTACTAAATTTCATATTCACAATTCTTACATAAGATCATTAAGGTTGAAATTATAAAAAAAAGAGATAATATACAATCAAATTCTCTTGGAAATTAACAAATAACATATGTTTAAACACTTGAAGTCATTTTTATCCGGTTTTGATATGTCCTATGCGGATAGATCGCCTAGAAAACATGCCACTGTAAACCCACAGGTAATATTTTTTGAACTTATAAAATTATGGCCTCTAATTGTAGGGAATCATCTTGCAAAGCATTCTACTCCTCTCAAAAATACTCAAAAAACCTTAACCATATTAACCGATCATCCTCAATGGGCCCAAGAATTAAGCTTTTTGGAAAAAAAAATTAAACAACAAATTTTTAAAGCAATTCCCCAGCTCACTTTTGAAATTAAAAAAATTAAATTCCAAGCTGATAATACTTTTTTTAAAAACCAAAACCAAAGAATGTTAGACACCCCACCACCTTGTCCATGTCAAAAAGAAACTGCTTTAAAAAATAAACCTATATCTTCCTCTGATCTTCATCCTTTTTCACCCGAATACTTAAAATACAAAAAAGAGGCCTCTAATTTATTTAGCGATATAGATGATGAAGAGACCAAAAACTTGCTGACATCAATTTTTATCACCCACAAGCATCAAAACAAGAAAGGTATCTGATTTTTTTTCCAATATTTCCAACTTAATCTTAATATTTAGTTGATCAGCGATTAATACTACTTGTTTGGCATCAAATCCTCTACGGAGGAAAAAGACTTTTCCTCCAGTTTTGGTCACCCACAAAACTGATTGGATGAACTCTACAAAAGATCCTTCTTTAAAAAATCTACAAATATTTTTTTCATTATTGGTACTTAAACGATGCTTACCAACCTCGAAATAAGGTGGATTTGAAACAACCAAATCATAAGCATCATAAAATTTTTCATTTTTATAAAGTTTTCTAAAATCTTGATTAATAAATTTTGTGTTAACTCCAAGTTGAGACAGTGACTTCACATTTAAATCAAAATACTTCAAAAAAACACTCTGTAACTCTATAAAATCAAAATACAAACTTTTAGTAAGATCAAAAATGATCTCTATTCCGACCACTCCACACCCTGCGCATAGATCAAGTGCTTTAAAATCAAAAGTATCTTCATTTTTTAATACTTGGCTAACGGCTTTAGCTAACCACACCGAATCATCACTAAAATGGTAAAAGTCTGGCTGATTATAGTCCCAGATATCTTTCGACTCGCTCACTGATGGCACCTTTTCTTATTATTGAAAATTTATCCAAATCATGAAACTTTACAAACGTGGAGGAATGCCCTGAAAGGATTTGTTGATCATCTTCAACAAATTGAGCACTCTTACAATGTTTTAAATAAAAGGCAAAAGCTTCATTTTTAATAGTAAGAGGAGGACTGGCAGTTTGGTTCAAGCTGGTGGTAGTAATAGGAGCATTAACTTTAGCCATAATGTGTTTTAGCGCATTATTAGATACACATCTAAATGCCACCATAGCTCCGCCATGGTTGATCCATGCTGGAATTTGAATTTTGGCCCTTTTAATATCTACCGCCAACGTGGTTTCCAACGAAAAAAAATTTTGCAACCAGACTTTATCCATAAATTCTGGCAAATTGAAACTATTCATGACTTCATCTAAATCATAAAAAATCATTGAGAGCGGTTTATGGGCAGACGTTTTTTTTATTTCCGCTATTTGCTCTTGAGCCTCTTTTAGATAGATACTTGCTCCTATTCCCCATACAGTATCGGTGGGATAAATATAAATATTCTCATAACTCATAAGACCCACCACCACAAATACTCATGTCTGATTTGATTTCGTCTGAGTAGTTGATAAATCGCATATTCTACACTTCGTCCAGTCAACAGAAGGTGCTTGAAATATTCTATCTCTAAATCAATGCTTGATTTTAAATATATAATATTTTCTCTCATGAGACTTTTAACCACTACTTGGTTTTGGAGAAAATAAGTAATGGTAAGTTCATCAACTTCATCCTGGCTTATTAGCAATTCGTTAACAATTTTATCTGCAATTGCTTGACTAATTTTCAAATCTTCAATTTCAAAGGAAGAAAGAAACCAAAGCGATTTATAATCAATTTTTTTTAAAGTTTCCACACTTAGGTTCTTATTAACATATTCATTTGCCAGCGATTGGTCAAAAGAAAGTAACAGACTTCCCCACAATGAGAAATATTTAAACCCGAAATTAACTGACTTAGATTTTTCCCATATCTGAGAAAGCGTCCAATCACAATTATTCCTTTTTTTCAATTCATAGAATTCCAGCGTATCATAAGTAAGCGAAAAATAATTTAGCATCAATTGGTATTCGATTTTATTTCCCAAATCCTCCTCTAGAAGCCTCATCAGCTCAATTATGCTATTCACATAACTTTTCATTTTAAGCTGGTCAAGAAATGGTGCAACCGGATTTTTTAAAACCAACTGCATAAAACTTGTACTAACAAAAGTACTCATTACTTGTTTAACTTGTTGAATATTTCCGACCTGCCAGTAGGCTAAAATTTTCAAGTATGATGAAATAGCCGAATCTGGGTACTTTTGCGACAGCAATTCTAAATTGTGATCAAAAGAAGTATCCTTGTCGTTGGTATCTTTTTCTTTCTTAAACTTTCCTATAATATCTATAAATTGATTTACGTATTCTGCTTGAAGTAACATCTCCTTTTTAATTGAATAAATTTCCATTATTTTTTTAACTTGCAGATCATCAATTTTGAATCCTTTCAGATATTTTCCCAGCCCCTCCACATCGACAATATTTTTTGCTCGATATTCAAACAAGGCAAAGACTTCGTTCTTTGCCAAGGGACAAAACTTGGACATTGAATTTTTACCCATCCATTCATACATGCCAGGATACAACAAGATTTTAAGTTGGTAGTAAAAATCATTTATTTTCTGGCAATCAAGCGGTAAAAATTCTCCTTCAAATTTTTCCAACTTAAATCCCCCTGGATTCATTTGAGTTGAAATCACTATCTCATTATTTATAAGCGGGGGAAAATCCAATAATTTTTTACCAACTTGGACTGGCGTGACCTCTTTAGCGATTACATCTGTAAATTGAAATAAACAATAAAGTAAAATTAAGGCCGTAACCGTAATTACCAATACTTTACTAGTGGGGCTATTACCAGCTGAATTTCTTCTATTTTTATTTAGAGAATTGGAGTTAGTACTTTTTTTCTTTTTAGAAACGGTAGGCGCAACACTCTTTTTTACCTTTTTATCTAATGCTTGTACCCGACTAGCAGGAAGTTTAGCCACTTCCGCTTTCGAGCTTATTTTTTCAATAGATTTTGGTTTGCTTAAATCAACCAAAATTTCTTGGGCCTTTGCTTTGACCACGGTAGGTAGTTTTTCCCCTCTTTTCACCGCTTCCATGTTTTCCTGGCTGGGAAATTCTAAATCATCCCCAGATGGATAAAGCGCATCCTCATCCTGATCATCCTCTTCTTGCCCTGAGTGCTGTCCTAAAACTTGCTCCTCTTGATTAGAGTGCTTACCTTGCTTTTTATTGGCCAGCAGCACTCCTATATCAACTTCAAATCCATCTACAGGTTTATGATTGCTATTCATTTCCACTCTGATTTTATCTGGAGACAACTGCAAAATCATCCCACTTCCATCCGCAGGAGTAGAAAAAATCTCCTCTTGTGCTTGTTTTACCGTCGAAGCTACTATTGAGGGAAATTCTTGATCTTCTCCCACTGGATACATCACCAGATCTTCCTCTTCTTCCATTATCAGTTCATTATCTTCAGACTTTCTTTGCGGTTTGGGCACGACGGTAGCAACTTGGTCATTTTGTTGCTTCTTACGAACTTCAGCGTCTTTGAAAAAGTCCACTAAATTAGTGAGCTGGGTTACATCTCCGCTAGCTCCACGATCAAAATGTTCTGATAGAATTTTTTTAGCAGCATCCGCGACAATATTACCCTTTACCTTAAAATTGAGACAATCTGTAATGGACGGAGAATCTGAAGCACCCAAAATAACTTCAGCTTCACTTATTGGATTAAAGTTTTGCACTTCTTGATCAAAAAGATATTTTTTTAAAAATTCCTTTTCTTTAATAGAAAACCAAAAACCATTGCCTACACATATCTCGTCATCAAATGCCAGGGATCCCTTTTCCACCAATTCAATAATTTTTTCCCTAGACGCCGGGCCTAAAATTTTTAGATTTGTAGTTCTGATTAACCAATTCTTTTCCATTTATTACTTCTAAAAGAAATAGCCTAACAAGCTTTTTATATCGTCATCGTTAAACCGAAGACCAATCATTCCCGTAGCAGTTGTTTTTTTCCTCATATCTTGTGCCGACACTCGTCCATATAGCACATTCCATAACAAAAATTCAGTATATAATCTTGAATTAATTCCCCCCTGGTCTTCATCATAATCAAAGACATCTATACCAGCCAGCCAACGTTTGCCAATTATTTCATAGTCAACACCAAGACCTGCCGATGATTCTATCCAACCACCTCTAAAAATCCAGTCATCAAATTTACGTCCAATCTGCACGGTAAATCTAAAGGTATTTTTGACGGTTTCTTTTTTATGAGTAACCGTTCTCACACCGTTAATATCTTCTTCTTTGACCTGTTCAAATGGTGTTCCATATTTTGCCGAAACAATTCCCAATTCATAAAATCTTTCTGGGGAAGGAAATATTCGAATTCCACCACTAGCAGTTGTACCATTTAAAGAATTAGCACCAGTGAAAACACTCAATTCCGTTTTTATGGCATTCACCTTGTTAACCATTTTGTTAACTCCAGCAAGTGTTTGTCTTACTTCATCGGCAATCTCTTCTTCAACCAAAAGTTTTCCCATGGTCCCTTTGCCATTTCGCAAATTGATCACTAACTCATTAAGGCCGCTCATCGCCTCATTGGCTTCTTTCATCATGTTTTTTAAATCAGAAATTATGGCATCTTTATTGCCAGTTTCCATGTGGTAATTTAATTTCTCAGAAAACTTCTCTAAATTGGTTACAAAATTAGAAAACTTATCCTGATTGTCACCCAAAATATTATCTAACTTTTCCGTAGCACCTTTAGTATTTTGCGCAATTATTTTAAAATCATCTAAAATTTGAGCAAGTGGCCCCTTTTTATCTCCAGGTGCCAAGGTAGTTTTTAACTCCTTAACAATTCCCCTCACATCATCCATTAGTTCGGTGGCATTTTTAGTTAAATCACCAAGCCCCCCAGATTCAAGTGAGCCTATGAGTGAACCTGCTTTTAAACGATCTTCTTTTTCCCCAACTTCAATTTCAAGATATTTATCTCCTAAAAAACCAACTGTTTTTATTCTAAGTTTGGAATCACTTGATATTTTAATTTTTTCTAAAACTTCAAATTCAATAAGGGCACGATTACCATCGCTAAGTTCGATATTTTTTATTCTTCCAGCGTTGATCCCGGCTATTTTGATAGGAGTTTTCGGAAAAACGCCTGAAGCATCTTCAACAATTGTTTTGTATGGAACGTAATCTCCAAAGCCTGATTGATTGGTAGTAACTTTTAGCGACATAAAAATAATCGCACCAATCGTAAACACTGTAAGCAAACCGACTTTAAACTCATTCATAGACTATCTCTCTAATAATAATCTAGGCCTAGTCCAATCTCTGACCTATAGATTAATAAACGACTTAACCAGCGGATTATCCGAATTTGCAAATTCAACAGCTGGTAAGTACTCAATAATTTTACCATGGTCTAGAAAGGCCACATAGTCGGAAATTTCTAACGTTGCTCTAACGTCATGCGAAATGACAATGGAAGTAAGACCTCTTTCTTTATGCTTCAATGCCGTGCTTTTTATTAGTTCGTTAACCATACGCGTTGTAATTGGATCAAGGCCTGTAGTGGGCTCATCGTATAAAATAATTTGAGGTGATAAGGCCAAAGCTCGAGCGAGCCCCACTCTTTTTCTCATACCCCCAGAAAGTTCGGAGGGTAATTTATTAAAAGCTATCTCTTGTAAATTAACCGATAAAAGTAGTTCAGTAACTTGCTTTTGAATTTCAAATTCTGAAAGCTTAGTAAATTCCCGTAATGGAAAAGCAGTATTTTCAAATGCCGTCAAGGAATCAAACAAAGCTGCATACTGAAAAAGCATCCCAAAGTTTTGGCGAAACTCTCTGGTTTCAAATGAACTCATCTCTGAAATATTTTTTCCAAGTACACTAATTACTCCAGCCGTGGGTTTAAGCAAACCCAAGATATGCTTTAGTAATGTCGATTTACCGGCTCCCGAAAAACCCAGGATGGTGGTAATGGTATTTTTATAAATATCAAAATTAAGATTTTCCAGAACTGTATGTCCGGCAAATTTTTTAGTTAAATTTTTTATCGAAACAATAATTTCTTTATTCAATATATAATCCTATAAAATTCTAATCAAAAAACTAGTCAGAAAATAATCTAAGATAAGCACCAGTATCATTCCCCACACCACTGCCAAATTAGTACCCTTTCCCACTCCTACGGCGCCTTTTTCTACCTTAAATCCAAAGTAACAACCAACTACTGATATAATAAATCCAAAAAAAACTGCCTTAATAATTCCTTGAACCAAATCTTCCACAAACATAAACTCACTTAATTTGGAAAAATACATAACCTCATCAATCATTAAGGCCTTAGTTCCAATAAACCAGCTACCGATATTTCCCACTAAATTAAATACCACCGATAGCATTGGAAGTGCGACAGTACCGGCAATGATCCTGGGAACTGCCAGATATTGGTAACTGGAAATCCCCATTACTTCGAGTGCATCAATTTGTTCCGTAACTTTCATACTGCCAATTTGTGCCGCCATGGCCGCACCGGCCCTGCCTGCAACGATCAATCCAGTTAAAACCGGTGCTAATTCTTTAGCTAGAGAAATCGAAACAATCGGACCAACTAAAGAATCTACCGAGATCAATTGAAATCCAAAATAAGTTTGGTAAGCAAAAACCATTCCGGTAAAAGAGGCGGATAAAATTATAATAAAAAGACTTTTATTTCCCACAAAATAGATCTGTTCAAATATTAGTTGGAATCTATAGGGTGGTCGATGACACCAGTAAAAAAATCGATACATAAACGTGATGACTTGACCTAGATTTTCGATCACATCGATTACATAGAATCCTAATTGTTCAATTAGTTTTTTGATAAATTGCAAGTTAAACACTTCCTTATGTTTTATCCAATAATATAAACAGATATTATTAAACCAAAATATTTATGTTTATGATAGATTAAAAAATAATTTTATTGCACCACTTCGTTGGTGTTGTTTTGAGCCGAGTTATTTAGTGGTATATTAGAATAAACATTTTCCGCATTATTTACGTATGATAAGTAAGCAAACGAGGATACCGGTAAAGACCTAACCACCACTTCCAAATCTTTCGCAAAAACAAATTCACGATCCTCAAAATATTTCCAATAAGAAAACCTTTTTGCAAATTCTTTAACTGAGCGTAAGAATAGCTCACTTTTTTCTCTTTCAACCAGGAATGAAAGATGTTTAGCGTTGGTGGAGGTGTAATAAAAATCACCGTTATATTTGATCCTTAGACTTCTTGTGAAATCCAAATAGAAATCTTTCCAATAAAAACGAAGCTCTGGTTTTTTCGAAATTAAATTAGATAAATCCGCAAGGTTTACATCTACCAGGTAAAGATTCTCGCTCTTATTTTGATAGAATCTATTTTCATCCAGCTTTTCTAAAAACAAAAAACCATCCAGATAATTTGAAATTTGATTGGGTTCTTGCATTTTTTGGGCGTAAAAATAAGCAAAAACGTTAGATAAATAATCTTCTAAAGTATTCCATCTGAACTGATTTAAAAAATCTTCGTTATCCACTTTAACAAATATAAGGGCCTCAGGATTTTTTAGTCGACCTTTGATGGTCAAGCACATCACGTCGGCTCCAAATACCTCCAGGGCAACCTGGTTTGCCATATTCTGGGCAAAAAACTCAATCCCTTCATGCAACTCTTGGCCTAGCCACAACGAGGGTAGTTTATGAAATTTTTTATTACCAGAAGGTGGTGACAAAAGCTTCAGACCATTAGTGGATAATTCCATATAGGCAAATCCCTTAATTTCTTCGACTTTCATAAAAACATCTTCCATGGCCTCAAAAAAATTGATGTTATTTTTTTCTTTTTCAAATTCTTCTAAAATTTTAAATAAGCGATCTTGGTAGTGATTTTTTTCGCGTTGTTCTTCCAAAAGCGTAAACGTTTGCTGACTAGTTGCTTTGCTTTCGTTCATTTCGTCATTTAGAAGTTTTACCTGGTAATCTTGATTTCTAAAAGTATTGTATCTTCTAAGCACCGACTTTATCTGACCACCGTAATCTTCGGACTTTCTTATCAGACCGAAATTAAAAATTTCGTAAGTGGAATAGAGTAAGGGAAGTGAATCATCTGAATAGAAAAAAGCTAAATGAATCGACTCGTTTTTTACTCCTGGCAAATTTTTAAGTTTAATCATGCCCTGACTCATTTTTTTAACATCGATTATGCAAAGAGAAGGAGTCTGTGAACTAGCAAAATCCTTATAAAATTCCGCAAATTCTTCATAGATGTGCGGAATGATTTGGGCCTGTCTAAAAATAGCAGATATTTTTCGGGCTTCTTGAATTTCAGATAAAAGCAATCTTACTTCAAAGGTTGAACCATCTAAAAAAGTATCTTCGTCGGTATGTGATAGCACTTTAATCTCCTGACACCCAAACTCACTATGAGTCCGATATTATTATGCCTTGCCCAACACGAATAGTCTATTTTAGAAGATCGATCAACTGATTTAACTTTTTTACATTCTCAATATGAGCGTTTGATAAAATCAAATCGGCTTTTTGATAGTTTGCACACCTTTGTACGTAAAGTTTTGCTAATTCTTCCTTGCCTAGTGAGACTAAAGGACGAAGATAATCTCCCGATATCCTAGCAAAGCACCTTGCAAAAGGCACATCAAGCCAAACTAATTTAGCATCGGAAGTATTTTTAATTAATTCAAAATTTAAATCTAAGGTTCCGCCCCCCAAGGCGATCACGCAATTATTTAAGGCCTTGCTTTCCAGCACTTTTATAAGTTGATGCGTTTCTAATTTTCTAAAATGGTTTATCCCGTGCTCTTTGACAATTTGCCAAATAGACTCCCCATTTTGTTTCTCAATTTCTTCATCTAAATCAAAAAAACACCAATTAGAATCAGTCATACTCTGTTTTAAATTTTTAAGTAGATAAGTTTTTCCAGCTCCAGAAAAACCACACAAAAATACCATCATAATCAACACCTATATCAATAAATTCTATACATTTAAACATATTTGCGATATTCGATCATGATAATTTTTAAGGCCAAGAATAATATGGATCACCTGCTCAAAATACATAGATTTAGTTTCAATCATCCAGAAAGTATGAACTTGGATTTTGAAGAAGTTGATTGGTTAAAAGAAATCTATAAAGACCTTGATAGCACTCGGGAGAAATTTCCTGATCAAGAGAAAGACTTACTCCAAGTGGAACTGCAACTAGTTCGAAAAACCAATTCCACCTTTAAAGACCATTTTATCATACGTGGCAAAATTGCCTGTCTCTATTATACTCCGTGCATCAGGTGCCTTGCTCCTTCCAAAGAAACTATTGATATTGAGTTTGCCGCCTGTTATTTGCACTCATCGCTGGAAGATTCTGAGGAATATAAGGATTTGTCTGATATCTACTGCGATGGCGAAGAAATGGATTTATATTTTTTTGACAAGGGCAAAATCGATCTAAAAGAATTAATTAATGAACATGTACATTTAAATGTTAATCCACACCCAGTGCATAGCGAAAATTGCAAAGGACTTTGTAGTCTGTGCGGATTTAATCTCAACTTTGGGAAGTGCATACATCACCGAATCGAAAAAAAATAACTCTCTAGTTAAAATAAACTTGCGTGATTATTGATTTTCAAGTAAAAAACCGTGACTGTTACTGTTTAATTTGTTTTATTAAATTAGTTATGGACTAC
>Ga0208958_1001823_pt1 | contig 19811 bp, 21 predicted proteins | sample RifOxyB1_FD_184032 | JGI IMG/M metagenome (GOLD analysis project Ga0208958, IMG submission 184032) | Soil microbial communities from Rifle, Colorado - Rifle Oxygen_injection B1 (SPAdes) | ecosystem: Environmental > Terrestrial > Deep subsurface > Rock core/Sediment | place: Rifle, Colorado... | reverse complement strand
GTGCTCGCGCGTCTGCGGCATCGGGCCGTCCGCGGCCGAAACCACCAGGATCGCGCCGTCCATCTGCGCCGCGCCGGTGATCATGTTCTTCACATAGTCGGCGTGGCCGGGGCAGTCGACGTGCGCGTAGTGACGGTTGGCCGTCTCATATTCCACGTGCGCCGTGTTGATCGTGATGCCGCGCGCCTTTTCTTCCGGCGCGGCGTCGATGTCGGCGTAGTTCATCGCCTTGGCGCCGCCGGCCTTCGCCAGCGTCATCGTGATCGCCGCCGTCAGCGTCGTCTTGCCGTGGTCAACGTGACCAATCGTGCCGATGTTGCAGTGCGGCTTCGTGCGTTCGAACTTTTCCTTGGCCATGGCCAAACTCCTGATGGCCCGGGTTGAGGGGCGCGATGCTGATCTAAAAACCTGGAGCGGGTAGACGGGATCGAACCGACATCCTCAGCTTGGAAGGCTGCTGCACTACCATTGTGCTATACCCGCGCGGAGACTGCGGAAGTTCCGGGGAACGCCGCAGCCGATTCCTCTCCGGTGTCCTGATCCGTCGTGTTCGAAGGCGCGTGGTGGGGGAAGAAGGACTCGAACCTTCGAAGCTTACGCAGGGGATTTACAGTCCCCCCCCTTTGCCGCTCGGGACATTCCCCCAACGCGCCTTATCGAACCGCCGGACCCCTCCGTTCCGCCCTTTATTCAAGCGGGACGAAACAAAAGCCTTCGGTATGTCGCCTCCTCTGCAGTAGAGGGGGCGCCCAGACCCGAAAGCCCTTGGGGCTCCAAATCGGAGGGCGTCTTATAGTGTCGTCGAAATCAGAACGCAACGACCGTTCAAGCGGTAAAAAACAGGCCGTCGGCAACCGGTCCAACGCCCCGCGCGGCAAGAGCCAAAAGCCCGTCGCGCAAGGCTTTTCTCCGCGCGACGACGCCCCTCGCCCGCCGCGTTCGCCGGACAGAAACAAGGCGAACGCCGATAATTTTCTCTGGGGCCGACACCCGGTTCTCGCCGCCCTGGCGAATCCTGTCCGACGCGGGACCGGCCGTCTACTGGCTACGGCCGAACGGGCGCGCGAGATCGAGGAGGGCGGCCTGGCCCACGGCCATCGAATCGAGGTGGTCGATCCGCAGGCCCTGACGCGGATGCTTCCGGCCGGCGCTGTGCACCAAGGGCTGGCTTTCAAGGTCCAGCCGCTGGAAGGCGTCGCCCTGGAAGACCTGGCCCAACCGGCCGAAGGGATCATCGTCATGCTGGACCAGCTGACCGATCCCCAGAACGTGGGCGCCATCTTCCGTTCGGCCCTGGCCTTCGGCGCGCGGGGCATCGTCGTACAGGACCGCCACGCCCCGGCCCTGGCCGGCGCCCTGGCCAAGGCGGCGGTCGGCGCGACCGAACGCCTGCCCCATGCGCGGGTGACGAATCTGTCGCGCGCCCTCGAACGCCTCGCCGAACTCGGCTGGCGCGCCGTCGGCCTGGACGGCTCCGGCGAACTGACCTTGGAGCAGGCGCTCGATTCGCAGCCGACCGTCCTGGTCATGGGCTCGGAAGGCGACGGCCTCCGTCGTCTGGTGGCCGAACACTGCGACGTCCTGGCCCGGATCCCCATGCCCGGCGGATTCGAGAGCCTGAACGTCTCCAACGCCGCCGCCGTGGCCCTTTATGAGGCCGCTCGCGCGCAACGCGGCTGACAGACGGGCCAGTCGGGGTTAAGGAGCGCGCATGGAATTCCTCTCTTCTCCCGAACTCGTCAGCCAGGCCACGGCCCTGGGCCAGGTCCTGCTGATGGATCTGGTGCTCGCCGGCGACAACGCCGTCGCCGTGGGCCTCGCCGCCGCCGCCCTGCCCCAGGAGCAGCGCAAGCGGGCCATCCTGATCGGCTTGGCCGCCGCCGTCGTCATGCGGATCGGCTTCGCCCTGATCACCGTGCAGCTTCTGGCCCTGGTCGGCCTGCTCCTGGCGGGCGGCCTGCTGCTGCTTTGGGTCTGCTGGAAGATGTGGCGCGAACTGCAGGAGCAGCGCACCCACGATCAGGCCGAGGCCGAAAAGGAGCTTGAGCTCGCCATGAGCATAGAGCACGGGTCCGGCCCCTCGCCCGAGGAACTGGGCATAAAGCGCAAGTCCTTCGGCGCCGCCCTGCTCCAGATCATGATCGCCGACATCACCATGTCGCTGGACAATGTCCTGGCGGTCGCCGGCGCGGCCCACGAACATCCCTGGATCATGGTCTTCGGCCTGATCCTGTCGATCGCCCTGATGGGGGTGGCGGCCACCTATATCGCCCGGCTGCTGCACCGCTTCCGCTGGATCGGCTATGTCGGCCTGGTCGTGGTTCTGTACGTCGCCCTCCACATGATCTGGGACGGCGCCCGCCAGGTGGTGGTCCGCACTGGCAATATGGAACAGTTCAACGCTTCTGCGCCCGCCTTCATCGAGATTAGTCCGAAGGAAGCCGCCAAACACCTCGGACAGAAGCGCGCCGAAGACAGCGCGGTCAAGGCTCCGGCCGAGCCCGCTCCGGTTCCCGCCCCATGACGGTGCAGACCGTCAGCGTCGAAGAAGCCTCCGCTTGGCTCCGGTCAGGCGAGGCGGTGCTGATCGATGTCCGCGAGCCCGACGAGTTCGCCGCAGCCCATATCGAGGGCGCGATCCCGGCGCCCCTCAGCCAGATGCCTGCGGCTTGGGAGGCTCTGAACCTGCCGTCCGACCGCAAGATCGTCGTCATGTGCCTGAAAGGCGGACGGAGCCATCAGGTCTGCGCCTTCGTCGGCCCGACCGGTCCTGACGGTCAGCCGGTGTTCAATATGACAGGCGGCATTCAGGCCTGGCATTCCGCCGGCCTGCCGATCATCTAGGCCGACGGGACCCATACGCCTGTGCGGCGGAACAGACGTAAAATCAGCTCGAATTCCCGCGAAGCCAGCCGGTAACAGAAATCCGATCGGCGCCCGCCGACAGGGCCACCTGGGTCACTGAATGGGGCGAAGGCACCTTCAGGAGGTTCAACGTGTTGAATCGCGGCGTGAAAGCCTCAGCGAGATTACCGTCCTCCCCATGGAAGGCCAGTAGGCCGCCCCATTCGATCCGCCATATCGGCGTCAGGTTCAGCACATAGGCGAAGAACCGGTTCTTTCCCTCGGCGTGGTCGTCGTGCTCAGTGAGAAAGTGCCCGATCCGGAACCGGGTGAGCTGGGCGTCTGCGAGGGCGATCCGCGTTTCCCCGGTCAACCGCCGCATCGCGCCCAAGAAGGCGTCGCTGTTCAAGAAACTAACTAGGTCTAGCCAGATAGGCGCCGCCTGCCCCGCCCCGACTAGGTCGTAGATCGGATAGTTGTCGTAAAGGTATTGGAAGTCAGTCTGCGCCGAGCTCTGGACCGCCTGCGCCAAACCGCCTTTCTGATCCGGCGTGAGAGACGCCAGCCAGGCGGCGGGAAGATCGACGTGGCCCGAACCGCGCCGGGTCACGACATTGTAAGGGACTTTCACCGCCGCTGCGTAAAGCGACTCGGCGTCAGATGCGGCCAGTAGGGCGTCAACCTGCACCCGCCCCGTGCGGGTCAGACGGTCGCGGAGAGCGGCGCACCGTTGATCGGTCAGCGGAGCCAAGGCCAAGGTCATCAGGTCTGCTCCTAACGCTGCCCGTCTCTCTACTCCGCCCCGCCGAAGCGTTCAGACCATTCCGCCACCTGGGCGTCCTCGATTTTGGCGAACAGCACGCCTTGGGCCTCGACCTTGCCGCCGACCGGCAGACGGTTCAGCAGATTTTCGTCCGCCCCCGGCCAGCTCAGGTCGTCCACGCCCACCGAGGCCGCGATCTTGGGCGCCGTGAATGGCAGGATCGGCGCCGCCAGCCGGGCGAACAGGGCCACCAGGTTCAGGCCGGTGCGCACGCCCACCGCCGCCCGGTCGCGATCGGTCTTCAGGGCGGTCCAGGGGGCGGCGACCTGAAGATATTCGTTGCCCAGCACCCAGGCGGCGCGGATGGCGACGGCGGCCTTGCGGAACTCCATCGCCTCGAACTGTTCGGTAGCCTCGGCCACGGCGGCCCGGATGTCGGCCTCAAGCTGGATCTCCACCGGACCGGGTTCGCCGCCCTCCGGCACGACGCCGTCGAACTTGGACTCCGCGAACTTGACGATCCGGTTGACGAAATTCCCCAGCACATCGGCCAGGTCCTTGTTGGTCGAGGCCTGGAAGTCCTCCCAGGTGAAGGCGGAATCCGCGTGCTCCGGCCCATAGGCCGTCAGGCGCCAGCGCCAGTAGTCGGCCGGCAGCAGCTCCAGCGCCTGGTCCATGAAGACGCCGCGCTTCTGGCTGGTCGAGAATTTCCCGCCGTACCAGTTCAGCCAGTTGAAGGCCTTCAGCTGGTCCACCGTCTTCCACGGCTCGCCCGAGCCGATGATGGTCGCGGGGAAACTGACCGTGTGGAAGGCGACATTGTCCTTGCCCATGAACTGGACATAGCGGACGTCGTCCGCCCCCTCGTCCAGCCGCCACCAGTCGCGCCAGGTCCGGCCCGTGGCCTCGGCCCACTCCTCGGTCGCGGCGATATATTCGATGGGGGCGTCGAACCAGACGTAGAAGACCTTGTCCTCCATGCCCGGGCGGGGAAAGCCGTCCTTGGTCACCGGCACGCCCCAGGCCAGGTCGCGGGTGATGCCCCGATCGATGAGCCCCTCGTCCAGATGCTTGTAGGCGATAGACTTGGCCAGCGTCTGCCAGCCGGTCTTGTCGTCGACCCAGGCGCGGATCTGGGGCTCGATCCTGGTCTGAAGCAGATACAGGTGGCGGGTGTCGCGCACCTCCAGATTCCGGGAGCCCGACACCGACGAATAGGGATCGATCAGGTCGGTCGGGTCCAGCAGCCGGCCGCAGTTGTCGCACTGGTCGCCGCGCGCCCCCACATGGCCGCAGTGCGGGCAGGTCCCCTCGACATAGCGGTCAGGCAGGAAACGGGCGTCGTCGATCGAATAGATCATCCGGTCCACCCGCTCCTCGATCAGACCGTTCTTCTCCAGCGCTTCGGCGAAATGCTGGGTCAGGCGATGGTTCTGCGGGTTCGAGGACCGGCCGAACCAGTCGTAGCTGAGGCCGAAGGCCTGACCGGCGGCCTTCTGGATCTCGTGTTGCTCGTCGCAATAGGTCCGCACGTCCTGCCCGGCGGCGGCGGCGGCCAGCTCGGCCGGGGTGCCGTGCTCGTCGGTGGCGCAGATATAGAGGACCTCATGACCCTGGGCCCTCTTGAACCGCGCCCAGACGTCGGCCGGCAACATCGAGCCCGCCAGATTCCCCAGGTGCTTGATGCCGTTGATGTAGGGCAGCGCCGAGGTGATGAGGATGCGGGCCATGATCGTCCAGGAGTTCGGGGAAGCGCAGGGATATAGAGCGGCGGCGCGGTTTCCTCAAACGCCTTGCGGCAGACGACGCGCAATACGGATGAATCGCCCCGTCAACAGGGTCGAGGAGGCCAGACTGGCGATGACCACCGCCCACACCAGGCCGTCCACGCCCATCCGGTGCGCCAGCACCCAGCCCAGCGGCATCATGACCGCGCCGTAGGCCGTGAAGTGCATGATGGTCGGCCACCAGACGTCGCCGGCTGCGCGGTTCGCCTGGGCGGCCACCACCTGGATCCCGTCGGCGACGAAGAAGAGTGTGGCCAGCACCAGGGCCGGCGCAGCAATGGCCAACAGGGCCGGGTCGCGGTTATAGGCGCCGACGATCAGAGGAGCGCTGGGCCAGACCGCCAGGGCGACCACGAAGGTCAGGGCCGTCACCACGCCCAGGCCGACCAGACCGGCCCGCAACACCCCTCGCCCGTCGCCGGCGCCATAGCTGCGCCCCACAAGAACCGCCGTCGCCGAGGACAGCCCCATGGGCAGCATGAAGACGATGGCCGAGACGTTCAGCACCACGGCCCAGGCCGCCGTCTCGGCCGCGCCGATCTGGCCGGCGAAGAAGGTGAAACCGGAAAAGGCCCCGACCTCGATGAAATAGGAGGCGCCGGCGCCCAGGCCGACCTTGACCTGGTCACGCGCCGCCTTGGGATCGCGCTCGGGTTTGTCGAATAGGCCCAGCGACCGCGCCTCGGGCAGGCGCAGGATATAGATCACCAGAAACAGGGCCAGGGCGGCGCGTGCTCCGAAGGTCGCCCAGGCCGAGGCGAAGGCGCCGTTGAACCCCATGCCCAAGAGGTCAGGGACCAACAGCAGGTTCAGCGCCAGATTGACCCCGTTCGCCACCCACATGGCGACCATGCCGGGCTTTGGCCGTCCCAGAGCTTCTAGAAAGAACTGACCGGTCACCGAGATCAGATAGAAGGGCATGGACAGGGCGAAGACGATCAGGGCGGGGCTCGCCCCCTCGGCCAGACCCTCTTCCAGGCCGATCTTGCCGAGCCCCCACGGACCGATCGCGATCAGGGCGATCATCGAAACCCCGCCGATCTGCAACGAATAGGTCAGGCCCCGGCGCAGCACCGAGCCGACCGCGTGCCGCCGCCCCTCGCCCAGCATCCGCGCGGTCATCACCTGCACGCCCAGCATCAGACCGACCGCCGTCGTCACGACGATGGACGTCGGCGCCCAGGCCAGGGAATGGAAGGCTAGCTCGCGGCTGGAGAAATTGCCGACGACAATGGCGTCGGTCAGACCCATGGTCATGATGCCGATCCGCGCCAGGATCACCGGCCAGGCCAGGTGCAGCAGGTCGTGGAAGGCGGTGCGGGTCTGGGGGCTGAGCGCGATCATCGGACGCGGCACAGGCCACGAGCGCGGGTCCGGGTCAACTCACAAAAGCCCGCCGAAACGCCTACCAGGCCCCCAGCTCGCGAAGCTGCCGCACCAGTTCCTCGGGCGCCTCCCCGGCGTCCAATGTGTCCAGGTCGCCCGGCGCGTCCTTGGGCTCCAGGTAGCGCCAGCCCTGAAACGGGCGGCGCGCCATGGGGGCGGTGCGGATCACCCGGGGTTCGAGCGTGATTTCACACCGGCTCTGCTGGCCTTCGCCCAGGGTGGCGATGTCCAGAACCGGCTGGCGGCAGACGATCACGCCCTTCACCACCCAGTACAACGACCCGCCGTCTTCGATCTCCGGCGCACGCTTCGGCGTCATCCGGGTATGGACGATCAGGGGGCCGCCCCTGGCGGCGCGGTTCTCCAGCCATTCGACGTCCGGCACCCCGACGCCCAGCTTGATCATGTGAAGCGACATGGCGCCCACGTAGTCGCCCTTAGGCGGCTTGGCCAGATTCATTAATCTGTCGGGCGTTAGCCAGGGAGACGCGCGTCCCCCCATCGGACGCCACGGGATGGGCATGTACGGATTGATCACGCGCCTCACGGCCTTCCCTGGCCGCCGCGACGAACTGGCGCTTCTGCTTCTGGATCCGGCCGTCAAGAAGCACGGCTGTCATTCCTACATCGTGTCGCACGACCTTGCCGACGCCGACGTCCTGTGGGTCACGGAAGTCTGGGTCGATCAGCCGACCCATCAGTCCTGGAGCGAAGACCTGCGCAAGAGCGGGGCCTGGCGGCCGATCTACGGGCTGATGGCCAAGATGGACGAGTCCATCCAGATGCGGCCGCTGGGCGGCATAGGGCTTTAGTCCGCCGCCTTCACCACGGCCAGCACCGCCGCCTCGACCACCTGATCCCCGACGGTTGCGACGCTTTCGACCACGCCGTCGAACGGCGCCGTCAGGGCGTGCTCCATCTTCATCGCCTCCAGCACCACGACCGGCTGGCCCTTGGCGACAGCGTCGCCCGCCTTGGCCGGGGCGGCGACGACCTTGCCGGGCATGGGCGCGCGGAGAGAGCCGTCGGAGACGACGCCGCCCCCACGGCCGGTCGCCGCCCGATAAGGCGCAACCCTGCGCGGTTCGCCGTCGACAAACAGCACGAAGCCGTCTTCCACAGCCTGATAACCGAACAGCCGGTCGCCGGCCTGAACTTGGTCAAAACCGACTTGAGCCGACATGCCCTCGCCGCTGCGCCAACCCGTCTCGATCGGAGCCACCGACCCGGAGATCGCCTCGCCGTCCATCCGAGCCCAGACCATCGACTGGCGCGGTCCATTCAGCCGAAGCCCGTAGGAAAGACCCGGCTGTCCGCCCCAGGGGCTGAACCGATCATGCACGAACGGCTCGGAATCCGCAGCCGCCTCGGCCACCAGAGTCAGGGCTGCTAGGACCGCCTCGGGCGTGTCGATCGGCTGCAACGCCCCCTCCTCCGCCGCGATAAAGCCTGTGTCCACATCCCCCGCCACGAAGCGCGGATGATCAAGGCAGCGTTTCAGGAAGCCCGCATTGGTCTTCACCGGCCATACCTCGACCTCGCCCGCCGCCTCGGCCAGCCGCGCCGCGGCCGCCTCGCGGGTGTCCTCATGGACGATCAGCTTGGCAATCATCGGGTCGTAGAACTGGCTGACCTCGCCGCCCTGCTCCACGCCGGTATCGACCCGGATGCCTTCGGGCATGACGAAATGCTCCAGCCGCCCGATCGACGGCAGAAACCCGTTCGCCGGATCCTCGGCATAGAGGCGGGCTTCCATGGCCCAGCCGTTCAGCCGGATCTGATCCTGCTTCAGCGGCAGGGGCTCGCCCGCCGCCACCCGGAACTGCCATTCCACCAGATCAACGCCGGTCACGCTCTCGGTCACAGGATGCTCGACCTGCAGCCGGGTGTTCATCTCCATGAACCAGACCCCGTCCGCCTTGAGCCCGTCCGAGGCGTCGGCGATGAACTCGATGGTCCCGGCCCCGACATAGTTCACCGCCTTGGCCGCCTTGATCGCCGCCCCCGTCACGGCGGCGCGCACGGCCTCGCTCATGCCCGGCGCCGGCGCCTCCTCGATCACCTTCTGGTGGCGGCGTTGCAGCGAACAGTCCCGCTCAAACAGGTGGACGACATCGCCGTGCCTGTCCCCGAACACCTGCACCTCGATATGCCGCGGACGGGTGATGTAGCGTTCGATCAGCACCCGGTCGTCGCCGAAGGCGGCCGCCGCCTCGCGCCGGGCGCTGGCCAGGCCGGCGGCGAAGTCGGCCGGATCATCCACCCGCTTCATCCCCTTGCCGCCGCCGCCCGCGACGGCCTTGATCAGCACCGGATAGCCGATCCGCGCCGCCTCGGCCGTCAGGGTCTCTTCCGACTGGTCCGCGCCCTGATACCCCGGGGTCACCGGCACCCCGGCCTGGATCATCAGTTCCTTGGCCGCGTCCTTCAGCCCCATCGCGCGGATCGAGGCCGGGTCCGGCCCGATCCAGATCAGCCCCGCAGCCGCCACCGCTTCTGCAAAATCCGCGTTCTCGCTCAGGAAGCCATAGCCGGGGTGGATCGCCTCCGCCCCCGTCGCCTTGGCGGCCGCCAGCACCTTGGCCCCGTCCAGATAGGAGTCGCGCGCCGCCGCCGGCCCGATCAGCACCGCCTCGTCCGCCTCGCGCACGTGCAGAGCCTGAGCGTCAGCCTCGGAATAGACGGCGATGGTGCGTATTCCCATCCGCTTGGCGGTACGGAAGACGCGACAGGCGATTTCGCCGCGATTGGCGACAAGGACGGACTTGAACATGCGGGAGTCTTAGCGGGATCGTGCACGCCTGCCCAGCCGTTCGCCGCGCGGATCACGGAAGGAGTTTTCAGCCGGGCTCGCAGGCTTTAAGCCCCTCTCATGTCCCTGCGCCCCCTCTTCGTCACCCAGGTCTATGAGGCCTCACTCGCCGACAGCCGAGGCTGGGCCGAGCTCAATGAACAGTTGATCGACGTCGTCCGCATGATGGCCGAAGAGGACGAGGCCGGCCGCCGCTGGTGCCGCGACAACGCCTATCGGGGCTACACCTCCTACGCCTCGCTGAACGACCTGCCCCAGCGCTTCCCCGAGTTCGCCGAACTGAAGCGCCACCTGGACCGTCACGCGCTGGCCTATGCCCAGGCCCTCAACTTCGACCTGGCGCGCAAGCCGCGTCTCGACAATCTGTGGGTCAACATCCTCAAGCCCGGCGGCGGTCACACCGGCCATATCCATCCCCACGCCTATCTGTCGGGCACCATCTATATCGACGTCCCGGACGGCGCCTCGTCGCTGAAGCTGGAAGACCCCCGCCTGCCCTTCATGATGGCCCGCCCCGGCGTCACCGACGACGCCCCCGAGGCCGAACGCCCCTTCGTCTATCTGCGGCCCCAGGCCGGCACGATCCTGATGTGGGAAAGCTGGCTGCGGCACGAGGTGCCGACCAACCGGGCGAAATCGGACCGCATCTCGATCAGTTTCAACTACGCCTGACGACATCCGTCCCAAGCGACACGGAACCATTGCCGAAACTTAATCCGCGACAGGTCCGCAACGCCTTGTCGGAACACGGTTCTCGCGCCAAGCTTGCGCCCATGGAAACCGTTATCGAAATCCGCGGCCTCACCAAGACCTATGGCACGGTGAAGGCTCTGGACGGCCTGACCCTGTCGATCCCGCGCGGCGGGGTCTATGGCATCCTCGGCCCCAATGGCGCGGGCAAGTCGACCCTGTTCCGCACCCTGCTGGGCCTGATCCGCCCGACCGAGGGCGAGGCGACGGTCATGGGCGGTCGGATCGGCGATCCGGCGGCGACCCGGCGGATGGGCTCGATGATCGAGACGCCGCGCTTCCCCCCCTTCATGACCGCGCGTCAGGTTCTGGTCTGGCTGGGCCACGCCCACGGCGGGGTCGCTTCATCCGACATCGAGGCCTGGCTGAAGCGGGTCGGCCTGACCGAAGCGGCGGATCGCCGGGTGCGCGGCTTCTCGGTCGGTATGCTGCAACGCCTGGGCGTCGCTGCGGCCCTGATGACCAAGCCGGATCTGGTCATTCTGGATGAGCCGACCAGCGGCATGGATCCGCCCGGCATTCAGGAGATGCGGGCCCTGATCCGCAGCCTGGCGGACGACGACGGCGTGACCGTCATTCTGGCCAGTCACCAACTTCAAGAGGTCGAGCGCGTCTGCGACCGGGTCGCCATCTTCAACAAGGGCAAGGTGATCACCGAGGGCCGTGTCTCCGACCTGACCGCCTCGGGCGAGCGCCTGCGCCTGTCCGTCACGCCTCTGGCGAAGGCCATGGCCGTGCTGGGTGAAAAGGCGGCGCTGGACGGCGACGCCCTGGTCGCCGCCGTGCCTCGCGCCGAAGCGCCCGCCGCCATCCGCGCCCTGGTCGAGGCCGGGGTCGATATCGAGGAGGCCCGCTGGATCGGCGCCGATCTGGAAGACGTCTTCATGACCGAAACCGGCTGGACCGGCGTGCAGGGCACGCCTGCGAAGGGGACCGACCATGCTGGTTGATGCGCTGAAATCCGAAGCCTATCGCGTGTCGCGGAACCGGACCGCGATCTTCTGCAGCGTCGTGCTGACGCCCCTGTTGTTCGTCTTCGGCGGCCTGGCCTATCTCCTCATGACCAAGGCCAAGGGCGACGCCCTGGCGGCCAAGGCCAATCTGCCGCCCGAAATGGGGAACCAGCCGGTCAATCTGGCCGAGGCCTTCGGCTTCGCCGCCGGCAATGGGGCCAACGGCGTGCTGCTGGTCTTCATGCTGCTGGCGGCGGCGGCGGTCTATGCCGGCGACTACCGCTGGGAGACCTGGCGTCTGATCAGCGCCCGCAACGCGCGGCCCTGGCTGATCTTGGGTAAGATCGGCGTGATGAAGGTCCTGGCCATGATCGCCATGCTGGCCATGCTGATCGCCTCATTCCTCTTCTTCATCTCTCAGGCCGTGGTTGCAGGTCGGCCAATGAGCTTTGACCTCAGCGACTTCAACCTGGTCGAGTTCCTGCTCACCTGGCTGCTGTCCTATATCCGCATTGTCCAGTACGGCCTCATCGCCCTTCTGGCGGCGGTGGTCAGCCGGTCGCTTCTGGCCGCCCTGTTCGTGCCTTGGGCCCTCGGTTTCGCCCAGGGCCTCCTGGGCGGTCCCTTGCTGCCGATCATCGGTTGGGCGCCCACCGACTGGGCCTCCCAGCTGCTCTTGCCCGGCCTGGCCTATGACACGCTCAAGGCGGCAGTGGCCGGCGACACGCCTGCGCCGGACGGTCTGGTTGTGAAAGCGATCACCAGTCTGGTCCTGTGGTGCGTCGTGCCGGTCGCAGCCTCGATCGCCTGGTTCCAGCGCCAGGACCTGTCCAAGGAATAGCCTGCTTGCAGCCGAGCGCCGGTCAGTTCTCCAGCGAGAACTCGACCGGCGTCCGCATCTCGATCCGGGCTCCCGGCACGCCCGCCGGGGGGCGCGGCACCGGGCTGGCCCGCGTCAGCATGGCCATCGCCTCCTCGTCCAGGGCCGGCACGCCCGAACCCGAGACGATGCGGGACGAGATCACCCGCCCCTCCCGATCAATGACGAACCGGACCGTGACCACGCCGGTCTGGCGCAGCCGCTTGGCTCCGCGCGGATAGATCTTGTGCGCCTCCAGATGGGCGCGGACGCGAGCGCCATAGGCGTCGCCCTGGGCGCCGCTCAATGAGACCGGCGCGTTCACGGCTCCGCCGGCGGGCGGAGCGGGCCTGGAGGGCGGCGCCGCGACGGAACTGGGCGGTGCATCGGCGGAACGCCCCGCGGACGGCGGCGGCGGCGCGCTCTCGGCGGCGATCGGACGCGCCGGCGTCGGCGGCGTCGGCGTCTTCACCTCCTGCGGCCGCCACACGATGGGATCGGGCGCCGGGGCGGGACTGAGGCGCGTCGGCGCGGGCGTCGGCGGCGTCGAGGGCGCCGACGCCGCCGTCTTGGCCGGCTGGTCCTTGGGCGTATCGGACTTCAGGCTTTCCGGTATGGCGACGCCGTGTTCCGGCCCGATCAGCTCCACGACCATGGCCTGCGGCTCGATGACCAGGCTCCGCTCGACCGGCTGGATCGCCGCCGCCAGCAGCAGGCCTCCGTTCAGAAGAACGGAGGCCATAAGGGCGCACAGGCGCCCTTTTCGTGACAGGACCACTGACGTCAGAAGGTCTTGCCGAGGCTCAGCTTGAAGCTGCGCCCCTGGCCCGCGAACGACGCCAGATTGTTCTTCACATAGTCGTCCAGAACATTGTCGACCGAGAAGCGCACATCCATGCCCGCCAGGCTGCCGCTGCGGGGCCGCCAGGTGGCGTAGAGGTCGTGGACGTTATAGCTGTCCACGGTCGAGGAGACGGCGCCGGTCGTGGCGTTGTAGTTCTTGATCCCGCTGACGAACTCGCCGCGCCAGCCGACCGTCAGATCCAGGCTGTTCAGAACATAGCCCAGGTTCAGGTTCAACTCGTCGGCCGGACGGGTGTTCAGAAGGACCCCTGTCGTCTCGTTGGTCGCATCGACCGTGGCGTAGGACGCCCGGGCGAAGAGACTGCGGGTCGCATACTCGGCCTCGACTTCGAAGCCCTCGTACTTGGCCTCGCCGACATTGATGAAGTAGCCCGAGGTGGCCGAGGCCGAGGTGATCAGGTTTTCAACCGTGTTGTTGAAGGCCGTCAGCTTGGCGTTCAGGCGGTCGGACGACGTAGCCAGACCGCGCAGGGTCAGGGACGCCCCCAGCTCGTAGTTGTCCGACTTTTCCGGATCCAGGTTCAGGTTGACCGGAGCGGTTCCCGAGCGGCTGTAAACCTCGTCCAGGATCGGCATCCGTTCGGTGTGGGCCACCGAGCCGAAGACGTTCAGATAGTCGGTCAGATTATAGAGCACGGCCAGCTTGGGCGAATAGCCGGTGTTGGTCGCCTCCTCCGGCACGGCGGTGGATCCGCCGCCGACCACGACGCCGGCGCCGGGGCTCAGCTCCGTATGGTCGATCCGCAGGCCGGGCGTGATCACCAGCTTGTCGCGCCACAGGATCTCCGCCTGGACGAAGCCGCCGTAGCGGGTCGTGTCGCCTTCCGGGTGGGTGGTCGCCCCATTGGCCAAAAGGCTGCCGTCGGCCTTGTAGCGAGGATTGCGGCGTTCCTGGCTGTAGTACTGGAGACCGGCGGTGACGAAGGCCGTCCAATCGGGCGACAGGGTGAACTTGGACGTGTTTTCGATCCGGGCCTGAACGGTCGAATAGCTGTATTCCGACGCATAGCCCAGGCTGCTGGACAGGGCGATGCCGTCCTGGTCCGTCAGGGTTTCCGAGAAGGAGACCTGAGCCTTCAGATCCAGCAGATCATTGCCCTCGAAGCCGTTGTCATAGCCCAGGATGAAGGCCTCGTCGCGGGTGCGGCGGCGCACGGTGCCGAAGGCCGTCAAACCCGTAATCTGGTCATACAGTTGATAGCTGTCGGTCTCCCAAACCTGGGCCGAGGCCCAGACGCTGTGCTTGCGATCGCCGCCGATATAGTAGCGGGCCTTGGCCAGGACGGAGTTGGCGCTGGCGTCGGACGGGGTCACGACATCGCCGTTGCCGTCCTTGTAGTCGTCGCTGCTGCGGCCGTTCAGCGCGATCAGCAGGTCCACGTTCTCAGTAGGACGGGTCGCCATGATGATGGAGCCCAGCTTGCCGTCGCCGTTGGACTCATAGCCGAACCGGGTACGCAGGGCGAAACGGTCGTCGCCCGTCAGGAAGTCTGACGCATCCTTGGTGGTGAAGTTGATCACCCCGGCCAGAGCGCCCGAGCCGTAGAGGGTCGAGGAGCTGGGGCCGCGCAGCACTTCCACCCGCTTGTAAAGTTCGGGCTCCGAGAAGAAGGCGCCCATCCGATAGCCTTCGAAATAGTTCTCGACGCCGTCGACCAGCATCAGGACCTCGCCCCGATTGCTGGTCATGCCGCGGATGTTGAAGGTCTGGCCCAGGTTGCTGGCGCCGCCGGCGGTATAGACGCCGGGAACATCGTCCAGCAGGTCGCCGATGGTCGAGGCCTGGGTGTCGTCGATATCGTCCTGGTTCAGCACCGTGACCGCCTGGGGGGTGTCGGTGGCGATCTTCTCGACGCCGGCCGAGACGACGATCTTGCCGAGCGACAGCTGGGTCGTGGCGTCGTCCTCACTGTCGGTTTGCGGCCTCGTCTGGGCCAGGGCCTGACTGGAGACGGACAGGACCAGCGCCAGGGCGGAGGCGCCCAGCAGCCGGTTGTTCAGGGAAGAGGCGAGAGAGAGCGTCATGAGTGTCTTGTTCCTTCTTGTCGGCTTACCGACTAGTTTTGCGTCGCATTTGCATTTGATAGGCAGGGTTGCCCCTGGGAATGGAGGATTTCAGGTCATCGTAGGACGGCGACCGTCAGGGCGCCGAGCTCGCTGGAGCCCGCAGCACGCGTCTCCACCCGGGCCGTGCGGGCGCGGGACCGCCACTGGAAGGGTACGCGCACCACCTCGCGACCGCCCTGCTCTCGCGCCGCCTCGACGACCAGGACATAGTCCCCGTCAGCCAGCCGGGCGAGCACGCCCTGATCGCCCTTGAAACGCAGACTCTGGCGGCCCGGCGATCGGGTGGCGCCGCTGACGCCGTCCGCCGGCAGGGTCAGGGCCTGCCCGCCGCTGCGCCACCAGGTTCGCAGATTGCGCAGCCAGACGGTGCCGTTGCCGTGCCGAACCCGGAGGTCGTACCAGACCGACAGGGTGCCGACCGGCGCGCCGTCGGCCCGTTCAATCCACATGGCCACATAGGGCTTGTGATAGGCGGCCGAAGTCTGGGTCGGCACGACCAACTCGACGTTCAGATCCGCGGCCGAGGCGCCGGTCGCGCCGAGGACGGCGACCGCCGCCCCGACGCCGAGACCAAGCCGGTTCATGACCGGGGCGCCGTGGCGGGGGCGTCGCCGTCGGTTTCGGGCTTGGGCTCCGGATCATCGACCGAGACCACCCCGTCCTTGTCGGTGTCGTGCTCCTCGAAGGTGCGCAGGGCGACGGCCTGGTTCTCCTCGACCGACAGCAGACCGTCGCGGTCGCGGTCGATCACCGAGAACCGCACCACTGCCTGCTTCAGCTGGCGCTCGAACATCTCGTCCGAGGGGCGCGAGGCGGCGGCGTACTGGGAGCGCAGGCGGCCGGCGTATTCGGCCACATACTCCTCTTCGGTCAGCACCCCGTTCCCGTCGGCGTCGGCGGCCTTGAACCGGGCCTCGCGCAGGGCGTCGTACTCGGCGCGATCCACGCGACCGTCACGGTTGGCGTCATAGCCGCCGATGAAGGCGGCGCGGCTGTGTCCTCCCGCAGGACGCGCCGGGCCGGCGGCGTCGGAGGACTGGGCCAGGGCGGCCGATGCCGGCAGGGCCAGGCTGAACAGAAGGGCGACGGCGAGAGGTTGGCGAGGGCGCACGGATCAGCTCCAGATCAGAGGAAGGCCACGCGGGCGTGGCGGCGGGACAAAGGCCGTCGACATCGCCGCCGCCTTGACCGTGGCGCCCAATTGCCGCGAACGACTCGCAATTGCAACCCATTTCAGCCCTGATACGGCGACGCTTGAACATGCCCCTGGTCGCCGCCGGATCCGGGCGAAATAGACTCAATCCACCCCGAATTTTTTGAGTCTATTTTCGTCCATTCTTCCCCAGCTCCGCCGGACATGCCGACCCCCAAGCAATTATGCGCGCCTTTCAGCGCGTGCTGAGCAAAAGAGAGATTCGCGGAGCCACGACGTTGATCGTCCAGCATATTTTCCGCCGAATTAGGAGAGCGGCGGCGTGGTCGCGTTGCAGGGCGCTAGAGCCGCTTCTCCATGAAGACGTCGGCGCGGGCGTAGGGGGTCGGGCGGGGCGGCAGGTGGATGAAGCCGAAGCTCTCGTACAGGGCGATGGCCGGCTTCAGGGCGCTGTTGGTCTCGAGGTACAGATGCGTCGCCTTGGCCGCGCGGGCCGCCGCCTCGCAGGCCTCCAGCAGACGCCGCGCCAGGCCCAGGCCGCGCGCGGCGGGCGTCACCGTCATCTTCGACACCTCGAACCCGTCCGGAATACGGATCAGGGCGCAGCAGCCGACCGCCTCCCCGTCCCGCTCGGCGATGAAGATCCGGCCGCCGCCGGCGATGAAAACCCCGTGCGGATCGTCGATGGAGCGCCGGTCCTTGGCCTCGACGGCGAAGCCGCCCTCGGCCAGCCAGGCCGCGTTCAGCCGCGCCCAGGCGGCGGCGTGGTCGGGGCGGAAATCGACGATCAAGACACGACCCGAACTGCTAAGATCTCAGCCGGCCAGCGAGAGAATGTCGATACCTGCGCGCTTCAGGATGATGACGATCACCAAGAGTATAAGCGTATAGATGGCGTTTGCGGAAATGGACTGGATCACCGAACGCCAAAACCCTCCTTTAAGCGCCTCTTCCACAATGGCAGGCTTGGCGTCGGTTACGGCGCTTTCCGCGAAATTGGCCAGGACGCCGGCGGCCTGCGCCTCGAAAACATCACGCATCTGCTGGGTATAGCCTTCAACATAGGCTTGAACCTCAGCAGGCCTCGGCCTTCTCTTGTGAATGGCCTCAAACTCGCGGATCCATTCACGCTTGGCGCTCTTGTACAGCCCGTATGCGATGTACCCCTGAACGGGGTTTGAGCTGCCATCGACCAGGCGCTCATACATCGCATTGTAAGACATCTATTTCTTCTTGCCCGGCGGAGAAGGCGGGCTTCGAAGCGCTTGGCTGATCGCTGAATTGGCTTTGGCCGACGCCCGCTTATAAGCGTCGTTGGACATCACCGTGGCCGAAAACGCACCGCTAGATACGTTTCGGAAGGGGCGGCCAGACGTAGGCCCGACCCGACCGGAAACCACATAAGCCTGCTTTGCCATTTGACACTCCTAGACGAAATCTAGTGCGGTTTTCGGCAAACGCCAATGAAAGTTGATGATGACCGCAGTCGGTCAACGGAAGATGAAAAAAAGGGGCGGCTGGATTGTTCCAACCACCCCTCTAAATCCACGCCTCGTCAGAGACGAAAGGCTTAGGCCTCGTCGTCGCCTTCATAGGCCAGGACCGGACCGGAGTCCTTGCCCTTGGCTTCGACGTCGCGATCAACGAACTCGATCACGGCCATCGGGGCGTTGTCGCCGTGGCGGAAGCCGGCCTTCATGATCCGGATATAGCCGCCGTTGCGTTCGGCGTAGCGCGGGCCGATCGTTTCGAACAGCTTGCCGACCTGCGGCACGTCGCGGACCTGGCTGATGGCCTGACGACGCGCGTGCAGGTCGCCCTTCTTGGCCAGGGTGACCAGCTTCTCGACGAAGGGACGCAGTTCCTTCGCCTTGGGCAGGGTCGTGGTGATTTGCTCGTGCTTGATCAGCGAGGCGGCCATGTTGGCGAACATGGCGGTGCGGTGGCTGGTCGTGCGGCCGAGTTTACGATGGGCGGCGCCGTGGCGCATCAGGGTCTCTCCTACTCCGAACCCGGTATCTCCTGGGGAGACCTAGGCTCGTAATCTTCTAACCGCCCCGACATTCTCCCCGAGAGGAGACGGGCGGAGGGTTGAACTTAGATCTGGTCGTCGAACTTCTTGGCCAGATCTTCGATGTTTTCGGGCGGCCAGTTCGGCACGTCCATGCCGAGGCTGAGCCCCATGGTCGCGAGAACTTCCTTGATCTCGTTCAGCGACTTGCGGCCGAAGTTCGGGGTGCGAAGCATTTCGCCCTCGGTCTTCTGGATCAGGTCGCCGATGTAGACGATGTTGTCGTTCTTCAGGCAGTTGGCCGAACGGACCGACAGCTCCAGCTCGTCCACCTTCTTCAGCAGGGCCGGGTTGAAGGGCAGGTCGGGCTTGCCGTCCGACTGCTCGACAGCCTTCTTGGGCTCTTCGAAGGTGATGAAGATCTGCAGCTGGTCTTGCAGGATGCGCGCGGCGTAGGCCACAGCGTCAACCGGCGTGACCGCGCCGTTGGTTTCGACTTCCAGCAGCAGCTTGTCGTAGTCCAGCGACTGGCCCTGACGGGTCGGCTCGACGCGATAGGCCACCTTCTTGACCGGCGAGTACAGGGCGTCGACGGCGATCAGGCCGATCGGCGCGTCTTCCGGACGGTTGAACTCGGCCGCCACATAGCCCTTGCCGTTCTGGACGGTCAGCTCCATGCGGATCGAGGCGCCGTCGTCCAGGGTGCAGATGACGTGATCGGGGTTCAGAACCTCGATGTCCGCCGGCACGTCGATCTGGCCGGCCGTCACCACGCCGGGGCCCGTGGCGCGCAGGGTCATGCGCTTGGGGCCTTCGGCGTGCATGCGCAGCGCCAGTTGCTTGATGTTCAGAACGATGTCGACCACGTCCTCGCGCACGCCTTCCAGCGACGAGAATTCGTGAACCACGCCGTCGATCTGGATGGCGGTCACCGCCGCGCCTTGCAGCGAGGACAGCAGAACGCGACGAAGGGCGTTGCCGAGCGTCACACCGAAGCCGCGCTCCAGAGGCTCGGCCACCAGACGCGCCTTACGCTGGGCGTCGGAACCGATCTCGATCTGCGGCTTCTCGGGACGGATCAGCTCTTGCCAGTTTCTTTCGATCATTTTGTCCCTCGAACGGGTTTCGTCGGCTCCGGCCTTGTCGACGAGGCCATGGTGGAGCCGACGGAGATGGGGGTGCTTTGGGCGGTGTCGCTTAGACGCGACGACGCTTGGGCGGACGGCAGCCGTTGTGCGGCATCGGGGTGACGTCGCGAATGGTGGTGATCGTCAGACCCACGGCCTGCAGGGCGCGAAGAGCCGACTCACGGCCGGAGCCCGGCCCCGAAACGTTGACTTCCAGCGTCTTCAGGCCGTGTTCCTGGGCCTTCTTGCCGGCGTCCTCGGCCGCCATCTGGGCGGCGTACGGGGTGGACTTACGCGAGCCCTTGAAGCCCATGTGGCCGGCCGACGACCAGGAAATGGCATTCCCTTGCGCGTCGGTGATGGTCACCATGGTGTTGTTGAAGCTGGCGTTCACGTGGGCGACGCCCGAGGTGATGTTCTTGCGTTCGCGGCGCT
>Ga0208958_1001817_pt1 | contig 19897 bp, 23 predicted proteins | sample RifOxyB1_FD_184032 | JGI IMG/M metagenome (GOLD analysis project Ga0208958, IMG submission 184032) | Soil microbial communities from Rifle, Colorado - Rifle Oxygen_injection B1 (SPAdes) | ecosystem: Environmental > Terrestrial > Deep subsurface > Rock core/Sediment | place: Rifle, Colorado... | reverse complement strand
CCTTTGAAGCGCGAACGTGCTTCCACCATGACTGAGAAACTGGGTGGCGTAGGTGTGCCGGAGCGCGTGAACGGTCCGGGGTTCTATTCCACAAAGTTTCTGAGCGCGGGTCCATTTCTTATGAAGGATGTTCCGCGTCGTCTTGGCTTGGCTTTCGCTTTCAAAGAACAAAAGGTCATTCGGTTTTCTCTCTGCCGCTAACGGCCTCAGGATCTCCAGGAGCCGGTCACTTGCGGGGACCACCCGCGCGTTTCCACCCTTGGTCGAGTCCTTAAATTGCCGAGTCGCTGAACAGAAAGTTCTCCTTACGAGGATAACCGGATTTTGAACCGCATCTAAGAGGTCTCTGCGCTGGAGCGCACAGACCTCACCGATTCGCATCCCGGTACACGCCGCCGTAAAGAGAATGGGAAATTCCTTCGGGTAGATCTCCTGCACTTTTTTCAAAGCACGCGAAAGATCCGCTCCCTCCAGAAACTGGAAGTTGGGACTGTAGACCGAGTCTTCGATCGGAAGTTTCGAGACCCCGGCAGCCGGGTTCTCCTCCATCAATCCGTTCTTCACCGCCCAACCAAAGGTCTTGTGAAGAACCTGATGATGTTTATTGATCGTCGCAGGCTTGAGTTTCGCTCGCCGGGCTTCATAGTAAACGTACTGCTGAATGTCCTTGCGAGTGAGAGAACTCACATCCCTGCTCTCGAAAAACGGAGCAAGGTGATCCTGGACGATCTTTCCTTCCCGGATCTGAGTTGCCCTGTCCTGTTGAATTTCCGCATAGCCGTTTTGAAACAACCGAAACAGCTCTGCGAAACAGAGCGGGGCAACTTTCTTGCCGGTTGGACCAGCTGTCGCTTCAGCTTGGCTCGGTGCCGGTACCGGAGATTGTGACGCCATCGTCACGATCCACCGCTCCGCATCGAGCTTTCGCTTGAAGGTCTTTCTGATCCGATTTTCTCTACTTCCAACCGTCGCCTTGTAGACAGTTCCATTTTTGGTCTTCAAGACTTCGATATTCATCAATGGCTCCTTTCCTGAAGCCACATCTGAATTTCCGCTACATTGAACCGCACCAGACGGCCCACTTTGATGAATGGGATCTCCCGTCTAAAAACTAAATTACGAACGTGTTTCTGAGTACAGTTCAACCACCGCGACAATTCCGCGGTGTTGAGTAAACGATTCGCCAGATTTTCAAAGAACAGGGCCCCGCCGTTGGGCCGGCCTGGAATGGGAACCGGCAATTGCCCGTTGTCCATGTCCACACCTTTCAAAATTTTAGCCGGCGTATTGAGCGCCGCATTTTCAATTCATCAGCTCAGCCCTTAGAAGTGCCTCCTGATTTTGCCTTTCTTCCCTTTATACGCCGTCGTTCCCCTTCTTCTAACCGGGTCTCGGCTAGCCATTCGAGTAACCGTTTGGCGTCATGCTTAGGCAGTTCATCCAGGAGCCGGTACAGCTTCTTCACGATCCCGCTTGGGTTCCGAAATCCGTTCTCCCATTGAGAGACGATCAACGCGCTCGAGACCTCCATCAGCTCAGCCATTTCAGCTTGAGTGAGGTCCCAGCGTTTTCGGATTTCGGAGAGTCTTGCCTGATCCATCACAATCACGATCAGTATATCATAGTTATATATCTGTCAACCCATAAGCAAGCCGCTCTAAGCTCGCCCTCAGGACCTCAATACTTCACCCCATCGCCGCTTAGTCACCTTGCAAGACCAAGATCCCCGATGTAAGTAGGCGGAGATGTATAAATTCTCGAATACGGTGATCGCGACTTTTCTCCTTCCTAGTGTTTGCATGGCGGCTGAATCGGCCACCAGCATCGCACATAAAATAACGATGATAGTCGAGTACAACGAGATCTCGCGAAACTGTGACCAGAAGGTTCCTGATGGCCAAAAGAGGATCGAGTGTAAGAAACACAGCGCCACTCTCCTGCAGCAAGGAGAAGCTGCATTAGATCGTAACTGCAAGGAAGTCCTAAGTGACCCAACCGGCTTGAAACAGCTCCCCAAGGCGCAAAGAGAGCTTGTCGATTCAGTTTGCCTACCACGCAAAGGAAAACTTCAAATCGAATCAGCGAGCATTGCGAAGCCAAAACCGTGCTCGATCAAACTTCCTCGATTCGAAGAAGGTTGCGAGGGCGAACTCTGCTCGTGTAGGCCATCAAGCCCCGCTCCTGCCATTAAAGATTTCGACCTGCGCGAGAAGATGGACGCAAAATCCAAAGTCGTCGGCCATGTAAAACGGGGCGAGATGGTCGAACACGAATCTTGGCTTGAGATCATTTCGTTCTCTCAGGCTAAGCTAACGGCTACCGGCCTATAGTCCGAAAAGCGCGGTTTCAAGAAAGGGGACCGGATCACGATACATTCTTACGCAGGAGAAGGATTTTCTAATTTCTGCGCAGGAGAAGATGTGTTCCAAGATGAATTCGCCGAGACGGATGACTCAATAAAGCAAGGCAAGACGCGTGCGTGGTATAAAGTAAGGCTTAAGAATGGAATCATCGGTTACGCCCCTCGTGAATACCTCGATCAGAGTGCCCCCGGGTGCGGTTAGTCCGATCCTTCCGAAGCCTCCATTTTCTTCAGTCGTTTGGTGGAACTCTTCGAACCACAGAAGACCAGCGCTGAATCTAGAATCTTAGCCAATTCGTCCTTTTGAACACCGGACCTCCGCGCCTCCTTCGCACGCCGAAGCACCGCCTCCAAATGCGCCACCTGATCGAAATGATCCTCCCGAACCATCTCCATGCAACGACTGAATGCCTCGCGCTCGAAATACCTGATAATCCAACTCGCCATGTCCTGCTTCGACACTCTTCCGCCACTAAATCCTTCATTTGTTTTTGCAACCATTGCCTCTAATCCCTTCTCTGCTTCCTCACTGATCCCAATCTTTACTCCCCCGCTTTCTTTCTTCTTCATTTCCATTTTCAATTTCTCCATTCTTTAAATTCAATTCCATCCACCACCGCCCCGCCCCTTCTTCCCTCACCTCGCTCCTGACCACCTGATATCTACCTACTGGTAGAGAGCGGGTGGTCAGGAGCGAAAAAGGTGAGGAGTATTTTCGGGGCGGGGCGGTGGTGGCCGTAGTTTCAGCTATTTGCCGAGATTCTTCGTCGTGAGCTCATTTGCCGTTCGCGACGAAGCCTTCGTCGCGAGACTCTGGATTATCCGCCGTTCGACAGACTCAACTCAGTTTCCAATGAGGCCAGGCTAAAGGACTTTCCTTCCCCCTCGAATGAACTTGCGGACCGATGCAGAAGTACTTTCGGCAGATGGGCGAAGTACATTCCGCGGTGATCGGTGGCCACCCTGACCTCCAGATCTTGGCATCTCACCTCATCGAGCGCGGACTTGAGTTTCGCCAAGATGCACTGCTCAGTCACAACCAGAAACACAACGTCCCAGTCCTTCCCGAGCAACAAACGCTTGAGAACCGTTCGATACCGGCGCTTGCTCTTCTGCGCGATCTCAAGCTCAAGGGCGACTCGAAACGTGCCCTTGGCCGTCCTGAGCTGAAAAAGGCCATCCGGAACCTTGTAGCCATGTTCTTGCCGATCGACATAGCCGTACTTTTTTGTAAGGCGTTCTCGAACTAGGTGCTCGGGCTCGAAGTTCGATACGAGGGGTGATGCCTCAAAAATCGCTCGGAGTTCCTGGAGTATCCGTTCGTGATCAAAGGTCGTCCGATAGGTCGATCGAAGGTCTGTAACTTTGAGATCCGCTATCCCTTTACTCTGGAGCAAAGTAACCGCTTTCCGGGTCGCGCGGTATCCCATGACTCTAGCGCCGTCGCCGAGAAGTCGGTCCAGTAGACCTTTACGTTCTAACCGAGTCAGTGCCCGATAGTGGTTCCGGTGCCCTTGCCCATTCCAAAATCGGGCCTCGACCGTGCCGATCGTGGCAAATCGGTTTTGGACAACATATCGGAGAATTTCGAAGTCGCGGGGGTTCAGCCTTCCGTAGCGGCCCCGCACACGCCCGACCTCCACCGCTACCTGCTCCATCGCGCAGGCTCGACGATCACGTATTCAAAGTGCGCCGGGATGAAGGAATTGCCTCGAATCTGCTCGTCAACAAACCGTGCCTCTATTCGCGGTGGGAGTAACGTCGGAGCGCCGGGGGTTGTTCCGGCGGCAGCAGCCTGGACTCTTGCCAATTCGGCTTTTCCCTTTTCGTAAGCGCCCTGCTCGCGGTCCTCAATCGCCCCATGAGCCAGATATCCCGCTCCAGCACCGATCAGGCTCCCTGCTGCTGCCCCGATAAATACATTGCGGATTCGTCCTTCTCCCTTTGGTCCAGGGTGAACCATGGCGCCAATCCCTGCGCCGACGCCCGCGCCTACTCCGGTTCCGAGAAGAGTACTTTTTCCGCTCGTCGCACAGCCAGCGGCGAGCGCGACCATACCGAGGGCACTCAAAGCCCTCCAAATCAGGTCCATCATCTTTGACCTCCATTTCCATCGTGAATAAGAATCAGATCCGAATTGTGTTCGGCTTCGTCTCTGAAGTTGCGGAGTTCGACTTTTCGTTTTCCCGTCGAATAGTCGCTTCGATTTCGGGCATCGCCTTTTGAACCGTTGGAATCGGAACTGCCGGCAAGTCCTCCCGGCGATCGAAAGCGACTCTCAGGAATTTCATTCCCTTGGCATGAGGAATCGTCACAATTCCTCGCCCGAGCCCCTGCCCACGAATTTCGTTCGGATGAATGACGTATTGCTCGACCTCTCGAACCGATCCTTCGCCCGTCTTCGATTGCCCAAGGACCGTGTTCCGCCTGCGTTCGGTCATCTTTTCAGCCTTCTCCGTTCCAAAGCTTCTCGCGAAGTAGTCCGAGGTTTCTGGGTCGCTCGTCCGCATGACGCATTTGATATTGGTATTCGTGAGGACCACATTCGTGAATGCCGGGCTCACCTTGTCGAGATCACCAATTGCCTGATGAGAGAACACGACCCCGATATTCGCCGATCGAGATTTATTCAGTAAAGACCCGAAGCCTTCGTAAATGTAATCCTGAAAGTCATCGAGAAAGCACGAGAAGAACTGTCCCTTGTTACTCGCCTTACCAATATGGCGTTTCGAAACGGCGTTCTGGAAAGACTGAAGCACGAGTTTTCCGGTCGCCTCGGCTAAAAAGGGCAGGTACATACTCGGAAGCTGAAAATAGCAGATCTGGCTTTCTGCCAGCGCTCGATCGAACTGAATATCCGGCTTCTCTGAGTTGAAAAGAGTCGCATACTCCCCAATCGCAAAATGACTGAGAAAAGTCTCAAGGCCACTCGTTTTTTCTGATCGATCCTTGGGGTTTTCACCAAGTAATTTCGCCAACGCCTGTCTCAATGCCGAATCGCTCGCCTCGGCGGCCCACGACGATAAAAGGTTCGTGTCCGTTAAAAGATGATGCAAGAGAGCAAAAGTCGATGTCATCCCCCTTCCGACTACGAGTCGGACGAGAAGCAGAAACACCTTGTACTGAACATTCCGGTAATACTCGTTCTCGATCCTGAAGCTCGAAAATACTCGTTCGACGATTTCCGCAGGGCCGCCGCCCATCAGAGGATTAAACGTGTGAGACGCCTCCAGATTCGCGAGCGAAAACAAGCGAAAGTCCTTTTCCCGTCCTGCTTTGACCACATAGGCATAGAGCTTTTCGAGGAATGCGCTATCCGATTTCCCGTCAATGATCAGCAACCCACTTCCATTTTCGATATCGTGAATCGCCCAAGGCAGGATCACGCTTTCCGTCTTACCCGCGCTCGTTGTCCCGATCACCTGGGCGTGCATGGTTCTAAAGCGCTGCTTGAGATAGACAGGTGTACCCTCCTCGTCTTTCCCGAGCCTGACCGCATTGATTTCCGGCCCTGTGATCGATTCGTCGTACGCCTGTTCAACACGCCGATTCCAGATCCAAGCGGCGGCAAGCCCAAGCAACGCCACAATTGCCCCCACCGCGAGCCCAATCAGTAGGATCGGGTGATTCCTCCAGGCCATCAGGACATAACCAGATGCCCACCGGTACGCGATTGCAAGTCCGATCACGGCCAAAATAGCGATCCCCAGATTTCCAGAAAGAAGCGAATACGCCTCTCCGGACGCCTTCTTCGCCTCTGTCATGGGGAGTACTCCTTCTCCAGATAGAGGAGAAATGTGCTCCCGCCAGGAACTTCGAGATATGGTTTGGTGTTCTGCATTCCTTCGGAAAGTGCCTTTGCCTGATCCAGCGATGAAGCCGCGAGGCCATTCAGTACACCGTTTTTCACGCTCCCCGGTTCTAATACAATCCCGGATTGACCCCCGGCTTGCCGATCCTTCATTCCATCGGCCAGCCCTCCGACGAAGTTTCCAAAAAATCGGCCGAACTGCTTTTTGGCCGCGCCAGAATGATAATCGCCGGGCAGTCCGGACGAACCGTTCTCGAGAAGCGCCATCGCGGAAACGGGGTGCTGATCTCCTTCAGGATAGACAAACGTATGGAATCGGATCTGAAGTCGTTTGGCGGCATCGTCGAAAGCGGCATTTCCGATCGCTTTTGTTCCGGCCGGAATGAGGACGCTGTTCTTCCAGATCGCATCGTCCATAACTTCCGCTATTACGGGCTGGCCCGAGTCGCTGGAGAGCAAGGTATTAATCAGACGAACCGGAAGCGTACTTCCCATCGGAAGCCCTGAGCCATTGCCAAGAGCACCATCGCCCGCTCGAACGATTTGGGAAGACCCGTATTGCCGAGGGGATTGCCCCCGCGACGCTCCGAGTCCCACAGAAGAAATGCCACCGAGGAGCGCCGAAGAGGCGTTCCAGTTTCCGCCGATTGAGATACTTCCGTCGGTTCCATGCGCGGTCGCCGGGGCTGTCGTACGAGTGCTTCCGGTACCTGCAACACCTTCGAAGCGGCTTTCGACCCTTTGCTCGGCTTGCCCGCCCGCAACGAGGATAAAGGCCACAGCAATCGTCAGGATTGCACCGGCTGCGATCTTGACGTTTCCGACCTTTACCTTTCTTTTCTGACTAAATGGACACTTCTCCTCGAGAAAGTACTGATCGATCTTCCGCGCGCGGCGGAGCCATCCGCCAACTCCCGCCGGTCTGCTTTCAGTCATGTTCACCTCTCGGCTATGTCGTTGAGTGCTTCTTCAGAGCGCGTCGGGTCTGAGTAGAAAAGATGACCTTGGGGCACCCCGGATGCGCTTTCCGATGAAAGTCCGGGTAAAACCCCATCTCAAGTGGAACTCCGGCTTGCAGATCCGAATTCCTCAGAACTGCAGTCCCTTCGACGCCTCGCGCGTCCTTTTTGAATAAAAGCCGGTCGAGGTGGAGACTTTCAATCGGAATCATCCGACCCGCCTGAGCGATTTCAAAGTCTCCGGGCTCAAACCGAAGGTCCTTACCCGCGACTTCATCGGACGAAACCTCTGCTCGAAACTGAACGAGAAGCGTGCTTTGACTCCTCGGCCACGCAATCGCCTGAATGGCCAATGATACCGTTCCGCAGACGGCTTTTCTTCCAATCCGCTTCTGAAGCAGCGGTACAGCGGAACTATCCTCCGCCTTCGCCGGAGCCTGACTTGGAACCTGCACGGTAACTTTCCGCTTCACTCGTAAGACATATTCCGCTTGATCCGGAGCCCCAGTCACCAGACGAAAGTTAAAGCGATCGTAATCGGTAAAGACAAAGAGATTGGTCCTAGCCCGGGGAACCAGCGGCTTGATCGCTAATCCCGTTCCCGTGTACTCGACTTTGAATGCATCCTGGTCGCCCAGCACAGCCGAAGTTGGACGCGAATCGAACTGAAGCATCGTCGTATAGCCGACGGACGTATTCACGATTGCCACATCCGCCTCACTCAAATCCACGGTCCTGGGAGCCTTGGCAAACGCAGGGCCCGTTATCGCGATCAGAACCAGGAACAACAAGGGACACCTCATCGCTCACCCCCTTCGCTTCCGGGCAGGAGTTTTTCTCCCACAACATAGACTCCTTCAGGATTGCTTTCAGTTCTCGGTCCATAGTCGAATTGCACTTCCAAGCTCAGGGGATTCGTCGCCCTTAAACCCTCAACCAACAAAATGCGATCCCCGGACACCCTCGCTACCTTGCCTTTCAAGTCGGTGGACAGCTCCGCAATATAGAATTGCTGGGAGACCTTCTTTTCCCGCGCGACTTTGACTTGAACTTCATTTGCGGAAAGAAATGCCTTCGTGAACTCCGGGCTGACGTACTTCGCCGCCTCGCGAAAGGCATCGTCGATCTTGCCCCATTCCCACGTGTAGTGAGCACTCACGTACCCCGCCACCGCACGTTTGACTTCAGCCTCGAGAAGCTCGGGCCTTGGCGGAACGATCGTGAGGATGCGGCTTTCTGTCGCACTCACCGCGATAACGGGAAGCTTTCGTAGCGCTAGAACAGTGAGCGCTATCGCTTCGGTACAGGAGAGCGTGACGAAGAAGACTAGCAATGCCTTGAGAAAGCGGTTTTGTGCCTCCTCGGTTCCCCAAACTTCGAACCAAGGGCGATTGGTATTACGAATCATGAAACATCCTTTCTAGGAACTACTTTGGATGAATCGGAGTTGCCTGGTTCAGATCATTCTGATTCGGCGGATAACGGTCACTCGTAGGGTGCTGAACGAGCCGATTGACTGAATCGATCATTGCCCTTCCGGTAAGAGATGCCATGTTCCCCGCGTGTCCCGTCGCGAACCCTCGTGTATTTCCCAGAACATCACGCCCAATCTTCATCATGGTCGCCGCTTTTGCCGGAACCGCAAGCATGGTCCCCGCCACAGTCGGCGCAAGCGCTCCAGTCATCCCCGAAAGCCCGCTTCCCACCAGTGCATGGACGACAAGCGGCGTCCCGTGCATACAGAGCGCAATGACGAAGTTGAGGACCACGACCGTGAGATAGTTGCCATCGGCGTTGTAAGCGTTCCCAAACGGTAGTGCCGCCAACATGGCCGACAGAACAGCCCAAACGACTTTCCAGGAGGCGACTTCAATCATGCTCCGAAAGAGATTGAGCGTCAGCTTCGGTGAGAACAGATGAAATAGAAGCAGAATGGGCGCAATGATCGACAAGAAGACCCAGCTAAAGTGATAAATCGCGACCATAATGTACCGGGCTACGTACAGAACGATGTAGGATAGAAAGGCCAGCGCGGCAATCAGGAGATCGTTAAACGCGAGGACGACAGAACTTGCCGAGAGGGTATAACTTTTCGCCTTTCCTCCCGCCATCTTCATGATGGTATCTAAACCGGTCATGTCGTCGATCCGCGCCGCCAACCCGTTCGTAATGAAAAGAATGATGTCGGTGATCTCGGCGAATCCAGCCAGAAGAAGCGTCGCGACAAATGTCCGCTTGATCGATTCAACGAAATCAGGCCCGCCTTGCGGGTTTTTGAACCAGGCAAACACCAGTGAAACAGCAAAGAAGATCGGCAATAGCACGTAGTAAAGCGACCTGAACTCGTTATGGAGCTTGAGCGCCACCGAGCCCAGAAGGCCAAAGTTGTCCATTTGTTTTTTCCCAATGGGTAAGTACTTTTGAATCGGGAACTCAACGGAGCTTAGACTAAGAGGTGACTTTAGGAACGCCCAAGCCACCTCTTATCATTCAGTTTTGGAGGTACTTAGCGCGAACAATCAGTTGGAAATTGTCTTCTAGAATTCTATCAATTCGCCCCGCTAATTTGATTACGTACTGAAGACCATCATTGGGCTGACCGTCTATGACGGTAGCATTAAGTGATTGACACAGGTTAAACGCCCACGTCAGGTCTCCTAATTGCGCGCGAAGCTCATACCAGTTTGGGTCGATCGCAACCTCCATAGCTCGAGCGTCATCGGTAATTTCCCAGAACTGGTGCAGAAGCTGGTTAAGTGTTCCGAACTGAAAACAATAGTGCCGCTCTGTTCCCTTATTCGCGTGATTCTTAAAATAGGAAGCTTCAAATGCCACCGTTTTCGCAAAATCCAAAAGATCACCGATTCGCTTGGTCAGAACCGCTGCGGTTTTTACATTTTGGAGAAAAGGCCCGGACAACTTGTATCGCTGGTCATCGAGCCGAGCGATTCCTGAGTACTCATGAAATACTAGGGCAAGTTTCCCTGAAACATTCCCTTTCAAGCCATCCCATCTAGAACGACTCACCTCAATTCGAGGTTCAGCTGGGTGATTGATCGCATCGACCTCAGCACCAGCGAGAAAGAGATGCTGGTTGCTAACCACCCTCGTATCGCGAACAGCAACTTGGAAGGCATTGAGTTCGGCCGGTGGTAATTGACCCGATTTTAAAGCCACTCCAAGCACAACCTGCCCCAGACTCGTAAACTCTTGTGCATACGAATCGCCTCCCCCACTCACATCTCCACCCGCTCTTGCCAAAGGAGAGAGGATCCCGGCGAGCCAGAAAACGCACAGACCTAACACCAAAACTATTTTTAAATTCAGCTTCTTAGTCATAAAAAATCCTTTCGAGGTTATACTTGAATTTGCGCAGTGCGTAAATACCCAACTCCTCAACTCGGGTAAACATGAAAATAATTTCAAATAACGCCAGATCGTAAGCTATACTTTCATTCGTGACCCCAAATGTCTTTGATTTCCAGGAGTACAAGCCTTTCCTAACAACGTGGATTTCGGCTCAGCCCCACAAAGGCCACGGCTCCAAAGCCGCGATGGCCCGCGCGGCTGGGTGCCAAACCGCGTACGTCTCACAGGTCGTTCTTGGGTCAGCTCACCTCAGCGCCGAACAAGCCGAGAAGCTTGCGCAGTTTTTTAAATTCTCCGAAGACGAGACCGGATATTTTCTTCTTCTCGTTCAAAAGGATCGCGCCGGAACCGAAACTCTTCGCAAACACTGCTCGCGGCAGATCAGCAGAATTCAAGACCAACGCGCACAACTCAAGAATCGCGTCGACTCCAAAACGACTCTCGATCCCGAAGCGCAGGCCACGTATTTCAGCTCATGGATCTATTCCGCGGTTCACGTTTTAACGACCATTCCTGAATTCCAGAAACGAGAACGAATCAGCGAGCACCTCAAAATTCCACTTTCAACCGTGGACGACGTTTTAAAATTCCTGATTTCGGTCGAGCTCGTGAAGCAGGACAAGGGTGGCGCCTTGAAACCAGGTAACGCCCGCATGCACCTCCCGCACGATTCCCCTCTCATCAGCAAGCACCACATCAATTGGCGACTGCAGGCGATCCGTGATCTTGAATTACGGAACGACGAGAGCCTCCACTACTCGTCTTGCGTTTCGATGTCCCGGAACGACGCGCAGACAATTCGAAAGCAGCTTCTCGCTTCCATCGAGTCGGTCAAAGCGCAGGTTAAGGAATCTTCTGAAGAGGTCCTCTATAGCTTCTGTTTGGACTTGTTCGAAATTTAGCTCGGGAAGTCCCCTCCGGATAGCAACTCAACTCATCACCGGGCTGCAGCTCTCCGAATTACTGGGCCAGACACTCCGGTCTGTGCCTAAAGTGATGCTAAACAATACTGAAGTCCGTCAAACTCGTTAAGAACTTCTAATTTGATCACGAGTCCAGTATTCGCATTTACGATTTCCTTAACGAGCAAGAATGCATTTTCCGAATTCCAGCCTCGACGATAACAACGCTTCTCCGATCGAATCGCAACGAGACCTGCGCTATCAATACTGCTGCTCCGTTTCGTCAAAGTATCGAGGTATCTGCCCGAGATCGAGTAATCCGCCGTCCGTTCAAGTTTCATCAAACTCAGTATTTCGTGCAGAGCCAATGCTTTTCGGGTGTCGTTATCTTGAATGGCACTCCACCGCTGCGGATTTACCAAAATGAGAAGATCCGCTGGCATATTCACGGCTGCCGACTGCTGCTGAAAGTTATTCAAAGCGACAGATAGTGCATCAGCAGTCACAAATACCTGAGCAGAGTCAATCGTGGGAATTAGATTCTGCAGGATCGAGCTGGAGACAAGATTCATCGCCAGAACTTCTCGGGCGGCCGAATAGGCGGCCTGCTTGAACTCAAGGGCGATTGGATCTCCTCCACCGCTCGATTCTCCGCTGGCTCTCGCAAGAAAAGGTACGAGTACCGCCGCTGCCGTAAACAGTGTCACGCCGAGAGCAACCTGTTTGAATTGATTCGAAATCTTCATAGAACCTCGCAAACTCTCGCATTCATAGCATACCTGACTTTTTTACTCCAGAAGACAAATTCCGAATTATTTCCAACTCAGGTTAAACTTGTGACTTCAAACCGCGCCATTATCTTTGAATTTCAAGACTATAAGGCCTACCTCTCAGCCTGGATGAAATCGCGACCAGGAGCAGGTAGAGGTGACAAGACGCGCATTGCCCAAGCCTCGCGCTGCCAGCTCGCATATGTTTCACGCGTTCTCAATGGCGCCGCTCACTTCAGCACTGAACAAGCCGCAGCCCTGAATGAACTGCTCGAGCACACAGAAGATGAAGCGGACTATTTCCTTCTTCTTGTCCAACGTGCGCGAGCCGGAACGAGCGTTCTGCAAAAATACTATGATCGCAAGATTCAGAAAGCCTTGGATTTGCGTCTCATCCTGAAAAATCGGCTCACGGATAAGAAAACACTCACACGCGAAGATCAAGCCATCTATTACAGTGACTGGCTGTACAGTGCGGTTCACCTCGCCGTTCTCGTGCCACGCCTCAGGACCCCCCAGAGCATTGCGAACTATTTGGGAGCATCCGTCGAAAAAATTGTGCGTTCATTGGAATTTCTTGAAGCAGTTAATCTTGTCATCAAAAAAGAGCGCGAATATTTTCCGGGAAATACTCGTATTCATCTGGAAAGTGATTCTCCGATGATCTCGAAACATCACACGAATTGGCGACTTCAAGCAATCCGTTCATTGGAACGCACATCGCCGAGCGAACTGCATTATTCGAGCGTCATTGGGATTTCACAAGGCGATCTTCCGCGAGTCCGGGAAGTCATGGTTAAAGCAATTGAAGAAATCAGATCGGTCGTGAGAAACTCAAAAGACGAATCCGTTTATTGCTACAGCATGGATCTGTTTGCGCTGGGCAAAGAGGGAATCTAAGCCTCACCTCCCCGACAGCGACGGCAAGTCATAGCTCGGCTGTAACTCGTCAAAAGCCCGCGCAAGCCCCTCATACTGCATCTTAAAGTGTTCGGACTGGACCTTCTCACGGCGGTTTCCGAGGGCAAGTTGCTCACTCTGCAGTTTGAGAATCGCGGCATTCGTCCGGAGAACCTGATTCATCACGTGAACGAGCACCCCGAGCGATTGGGCGGTCAAGCGTTCGGCACCCTGGGGGCTCGCGAGTCGCGCGTACTCCTTGATCCGCTCGGCCTCAGGATCGATGGCATCGGCGTATTTAAAAGCCTGATTGTGCATCTGAATCGCTTCGGCCACCGTCTGATCGATTGTTCGCTGCATCGGAGCCTCAGCCGTATTCGGCACTCGTCCGTAGAGACGCTCAACCGCGCCCATGATCTGCTCGACGTTCTGTAGTTGCGACAGTACCCCCGGCGCGAGCGTCGCATTTTGCGTTCGGGCCAGTCTCATCGCCTCGCGGAGTCCGCGGTTGATATCTTCGATGTAACGTAACGTATCCACGCTCGTTCCGAGGATGGCACGCAATTGCGCGAGCTGCTGCGCTGTATTCGCCACGACCTGAATCAAAAGCGGAATATCTCCGCCAAAAAAATCCGCCCGCGCCCGGCATGGCGATAAACCGATCACGACCGTCATTAGACAGCCTGCAATGATTTTATTCATTCTTTACTCCCCTCCCACTTTCTTCCCTGAGACCCGTCCGGATAATGATTTGCCAGCCACTCGATTGCCTTTTTGAGATCCCATTCCGGGTGTTCTCGTCTGAGCGATGACAGAAACGCATTATCACCCGCGTCGCTCGTTGCGAGCCAATACTCGACCGGCGTCGGAACCGCTCGGATCACCGTTCTCGCTTCGTTTGCGATCAGAAAAGCTTCGGAATAACGTCCCTTCGCCTGCCGGAGCGAAGCGATCAGCGCCATTTCCTGTTCATTCAGCTTGAGAACTTTGCGAATCGGCTCTAAATCACCGCGTTGAAGCAGAATCAACTTCGTCGCGGTATTCGACAGAATCGCGCTTCCAATCGGGCTTGCGACAATTTCCTCGAGTCCTTGCGTAATAAACGTGATTCCTGAACCGGTTTTTCGAAGCGTGCGGACGCAATATTCCATGAATCCGCTCGAAGCGGGACTCTTCAACAGCTCCCAGCATTCGTCCATCAGGATTTGCTTTCGCCGCGACTGAATCGCGGGGTCTTTCGATTCCACTCGCCCGAGAATAAAATCCGTAATGATCAGAATCATGACCGCCTGGAGGTCCGGATAATTCGAAAGCCCCTTCAAATCAAAAACAACAACATCCGAAGAAAGGGTCAGCGTGTTTTCTCCGTCGAGAAGTCGCCCGTAAGCCCGATCGCCAGTCCAGGGATAGAGCATTTTCGCAAACTGCTTCAGACGCTCATCTTCCGAATCCGCGAGTTCATCGGCTAGATCCGAAATCCGAGGTTTCGTGCCGTCCGCTTTTTGATAAAGTCGAATGACCACCTCTTCGAGTAAGCTCTTATCGAGCTTGGGAAGACGTTCCCCTTCCGAATCCGTGAACACGTTCTCGAGCAAGGCGAGCAGGAATTTCACCTTTTCCGGTGCAGGCTCGATATGTCCGGGCGGAAGATCAAACGGATTAATCGTCGAAACCGCCTCGCCAGCCTTCGGAGGCGCGATCTCGATATATTGCCCACCCAGGAACTCGCAAAGCTTTCGATACGATCCTCCGATATCGATGATATAAAGCAGCGGCGCCTGCGAGGCATACTGAAGGAGAACCAGATTATTGATAAAGCTCTTCCCTGCGCCGCTACTCCCGGTCACAAGCGTGTTGTAATTGGGGAGCTTTCCGTTGAATGGATCGTAAGCGACCAATCCCGCCGCACGATTGCGGAATAGGCATACCGGCCGCGCCTGTTCCTCAGGCGTTCCCGCGTAAGGCTCATAAATCGGGAGGAAGTCGGCCAGATTATCCGTTTTCACCCGTTTCGGTCGGACCATCGTGGTCGTCCCAAGCGGCAAAAGAGTCTTCCAGACTTTGAATCCCGCTACCGTCTCGGCAAGCCCCTCCGCGCCGTTCAGTTCTCGAATCATCGAAAGGACCGTCTTCGTCCTAGCATCGAGGTCATCTCGCGTCTTCGCCCGAATCACGATTGCGAGTTGAAAGTAAAAAATCTTCTGTCCCGTATTGATCAACTCGCGAAGAAGCTCTTCGGTCGATTGTAGCCGGGCTTCGCTCTCAAGATCGGATGCCCTTCCACCCTGGGTCGTGGACATCGAGTGTGCGATTCGGCGCTTTGCCTGAAGGCTCGCCAGCTCCTTGGATTGCTCAGGTACCCGCACGTGCAAATGGAGAAGATGCGGAAACGCGAGCTGCCCGAGCCGCGCGATCAGTGCTGAATGAGTAAATTCCGGGAGTACCTTAAGCGTCAACACCCGATGAAACTCCCCATCGAGATGGAAACCGTCGTAGCCCTGAACCAAATCGGAATAGCAAATCTGCTCGCGCGGTGAAGCGAGACTCAGCTCGGGCGCGCAGGCGATCTCTTCGGCTAGGAACTCCTGGTCCCGGTGTTCGGTATCCTGCCGAGGAGACTCAAGCGCACTCGATCGGCTTGGATTGAGAAAGCGGTACATGAGTCGCCAGCACTCGGCTCCGCTCAGTGGATGAGCGACGATTCCATTCACTTCGAAGCGCTCCGCAAGCTGGGCCGCGAGTTGCCGCACTTCACGCTCCCCCGTTTCGTGTTCACGATTTTTGATTTCCCGGAACCTTCGAGGCGGAGCAAAGAAGGCGCGGAGCCCTGATAAACCGCCTTCCTTCTCCTTTGAATCATAGCGACGGTAGATGAAGGCGTAGAGCGAGGGTTTCAGAAGCTGAAGCGTTTCGGCATCTCTTCTCAAGCGAGTGATCCTACTCTGAGCAATCCATTCAACCCGTTGTTTCCCGCGATTGAGCTCTTCATGCCGATCGATCAAGGCGGAACAATCGGAATTCGTCTCGAGCACGAATGAAATCTCGCTCCCATCGGGAAGGCTATTCAGCATCGCCCTTATCCCGACGGTCATCTGATTGATCGAATCGCTATCGAGAGTTTCGATTGCAATTCCCCGTAAGCGCAACCCGAGAACGAGGCTCCCGTCCGCCAGGACGACAAGATCGTCCATCAGGTCCCAATACGGTAGCTCCCGGGCAAGCGCGATCTCAGCCTGGTACTCGGCAAGGCTCGAGAGCGGCCGCGCCGTTCGCGCGATCATCTTTCCACCTTTGACGTGAGTTTCACCGCAAATGGCTGATAGGGCCGGTAATCGAAGTCCGGCGTCCCTGCTGAAAGCACTCCCGCTGACCAGAAGTACTCTCCCGCGTGCTGAAGAAATCCGTCAGGTTTGCCGCGTTTTGCGAAATAGAGGGCCGCGGCAAGAGCAAATGTTCCCACCCATACGACCAGGAACTTCAGCCTTGTCTGACCGAACACCAAATTACTGAGCGCCAGATACAGGAAAATGAAAAGAAGGTCCCCCAGCTCGAACCCGAATAGCTTCGTTTTCATTTCGAGTGCCCGTGGAACTTTTGACAAAATTAGACTCATAAGTCGCCTCCGAAAAAGGGCCGCCAGCGGGGTAAAACCGCCGGCGGCATCGTGACTAATGGATAGTTGATGCAATGAAGTCGACAATCGCTTGCGCCCCGAACCCGACCGAGGCTCCGATCACGGCATAGGTGATGTGTTGCTTCGCGTTCGGATTACCGGTGAGGAAGCTCAGAGCAGCGAACCCCAACCCAATCACCGACAGGAGAGGAAGAATCACGCCCGTCAGTTTCGTTTTGATCCCAATGAGCGAGGATTCAAAGCTCGCGAAACATGGGTCCGCAGTCATGGCGAGCCCGAGCCCGACAACCCCAACAAGGGCGAAGAGGACCAACACACTTTTTAGATTCCTCACGCTGCCTCCTGTTCCGAGACCTCTTCTACATTGCCTCGACAGATCGGATGCAGGCTCATGTAGATGTCCTTTGCTCCGAATAGATCGAATTCCAACCTCATGATCCCTGAGTTCCCCTCGCCAAGGACGAAACACTCGCCGATATTGTTCCAGAAGTATTTGCGTCCCGGAGTCATGGACGGCTCACGGGTCAAGATGACGTAGTCACCGCGTGTGAGCCGCTTTTCTTCGGGAAGGAGGTAAAACACGCTCCCCAGGAGAGGCTTCAGATAGACGGTGTAGGTTTTCGCCCCTTCCATCAGCTGAGCCGAACCAATGGATCGCAGCTTTTGAATTCGACCATCATCTCCCTCCATTCCCTTGAAAATATCGAATCGATGGATCTTCGCTCGCTTGTCACTGTTCTGCTTTGCGGTTTGCATGGCACGCTCCAGTGCCTGTTTCATTGATTCCATTTCATCTCCAAATTGTTTGCCTGTTCGTGGGCTTTTACAGGCCCGTTCAGGCGGCGAAACAAACAGATTCCGCTCGGGTAAAATCGGGATCGGATAGACAATACGTTTTCAGTTTCCGAAACGCGCTCGCAAGAAGTACTTCGACCTCGCGCCAGGACATGCGCAGGGCACACCCGATTTCGTCGATCGTGGCATTCCGCCAGAAACGCATTTCAAGAACGGTCCGTTCCATGTCGGGCAAATTTGCCATTCCGGATCGGACAATCACATAGTCCAGACTTGAAAACATCGGCTCCACGGTTCTCATTCCGAATCTCCCGTCACCAGACCAGCCGAAGAGATGGTCTGACGTCTTTCTGTTGCTCAGGTTTTGCGTTGCGGACTTTCACAAGCTCTTCGCGAACCCATTTCAAAAATCGCCGAATCAGCTCAGTACGTCGCTTCACAAGCCACCTCCCAATTCGTCCACTCCGGCATGCCGATCGCCCGAAGCGCCCAGTCCGGAATGATTGACTCGCGGCCGTCACCGATCGGGCTGTAGTTACAGCTCGAGCAATAATCGTGGGTTTTCAGTTTCTCGTAAGTCTCAGCCCCGCATCGCGGGCACTCACACATTTTCATTTGCTCCCCTTCCTTCTGGTCCGCCCCTCGCGGCCCTCACTTCTATAAGTGCAAGAAAGGGGGTGTTTTGTGCCAACGACTGAAGCGCGTGAAATCATTCACGAGTCGAGAAAATGCGAATTTGTCGGATTTGAAAAAGTGTCTTTCCACAAAGACACGTGTCTTTGGGGAAAGACACTGGTTATGCGCGTACGGCTGCAGAAAGAGTACGCCCGGTAGACATTGGTCTATTGGCGGATAAGACTGCTCCAAGCCTTGAGCCTGAGCCCGAACCTACTTCTTTGCCTGCACTCTGACTATTAGCTACACTGTGCTCTATGGAAAAGTTCGACTGGACCTATGTGGCGCTTGCATTGATTCTAGTTCCGCCAGGGCTTTACGCCTTCGTTGCTCCATTTCTTAAGAAAAAGCGGGCAGAGAAAACTGATCAGCATCAACGGAACTAAAGAGGGACAACAGGGAAAGACTTGTTTGAGAACTGGCCCTCCGGGCGACAACGCGCCTGATTTCTAGACACCATCGATGCCGCCGCCCACTCGTTGGAAGCCCCCCACGCCGCTATTTTCGCTTCGAGGCCCCCTGCGCCGCCCGCCCTGCCTACCAAGATCCTCCATTGCGCCCCTTAACAAACACCGTCGCCTCACATGCGTGGTATCCGAACGGCTTTAGTTTCACTTTTTCCAACTTACACGAGGTGTAGAATGCTTCGCATCTCTTCACCGCAGCGACTGTGGCTTCAGCCTTCGCTACGTCACAATTCATGTCCTGAGTTTCACCCCACTTGTCCCTTTCCACACTCTTCTGAAAGACATAGGGCAAGAGTCGGGGCGATACGAAATGGAGCATGGTACTTTTCACAACTGGCGGATAAGGAGAGGGATACTCACTGCATCTATCATATATATTGTGCGATCGATCCACCGCCTGCATGATCGTCTGCAAGGTGATCCGAGCGTCGTCCATAATTTGGGACTTGAGCTGATAGGAAGCTTCACAACCCTCGTAGGCCCATTGAAGTGGGATCTTTTCCGTTGCACACTGGCTGAAATTCGCGCGATCGCAATTCAAAAGAAAAGGCTGGTTGGTCAGTGACTGTCGATACAGAGCCAGGTCTTTCCAGTCCCTACTTACCGTGAACTGACATTCCGAATAAGGAACCTTCCAACCGTCGACCTTGCCATCGCTAGGTGCCTCCGCAACGACCAAGGTGAAGCCTTTGTCGAATACTTCGAGGAGAAAGTTGCAGGCCGGATAATCCGGAGATTTATAGATTCCCCGACGAAGCACGCCCGACGGCCTGATGACGAGCTTTTTCACTACCTGATTTGCCAAATAACCCCCGATTTGATTCGAAACCGGATAGGTCGAAACATCACCCGCACTCACTTCGATTCCGGCCAGGCCCGCATATTCGTGGTGAATGAGGATGTACTGGTCGGTATCCGTAGCATCGAGAAGCAGACCGCGATCACAGATCATCCTGCTGATTCCAGCGCCATCGACAAAGTTCTTACAGGTCTTTGGCACTCCTTCGACGACCACCGGATAGCCCGGCTGCCCGGGACTCACGCAGCTGACCCGCGTCCGGGATATCTGGCCCCTCATCGCTTCCGAATATTCTTCCAAAGTAAAGCCGGTACCCGCCAAATTCAGCGGGCCAATTGCCGGGCCTTGGTTCGCTGATGTGGTTCCCCTCCTGAACTGGACAGGGTATAAGCCCCCTGTTCTATTAAGGAGAGAGAGATGGAAGCAAAGACAATCGAGTTCCAGAGATGGACGG
>Ga0208958_1001813_pt1 | contig 19919 bp, 21 predicted proteins | sample RifOxyB1_FD_184032 | JGI IMG/M metagenome (GOLD analysis project Ga0208958, IMG submission 184032) | Soil microbial communities from Rifle, Colorado - Rifle Oxygen_injection B1 (SPAdes) | ecosystem: Environmental > Terrestrial > Deep subsurface > Rock core/Sediment | place: Rifle, Colorado... | reverse complement strand
ATTACGCATCAAGAAAATTTCTTAATTCTTTTGTATTAAATATCTTAACAGAAGATTGTCTTTTGAAACCAGATTCATTAGACCAAATTGCACAACCTAATTTCAATGCAAGTGCGAATATTGGAACATCTTTATCATATATTAATTGTTTGGCTTTGGACGCAAATTGTTTGAATAATTCATTAGGGATAGTTTCTATAAAATTAGATAATTCTGGCAAAGCCTCATTAAACTGTTCTGACTTAAGTTTTGAATATTTTAATATATCAGATTCATTGTTTTTTAATTCTTCTATTGAATATTCAGGTGCAAATAATTTTAATCCTAAAAGTTCAGAATTGACAATAATAAATCTAACAGGATTATCTCTGAAAAATGAAACTAATATGTTAGTATCAACAACTAATTGCATTTACCAACCCTCAGATTTGTATTTTTTCCAAGCTTTTTCTTTCACCTCATTTCCTAATCTTAGACAATCTTCTTCTGTTAATTCAGAATTTGATAACATTTCATCTAATTTCTTAAGCAATAAAGCTCTTTTAACTTTTTCAGATAAAAATTTACGCATAGATTCTGAGAGATTTAACTCAGGTAACTCATCTATTTGCTTTTTTAATTCTTCAGATATTGATAGTGTTATGTTTGGCATTTTAAATAATTCTGTGTATTCTGTGGAAGATGTGCAACTATTTAAATCTTTCTCTTTACAACCAATAACAGAAGTTTATTCTGATTTTGAAAATGGTGAAGAGATTTATTTCTTGAATGCAGAGAATAAACCCCTAAAGATTAAATCAATTACAAAAGAAAATTACAATGGCAAGATTTATGATGTGGATGTTGAAAATGATATTGTTTTGGTAAAAAGAAATAATGGAACTGCTTTATGGAGTGGAAATTCAAATAGCTATGATACCTTTGATTTAAAAATAAATTGCCTGAGTGAAAACTGCACTGGAATTGAATTTGATTATATTGTTGATCCTTTTTATTATAATTTATCTGAAACAGCTCAGTTTAATGTTACTAATTTAACAATTGAAAATGAAACTTTTGGGCATTTGACAATAACTGATGGAAGTTTGGTTGGATATTGGCCATTTGATGTTCAGGAAAATATTGCAGAAAATAAAACTTATGATTATACAAATAATTCCAATGATGGGACATTGACTGGGGGAGTGTTATTTAATTCAACAGGAGGATTTAATGGTAGTGGGGCTTATCAGTTTGATGGTGTAGATGATTATATAAATACGACTAATTCAAATTCTTTGAATTTATCAACAGCAATTACTGTAAGTGCATGGATATATGATAAAGGTCCTTCTCCTACATATAGGATGATAGCATCAAAGCCAAATTCTTGGTTCATGACTGTATATGGTGGTAATTTATATTGTGCAGTTTGGAATTTAACTGGAACTCCTAAGCAAGATACAACTATGGGCGCAATTTCAGTTAATACATGGATGCATGTTGTTATGGTCTTTAATGGAACAGATGTGTTTTCTTATATTAATGGCACTTATACTGATAAATTTAGTTTAGGTAGTAGTAATATGGCAACAAATACAAATTCTGTTTTAATTGGAAGACGTAATGCAGGTGAAGTTTTCAACGGCTCCCTTGACGAAGTTATGGTGTTTAATCGTTCTTTAAGCACAACAGAGATTTATAATATATTTAATTCAACTTATTCAAGATTTTATCCAAGTGCTGTCCAGACATTTAAATCCCAGATTATTCCAGCTGGAAATGAAAGTGCTACATGGAGTTTGTCAGGAGGAGGACAGGCATATAATGGCTCTCAGTTAAATGCAAGAGTAGGTTATTGGGATATTTCAAAAGCATATAATTTTAGTGACTTAAATGGAAATAATGGTTTGGTTGGTTACTGGACAATGGATTATTATAATTCAACAGGAATATTTGATAATTCAACTTCAGGAAATTTTGGAACATTTAAAGGGGCAGCATTTGGAACAAGCAACTTGACAACAGGAGTTTATAATAATAGTTTAATGTTTGATGGGGTGGATGATTATGTTGATTTAGGAGATGTTTTAGATATTACTGGAAATATAAGTGTTTCTGCTTGGGTGTATCAAAAAGGAGTACATAAAGGGGGTTATGGAATTGTTGCAGGAAAAAGGGGCTTGAGCTCATCAGATTCCTATGAAATGGTTTTTGTAGGGGATGATTTATGGTTTGTAATTGATACAGGTACTGCTGCTTTTAGTTCAAAAGTAGATATACCCTTAAATCAATGGCACCATTTAGTCGGGACATGGAATGGGACAGATATAATTCTTTACTACGATGGGGGGGTGCAAGTAGATACTGATCCAAAAGATGGGAGCATGTCAGATGTTGCAACTAATTTAATAATAGGGGGTACAAGCTCTAATTACAATTTCAATGGCTCCATAGATGATGTAATGGTTTTCAATCGTTCTCTTTCATCAGATGAAATAAAAGAAATTTATCTTAAAGGAAGGGTAAACTGGGAATATTCTGATTATGTTAATTATTCAAATGGAGTTGAAAATGAAATAACTTCAACTTCCACAAATATTTTACCTGAAATAAGATATCTTGCAAGTCCTAATAATTTTTATAGCCCTGTTGCAATTGGGGATATTGCAAATGCTACCTATGACATTATTTTAACAAGTTTGAGTGATGATGTAGTTCCTTCTGTTACTATTAGTAGTCCAGCAAATAATTCATATGTAAGTTCAATTGCTAAATTTGATGCTAATATTAATGATAATTCAGGAAGCACTTATGCATTCATAAATGATACTTCATTAGTTGGATATTGGACTTTTGACACAACTAATTCAACAGGAATATTAGATACTTCTGGAAGAAACAACTTTGGAACATTTGGTGCTGGAACTGGATTAGGGCAAAGCAATTTGAGTGATGGAAGATTTGGTGATAGTTTAATGTTTGATGGGGTGAATGATTATGTTGACTTGGAAAATTCTGCATCTATTAATCTTTCTGGAAACTTAACTATTTCATTATGGGTAAAACCTCTGGAGGGTAATGTTGAGAATATTTTATCTAAGGGAAATCTTGGTTCTTCGTCTTTAGGTAGTTTTGGCATAGCTTATTTGGATTCAATAGATAATTTTGGTTATTATATTTTTACTACAAATGGTTCTAGTACTTCAAGAACTGCTCTTTATGAACCGGCAAGTAAAGGTGTTTGGAGTCATGTTGTATTGACTTATAATGGGACTCTTGGAACTTATTTAAATAGTATTCATGCAGGGTCTTCAGCAACGACTTATACAAATCTTAATACAAATTCTGATGATTTAAGATTGGGCTTTAATTATGATGTAAATTGGTTCAACGGCTCAATAGATGAAGTTTTAATCTTCAATCGCTCATTATCAACAGACGAAGTTAAAGCATTGTATAATTCGTCTGCACAAAAGTTTAATGTAAGTTATACATTGCCAAGCATTGGAGCTAATAATGTTCAATTACTTGCTGTTGATGAAGCAGAGAATATTAATTTAACTTTGCTTAATCTTACAAATGATAATACTAAACCCTCAATTGAATTTATTTCTCCTACCTTGGATAGTGGAGATAGCACTGGAGATAATTATTTTATAATAAATACCTCAATTACAGACGATTATACCTCAGACAGCTCAGCATGGTTTGACTGGAATAAGTCTTTAGTTGGTTATTGGGCAATGGATTATTACAATTCAACAGGAATATTTGATAATTCAAGTTATGAAAATAATGGAACATTTAATGGAGGTTTAGGAACAAGTAATTTAACTCAGGGTGCAAGAGGACAAGGATTGATGTTTGATGGAGTTGATGATTATATAATCATTCCTTTAATTAATGTTTCAACACTTTCTGAAGGATGGTCAGCATTTTCATGGATAAATTATCATCGTAATAATGCTGTTTATAGTGCTATTTTTGCAACACAATTATTGTACCTTAAAAACTCTTCAAATGGATTATGGTCTTATGATGGGGTTACAGCAAGAACTTCAAGCGTGGCTTTAACCGAAGGTGTTTGGGCAAATGTTGGTGTAACATGTGATAATAGAACAGATAATTTGACTTTTTACATAAATGGTGTTCCAAGTGGAAGTTATAGTTATAATTGTGATTATTATATTGGTAACCGTGTTAATTCTATTGGTTCTTTTGGTGCTGGAACTTACCCTTTTAATGGTTCTTTAGATGAAGTAATGATATTCAATCGTTCTTTATCATCTTCTGAAATATCAGCATTATATAATAATTCCCAGTATAGACTGCAGAACAATTTTACAAATCTTGCTGATGGAGCAACATACAATTATTCTGTTTATGCAGTTGATAGTGCTGGAAATCTTAATATTACAACTCCTGACAGGCAGATAAGTGTTGATTTGATTTTCCCTTCTGTAAATGTCAGTTATCCTGAAAACACAAGTTATGCTGTGAATGTTTCTGAACTTAATTATACAATTACAGATACAAATGAAGATTATTGCTGGTATTCCAATGATTCAGGGGCTGTGAATTCATCAATTGTTAATGCAGGAGAGAATTTTACAGAGGTAATTTCAATTGAAGGGGCAAATGAATGGGTAGTTTATTGCAATGATACATCAGGAAACGAAAATAGTTCATCAGTAACTTTCTTTAAGGATAGTTTAAATCCAGAGGTTTCAATTGCATTGCCTGTTGAGGGAAATACTTATACCAGTTCATCAGTTACATTCCAGGTTACAACAAATGAAAACTCAACATGCAATTATTCTGTTAATTCAGGTGCAACAAATAATTCAATGACAGCAAATACCAATGGCACAATTCATACAGCAACAACCACATTAAGCAATGCAAATTATATTGCTGATTATTATTGCTCTGATTTATATGGGAATCAGAATAATACAGAAAATGTTTCTTTTATTGTAAGTGTTTCAACAGCAGGAACAGGAACAACAGGAGGAAATACAGGGGGTGGAGGAGGTGGAACAGCAGCATCTTCTGTAAAAGAAATCTCAGTCGGAGTAAGTTCAATAGAGAGAACTCTTGCATTAAATAAAATTGAAATTGGTGAGTTTTATATAGAGAATTTAGGTGTAGTTCCAAAAACATTTGATATAAGTGTTGAGACTATAAATTCAATTTTATTATTAGAGCAGACTTCTTTGGAGATTCTTCCTGGTGAAAAAGAGAAAATTGAATTCAGATTAACTCCTCCAAAAGAGACTGGAATTTATACAGGTAAGATAATTGTAAGAAGCGGCTCATTTAAGCAGGAAATTCCAGTAACAATTAATATAAAAACAGAAAAGAGCCTGTTTGATATAACTGTTTTAATTCCTTCATTTATGAAAAGTTTAGACCAAAACTCTAATCTAGAAGCACAAATAGATTTATTACAAATGGGAATAAAGGAAAAGATGGATGTTACTTTAAATTATGTAGTAAAGGATTTTGAGGGGGTTGTTCATTTAACTGAATCTGAAACTATTGCAGTTGAAAATCAAAAATCAATTATAAAAGAATTCCCCACCTCTGAACTTCCTCCAGGGGATTATGTTTTAGGTGTAGAACTTCTTTATCCTGACGGAGTTGCTGTTGCAAGCTCACAATTTAAAATAAAAGGAGGATTTGGATTAGACAGGGAAGTAATCCTGATGGTTGTTTTAATTCTGGCTTTGCTTTTGGTTTTATTTGCAGTATTTCTTGTTATCAAAAAATACAGAAGGATGTTAAAGATAGTTAAAAAAGGCAGGAAAAGATAAAGGGGATTATTCAATTGGGCATATTCTTAAGAAATAAAAAACCTTCAGCATTTAATTACTAAATTAGTACTTTTTTATTTTAATCAAAAGATTTAAATACCTATCAATTGATAGGTATAATGTGGTGCAAGGGATTTTACAAAACAATGGAAAGATAATTGGCTTTTTTAGGTCTCCTACTCTTGAGACTGTTAAGATGGTTGAGGAGATAATTAAAAAATATAGCGGGGAGTTTAAAAAAACTTCTTTGTGGGAGAAACTTCCAAGGAAAGTGATGTGGAAGACTTATTTACTAATTCTTGATTATTTACAGGAAATAAATAAAATAATTGTTTCTGATAATGGGATAATTACTTATATATGGGACCCTATTGGGGTTAAAAGATATTTAAGGAGAAACTTAGAATATTCTAAAAATGTTTAATAAAAAAGTTAATGTTATTTTTGAAAATGAAAGATTAAAAAGGGTTTATGAAGAATTGTCTGCCGATGATCCTCTTAAGAGGAGGATTGATTTTGTTATAGAAAAGATAAAACAAAAACCTGCTTTTGGAGAACCAATTGCAAAGAGGCTTATTCCAAAAGAGTACACAAAAAGAGGGGTGGATAATGCTTTTTGGGTGGAATTAAGCAAAGGCAAGGGGTTGGAGATTAATTTATTCTTTGAAATCATTCAAGGAAATAGAAATATTAGCAGTAATACTGGAATGGTTTACAAGGCACAAGGATTATGCCAGAAGATTTGGATATAAATAAAAAAGGCAAGAAATAAAAACTGAATATCCCTTAATTTTTTATGATTAAATCAATAAATGAAATTAAGAAGAAAATAACCCCCACTTTAAAAGAAAGAGGAGTTATCAAGGCAGGTATTTTTGGTAGTTATGCAAGAGGGGAGCAGAATAAAAATAGTGATATAGACATTCTTATCGAGACTAAGAAAGGATTTAGTTTGATTGACTTAATTAGGCTTGAATTTCTTTTAAAAGACCTTCTTAAAAAAGAAGTTGATTTGTTAACTTATAAGGGAATTCATCCCTTATTGAAGAATAGGATTTTGAAAGAGGAGATTAGGATAATATGAAAGAAGATATTGTTTTTTTAAATCATATACTTGAGTGCATAAAGGATATAGAAGATTATTCCAAAGGCATTAGTCTCTCAAAATTTGTTATGGATAAAAAAACCCATGATGCAGTTATCAGAAAGCTCGAAATAATTGGAGAGGCTACAAAGAACCTATCAGAAAAATTTAGGATTAAAAATAAATCTGTTGATTGGAGGGTTATTGCTGGTTTTAGAGATAAATTAATTCATAAATATTTTGGAATTAATCTTGAATTGGTATGGGAAGTGATTAAGAGAGACCTTCCTTTATTAAAAGACCAGATTGAATTTATTATTAAAGGCAAGAAATAAAAACAAAGAATCTGATATAATCTAATGAAAAAAAAGTGGTGGATAATATTTGCAATAGTTATTTTGTTAATTGCAATTACAATCTCTTATTTAATTTATTCCTTGCCAAAACAGGGAAATTTTTCTAAAACAAGCTTATTGCGTATATCTATTCCTCTTGGAGGGGAATATCCCGCAAGCATAAAAGTTTCAAATGATGAAAGAACAAAACAGGATTTTAAGGTTTCTTTTAATAATTTTGATAGACTGGCTAAAGTAGAAGAAGGAGAATTTACCTTAAATCCCGGAGAAGATAAGAAAATTAATATTCTTTTTAAAGACGAAAAGAATGTTCCAGGGGTGTATGTGGGGAAATTAATAATTTCAACTTCACTTAAAAAAGAGGAAATTCCTGTCATTTTTATGTTAGAGGATCCTAATAATGCTTTTGCAATAATTTTAGACAGCATACCTAAATATGATTCTGTTTATCCAGGAGGAAAAGTAGGGGTTGAAATTAAAGTATATGATTTAATTGGCTCTACAATTCCAACAGTTGATGCTGCTTATTTAATTAAGAATTTTGAAGATGATGTCATTTTTACTGGTGAGGGGAATCTGATTGTTGGAGGGGGAAGCAAAACAGAACTAATTTCGATTCCTCTAGACTGGAAAAAAGGGGATTATATTTTTATGACCTCCATAGATTACAAAGGAACCAATAGTTTTGGAAGTTATTTATTTACAATATCAGACAAAGAAAGCACAAATCTTTCAGGGACATTTAATATCTTTATTATTATTGTAATTATTCTTGTTTTATTGATTTTTGGGACAGTATTTTATTTTATTAAAACAAGAGATGATCTGTTTGTACAGCTTAAAAAACAACAGTATTCTGAATTTGAGAGAAATATTAAATTTCTCAATTCTTCCAAGAAGAAGATAATCAAATCTGAAGTTCATGTGGAAGCAAAGAAAAAAAAGGTGCAGGAAATTGAAGAAATAAAAAAGAAAGTGATTGATAAACTCAGAAAGAAACAGGAAAACCAAAAAGAAGAATTGAAAAAACTAATAAAGCAATCAGGAAAACAAAAAGAAGGAAGAAACTCAATAAAAAAGAAAGTTGAGGGATGGAAAAAACAGGGATATAATATGTTTGAAACAAATCAGGAATTGCAGAAGACTCCTCATAAAGGAATGAAAAAAGAACTTGAGCAATGGAAGAAAAAAGGATATAGTGTGGAGTTTCTTACTAAGTAATATTTAAAAAGTTAAACTTGCTTAATAATAAAAGAAGATGGTGAGAAAAAAAACCTCAAAAAAGAGGGTAAATAAAAAAGAGAAATCTAGTGCTTCTATAAGCAAAAAAGATTTTGAAGCGTTTAAATTTGGGGTTTCAAGACTGAAAGAACTGGAAAACGAGTTGAAATCAATTGATACCCGAGGGTTTTCAAAAGAAACAATTGAGATCAGATCTAAACTTAAAAATGTATCAGAGATTCCCAATATTGAAAGACTTCTTAAAAGCCTGAAATTAAAGATCTCCCATAAATACAAGCCAAAAAAGAGAAGGGCAACTCCTGCAAAAGAAATTAAAGAGGGGCTTGAAGATGTTCAGGAAGAAATTACAAAATTAAGGCGTTCTAAAAGAGAGGATATGGAATCCCTTAAAAAAGAAATAGTAAATCTTAAACACTCAAAAACAAGAGATTTTGGAAGCATTAAGGATGAAATCACAAAATTGAGAAAATCAAAAAAAGCCCCTTATATGGGGTCTCTTGATTCAGGTGTTGATGTTCTTGTGGATACTAATTTTAATGAATTTCTTGCTTCTACAAAAAAAGCCCTCTCTGAAAGAATAAAAAACCGCGAGCAGGAAATGGATGGGGTTCTTCGGAAAGATTTGGAGAACAGGGAATTAAAATACAAAAAAAAGCACAAAGATTTGCTCAATTTTTTTGAAAACCACAAGAAAAAACTGGAACAAGATTACAGCAAGAAATACAACAGGAAAGTAGAATCCACTCTTCATAAAGAAGTTTCTGAGAAATTCAGTAAAATGCTCAGGGACAAATTAGACAAAGAGAAAATTGAACTTGGAAAATTTTATAAAGCTCAATTAAGAGAGCATGCACAGGGAGAACTTGAAAGGCAGAAATTGAAATTAAAAAAAGCAATGGAAAAAGAACTTTCATCCAAAGAAAATGTTCTTGAAGAGAGAATAAGAAAAAGAATTCTCGAATATGATAAAAAAGAAGGAAATCTTAGCAGAAATATAGAAAGAAATAAAATTGAACTGAAAAAAGCAAGAGATGAGCTTGCTCTTGAAGAGAAAGAAGGAAGAAAAGAAATACAGGATTCCAAGAGAGAATTACTGAATAAAAAAGAAGAAGAGAGAAAAAGACTTGAAAAAGCAAAGGGAGAATTTGATATTCTTAAGAAGAAGAAACTTCAGGAAGAAAGGGAAGAACTGCAAAAACTGAAAAAAGATTTATTGATAAAGGAGACTGAAGAGAAAAAAGCATTAAGAAAGAGATTATTCTCAGAAATGCAGAGAAATCTTGAGAAAGAGCTTTCAAAAAAAGAAATAATCCTGAAAAGACAATTACACAGCGAATATGAATTAAAACTCAAGAAGCAGATACAGGAACATGAACAGGAGTTAAAAAAGAGAAAAATTGATTTGGAGCTTGAGATGTCCAGAAAGATAAAGCAGTTGTTAAATTAATTGGTTAAAAATTAGTTAATGTTAAATCCTTTTATCTTAATGTGTTAATTATATAAAAATAAACAATTTTAATTTAATATCCTCGCATTTTCATTTATGAGATCTATTGATAAGATTTATATACTTATTATAATGTATTATAATATGGAATCTCTAATTAAACAAACAAGGGAAGTTGGAACATCTGCCGGAGTTTTGCTTCCAAGAAACTGGCTGAACAAGCAAGTAGTTGTAACTTTAGTTGACATTTCAAGAGAGAAGATTGCCCAGGAAGTATTAACTATTCTATTTAAATATAAATTAAATAAAGGAGTAAAGGGAATTTATTTGTTTGGAAGTTATGCAAGAGGAGATTATGATATGAACAGTGATATAGATATTTTAGTTATTACAGATAAGGCAAATAAGATTATTAAAGATAAAAATTATGAAATTCTCCTTGTTTCTGAAAGTATCTTTTCAAATAATCTAACTACAAATCTAAATTATTCAAGCATATTGTCTGAAGCTGAGACAATATTCAATAAAGAACTTATTGAGAAATATATCTCCAAGAAGCTTAAGTTTAATTCTAAAAATGTCCTTAATGAAATTAAAGGAATTTTAAAGATAAATGAAGACATTGTTAAAGTTTGTAGAGAACACAACAGAGATGTTCCTGATGGTATTGTTTATTCTATTGTTTTAAGATTAAGAGAACTTTACCTTATAAAATGCCTTTTTTCAGGAAAAAAAATCTATAAAAAAGATATTATTGAAAAAACCGGAGAAAAAATATATTCTGCATATACAAGAATAAAAAGAGATGAAAGAGAATTAAATAATACCCCCCCGGATGAATTATTAAATATCTTAAACCTTTCTGAAAAATGGCTAAAAGAGTTAAAAGAATAAAAAAGGGAATTGAAAGTCTCAAGGAAGAAATAGAGGCGCATTTTAATAAGATTGAAGAAGATAGAAGGGGGGAGAATATTGGCAGGGAAATATATCATATAAAGGAAATAGACAAAGGGTTGTTAAAAGCACTAGAGATAAAAATTGATATTTTAAAAATTAAGGATAATTCTGTAGAGAAATATAGAGAAAGACTGGAAAGAATAAAAAAAGAATTGAATTTGCAGATGAGAAAATAATTCACTGTAAAATCTTAAAAATCTCTTCCAGATTTATTTCCAGAAGAGCAACAGGCATTTTTATTTTCCAGTTTCTCAGGATTTTTGGATGAATTTCCCCGATAAATCCTATTTCCTTTTTATTCAGGATTATTTTTGCTGTTCTTCCCTCTATGAAATGGACAGGGAAATTTTCTGTTTCCTCAAAGATTATCTGACTTCCTATGTTTTTAAATAAATATTCCAATATCTGCCTTGCTTCTGTAAAATTCCCGGGAGTCACTGCAATAGCGAGTTTTTCAGTTTCTTTTATATCCTCCTTTAATTCAAAAACTATTCCTGTTTCATATATTCTCTGTGGATATTCTGAATCAATATTTTCTGAGAGATTTTTTAAAAGAAAGTGAGAAAGATTGTTTCTTAAGATTGTGTAATCTGTTTTTGAACTTTCCAGTTCAATAATTCCTTTTTCCTGCTTTTCGGAGATTCCCATTTTCATAAACTGGTCATTTTTGTTTGTTAAATGATAATTTGAAACTTCAAGCATATTTAATCCTGAAAGAATTTCTGATATTTTTCTTTTGATTATTTCCTTCGGATTTTCATTTCCTATTGTTGATATCTTTGGCATTTCTGGGATTAACTTTTCATAACCATAAGCAATTGCAACTTCTTCTATTAAATCAATTTCATGCAGAATATCTGTTCTCCAGGAGGCAATTTCAACTATTCCTTTGTTGTAATTATGTCCCATTTTCTCTATAAGATTTTTTAATTGTTTCTCATCTAATTTTAATCCCAAGGTTTTATTGGTGTTTTCGAGATTTATCTTTATCTTTTCAGTTTCCAGATTTGGAGAGACTTTTTCAGGAGCCCCTTTAATCTCCATTGAATAAATTTCCCCTCCCATTTCTGCAAGAGAGGTTACTAAAATATTAAGGCATCTTTTTAAGATATTGAAATCAAATCCAGAACATTCAATAAATACATCTTTTGTTTCTCCTGTTATTTTCCCTGTTAATCTGGAATTAATTATAGGGGGCATGCTCAGGATATTGCTCTCAGAATCTACAAATATGGGGAATTTTGATTTTCCTGCAAGCAAATGAGCATAATCCCTTCCAGTTGGATGCCTTTGCAGAATCTGCAACCCAGACATTTCCCTGTCAGATTCCAATGGAATAAACTTTATTTGATCTGGTTCCATTGCCCTGAATGATATGGGAAGTTTTATTTTTTCAAGAGGATAAATTCCAATTGCTGCTTTTTTTCTTTTTCTTCCTATTGTTAAATGCAGTTTTTCCTGAATTTCAATTAATTCTTTTATCTTTTCATTATCCAGTTTTAATCCTCTTACAATTGCGCATGCAGTGTATGGACGCACATCTTTTACAGATGAATCAATTATTACCTGATAATCTTTTTCCGGCTTGTTTATTTTATATTCTTTTAATCCTGTTTTTCTCCCCAGAAACCCAAGAAAGCTTCTTTTGAATCCCTGATAAGAAAACAAATCAGGGCGATTAGGAAAAATCTCAATTTCAATTTCCTCATTTGTTATATTTTCAAGAGGGGTTCCAAACATAGATATGCTTTCCTGCATTTTCTCATCTAATTTTCCTATTTCTTTTTCAAAGAGCTTTTTGCTGAATTTTACATTTGCCATTTAATGTTTATTATAACCCCCTCTTTTTTCATACTCTTTATGTGACTCATAAACTTCTAGAACAATTTGCAAGATGGTAAATTCATTCTGAGAAGTATTTGTATAGATTGCCCTTGCTTCCTTTGAGAGGTCAATTAAAAATAGGTTATTTATTCCATATTTTTTTTCAAAGTATTTGTAAATAGGAAGTTTTTTTGAAATTGGGGCCCCTGTTCTTTTTTGTTTAAGGAAATCAATTGCTTTGTTTATAAGTTGATATAGACTTTCATTAGTTTTATTTTCTTGGGATAATTCCCTCTCTATTTTAAGTTTTAATTCAAATAATTCCTTACTTAGTTTTGTAACAAATCCTTTCATTTTAAACAGAAACAGCTCCATTAATTAATTCATTTAATCTTTTGTTATTTGCAAAAATCCATATTATCTTATTATCATTAAACATAATTTTGTTTGATCTTTCAAGATAATCCAAGATAAGTTTGAAAGTTTGATATTGCATTTGTTTTGGAAGACTTTTCCATAATTCCATTCTTGTTGGATAATCCTCGCTGTTTTGGATAGCTTCTTCTACCATTAATATTGAATCCAGTTTTGGATAATGCAAGATATTCATTTTTTTAATCTTTTTTATCATTGTATAAGTTTATACAATATGTTATTTAAATGTTTTGCTTATTTCCTCAATTTTATTTAATAAAGGTGATTCTAAATCAATTTTATGCTTGTATGCAAGGAACATAAGCAGGATAATTGAAAATGAAAGATTTTCTTCTAACTCTTTAATATTATTTGTGTCTTTTTTTATTTTTTTTAATATCTGCTTTTTTATTTCTTTTAAATCAGGAGGGATTTTACTCTTTTTATACTGATTTTCAATGCAGATTCTTGCCATGTCTTCTATTTCTTCAAATTCCATTTTAGTGTTTTATCCAGGATTTAATTTTTCTTAATTGATTCAGATTGTTTTTGTATAATTCCCGCAAATCCTTTATTTTGTAATAATCTGTGATTATTCTGTCAAATCCCTGGCCCCAGGCTAAAACAGGTATGTGTTCCCCCAATAATGGAACCGTTATCTCTGGCCTGAACATTCCTGCTCCTCCAAGTTCAATCCATTTCTTTTTTTCAGGATGAAAGATTTCTATTTCAACAGAAGGTTCTGTGTATGGGAAATAAGAAGGTCTGAATCTTATTTTTTCAAATCCCATTTTACTGTAAAATTGCTTTAAATATCCAAGGAGATGCCTGAAATTTACATCCCTGTCTATTACAATCCCCTCTGTCTGGTAGAATTCAAATCCATGAGACCAGTCAATTGTTTCATTTCTGAAGCATTTTCCTATTGCAAAGAATTTTGCAGGTATATTTTCTTTTTTCAGATTTGCAAGAGTTTGTGCAGAAAGGCAGGTTGTATGTGTTCTCAGGACAATTTTTTTTGCTTCTTCTTCATCCCATTTATACTGCCATCCTTTGCTTCCTGAAATCCCCTTTTCATGAGTTTCTTTTACATTTCTTACTATTTTTTTATCTGGCAATTCTGCTTTTTTATTTATGAAAAATGTATCCTGCATTTCTCTTACTGGATGATCCTGTGCAGTAAATAAAGCATCAAAATTCCAAAAAGAACTTTGAATCAGATTCCCGGACATTTCCTGAAATCCCATTTCAGTCCAGATTTTTCTTGCATAATCAATTGAGGAATTCACAAAATGCCTTTTTCCCCCGTATATCTCAGGAACCTGGGAGGTGATATCATATCTTCTGAATTTTTTCCCTTTCCAATTGATTTCTTTTTTGAGAATTTCAGGTGTAATCTGTTCAATTAATTCCTCTGATTTTATTTTGGAGTTTAATATTTCCCTGCCAAGAGAGGTAATTTCAATTTCTATTTTTTTTTCTTCTCTGATTTGAACTATTTCTTTCCTGTTTTGGAGGTTTTTTAATGCAAAAAGCTGTTCTGATTTAAGAAATTCATATTCAATTGGAAGAGTTTCCAGGAATAATTCTTCCAGAGTTTTTTTTGAGATTTCCTCTTTATTTGCATTTAAAATTATCCTGTTATTTTTTAATTCTATCAGTGCTTTTCTTTTTAATGCTCCAAGAGAGGCCTTAAATTCATCATTTGAAAGCTTGCTTTCTTTTTGAGCATCTTTCAGGAGGATTATGTGTTTTTCAGTCAATAAATGGAGAAGTCTTCTTTCTGGAAGCCCTTTTTTAATATATAATGCACCATTTACACTTAATTCAATTATTTTCTTTTTGGAATAGGATAATTTTACTATTCCCTTGTTTTGAAGATATTCAAGAGCCCTTATTACTGAAGTCTTGTCCAGATTTGATTTTTTGCATATTTCATTTATTTTATCTCCTAAATGAGGAAGAATTTTCTTTTCATTGGGGCTTAGAGATTCTATTATTCTTTGAATATCCATTTAAAGTCTAAAGAAAAAGGATTTAAAATTGTTTTGAATTTAAAGCTGTGTTGCATGAATCCTAAAAAACAACACAGCTACGGCTAGTTATTCAATTTATTTTTTGTTATTAACTGATTATAAGCCCAGAATTTAACTTTTACCTCATGATACATATTCTTTTTATTAGTTGCACTTACATATTCTCCAAATATCCTTTTGCAACCAGAAAATATACCCTCTGTTAGAGGCCATCTTTGCCCATAATTCTTTTCTCTAACCCATTCTTCATGAGGCATACTTTGGTAAATTTTAACTTCCTCTTTTCTTTTTGGAGAATTATTTGCTTTGGCACTTGCATTATTTCTAATTTTTATTGCAGTAGATATTTCATACTTTCTACAAAGATTAAATGTATCTCTACAATCATGCAATCCATCAGCATAAAAAATACTTATATCTTTATGGTTTCTTTTAATCATATCTCTTGCTACTTTTCTTTCATTTAATTTTTCATCTCCAACTTTAATATCAATAACATATTTTTTATCATTCTTATTTTTACAACCCATTATTACAACTTTAATCCATCCCTTCTGGACCTTCCATTTTTCTCTCATCCATCCTCCTCTTTTTGTTGACTTTTCTCCAGAACCATCAACACCAACTTCAAGATAATCTTTCATATCCTCTTCAAGTATCTTGAAGTCTATATTTAAAATATTTATCCGACGACAAATCTGACTATAACATATTACTGGAAATTGAATTCTATAATTCTCAGACAAGGATTTCATAATTCCTTCTAATGCCCTGTAATCATTTCCCTTGCAGTGTAAAACTGCAAGAAATTTTATCATTGACTCTGGATAAAGATAGGGTTCACCTATCTTTCTAAAATTCATTTGATTTATCTCTTCATTCCATTTAGATAAAAATTCTGGATTAAAATAGAAATAACCTCGCATTACCAATTCTTCATTATACTCTTGCCAGTTTCTATTATCTATATAGTTCCTCTTTTTTACCATATTACTGGTATATTGATACCAGTAACAATATTTATATATTGTGGTTATGTAGTATATATATGAAAGCTCTTATTGTAAGTTATACTCTTGAGAAAGCTAAACAAAGTCAAAGACTTATGATACATCGATTGCTTTATGGTTATGAAGATTTTTCTAATAATGGATCTTATAGCTATCAAAGAAAAGGATTGATTGAAACTTATTCTGGGAGAAAATTAAATAGGGGAGTTTTCATAATCCCTTTAAAGTTTAAAGATAAAATTATCCCCCTACTTAGGATAAATAAGGCAAATTTAGAGATTATACCTGTTGTGTTGCCTTAATCATGCAACACAGCTTTAAAGTTTAAAGATAAAATTATCCCCCTACTTAGGATAAATAAGGCAAATTTAGAGATTATACCTGTTGTGTTGCCTTAATCATGCAACACAGCTAGACAAGAACAATCTTATTAAACAAACAAAGTTGTATTTATAATCGAACCCGTAGAAAAGAAGACAGCACCTATATGAAAAAACCAGAATTAATAATTGTTTCTTCAAATAAAATAAAAACAAAAGATTTAGTTTATTCAGATGGAAGTTGCAGAATCTTCTATCCTGAAGATTATAATTTATGGGAAAAAGAAGCTCTTAAATTACCTGAAAAAGTTTGTGAAGAGTTTCTGACAAAACACAATGATACAAAGAATGGTATACAAGACCGTAAATGGAAACAGGAAGTTTTAGAATTTATCTTAAATGGGAACCAAAAGCTAATACAGGATTATATTAAATATAATGAAGAGATAACAAATAAACCTTTTTTTGAAGATTTTGAGATAAGCAGAGGAAGTTCTGGGATTGACAGTATAGAGCCATCTTTTAATGTTAATACCTGGAATTTATTAAGAATTTGGTCTGGAGAGGTGTTAGAACATAGTTTTGATGAGAAGGGAAAGAATAAGGTACATTATCCTTTTTTTGAATTTGATGATGAAAGCAATGGAATATATTTCTTTGGAACAAGACTTATTGGTATAAGCACAGAATTTTCTGATAAAATTTCAAGGACAAATAATTCTAGAATACAATAATTCTTAAATAAGGTTTTAATCTGCTGTTTATTATGAAAAAATTACCTTTAATGCTTGGATTAGCAGGTTTATCATTTATTGGATGTTCTTCTGAAAGAGACAATCTTTTAGAGGACATTTTTAAAAACAGAGTATTTGAAGTTGAAAAGTACATGGCATATCATGTTTCAACTATACCAGATGTGGAAAAATCTAAAGTACATTCTAATTTTGACTTAAATAAAAATGGAAAAACTGATTTAACTGCTACAATTAAAATGGAAGATGTCCTTATAAAAGGTGATACTTTATTTTTTAGACCAAATCCTTATGCATTTCTTATAGGCATTAATAAAAATGAGAATGAAAAATATGAATTATTTTATATGGATATAGATGGGGATCATTATTTTGAATCAAGGAAGGAATTTTAATAAAATAAATAGATTACAATAATTCTTAAATACTCTTTTTATTAAGATAAAATATGAAAAAATTGTCATTAATTTTAGGATTAGCAGAATTCTGCTTAACTGGAATTGCACAAGAAAAAATCACTTTGGAGAATGTTCTTGAAGATATTTCAAAGACCCAGATTTTTGAACTGAAGAAATATAGTTCATATGCTACAAGTAATCAGGATCTTATTATTCGAGACAATACCTTACACTTAATTGTGCCTTTTGATTTTGATGGGAATAAAATCCCAGAAGCAATTGCAGCATTTAAGGTATATAAAAAAGGAGGGGTATATTCTGCTCTTTATCTAGAAAAAAAGGCAAACAGGGTAATAATTGATAATAATAATGATAAAATAATGGAATTTATTTATGATGATTCTAATTCTGATGGATACTTAGAATCTCTTTATGAGGATAAAGATTCAGACGGTATTCGGGAAACATTATCTCAGGATTGGAATTATGATAAAGATTATGAAAAAAAGTTTATATTTAACAAAGAAACCGAAAAATATGAAGAACTCAAAGAATAAATTAAAATGAAAAAGACATTATTAACAACATTGGGAGTGATTGCAATCGGAATTGCGGGTTTTTCTCAAGATTATAATTCAATAAGAGACCAAATTTTCAATAAAATTGAAAAAGAGAAAAAATTTGAATTTAAGTCAGATTCTTTGTATAACCTAACCAGGGTGGTAATAACAGGGGAATTTCAAGAAATAGGCATCTCAATAGAATTAAAATATGATTTTAACAGAGATAAACAACCTGATTTATCTGCTGTATTTAAATTAGATTCTGCTGTCCAGCCCCTTATCCTAAATAAGTTGCAGAGTGTTTTTGAGGAATATCTTGATAAAAAGAAACTTGCATATATTATAAGAATAGACAAAGAACAAGATGGAAATTTTGAATTAGAGTACAAAGATAATGATGGAGACGGATATCTAGAGACAGTTAAAGAATACTTTTGAGCCATATTATATTTTCTATAACCTATTTATTTTTAAAGTAAATTTCTATTAAAATAATAAAATGAATCTAAACAATATTTTACAAATTGATGAAGAAAGAAAAAAAGGATTAAATGGTGTTGAAAAAAACTTCAAGAATTTCTTAAATAAAGATAAATTCTGTAAAAGAGGGGTTTAATTCTCAGGCATATTTTAAGTTTTGGTTTGAATCACAACATGGAATGAATAGATTGGGTGAATTCTGTAAAGAGAATAATGTTGGAATAATTAATTATTAAAATGAAAAAGACATTGCTTACCTTACTTGGAATTGCTGCTCTTTCTGGAATAGGCCTTTCTCAGGTAGATCTTGATTCTCTTAACAGGGCTAATAAAAAACAAATCTTAAATAATATTTCCAGTATGAGAACTTTTAATATGAATTTATATGATCCTTATTGTGTAGACATGAAAGCATATAAGAATAAAAAATGCATAATTTCACGTTATGATACTGATGAAAATGGAGTGGCTGATATTTTGGCTCGTTTTAAATTTCCAGGAAACGGATATCAAAATGCCCTTTTGGTTATGGTTGATGAAAATGAAGATAATAATATAAAAGTTTATCTTAGCACAAATAAACGTTCAGTAGGTTTTCTTAATAGAGACATGCCTTATGAAGAATATCTGGAATACCTTAATTTGATTAAAAATAGTGAACTTGGAAGAGATATAAGGTCATTAATACCATTAAGACAATTAAAACCTATAACTAAACTTACTTTAAATTAAGATGAAAAAAACATTACTAGCTTTACTTGGAATTGCCGGGTTAAGTGGAATTGGATTATCTGCTTTTTCACAGGAAAAAGATATTAACAGAGAAAATAAAAAAGAAGCATTAGAATATCTTTCAGAAAACAAGATATTTCCAAGGGAAAAATTTGATAAATATACCCCCCAATATTATCTTTCTAAAGATGAGAGATATTTAATTGCAGATTATGACATTAATAAAGATAAAAATAAGATAACAGATGTTACTGTCTATTTTGAATTTTTAGGTATGGCTAAAATTAATAGAGATACATTTTATATAACCCTTCCTAATGCTTCAGCTGTCTTTGTTGATGAAAATGGAGATGCTGTCCCTGATTGGGTATATCTTAACATGGATAAAGATATCAAAGGTATTCTTGAAACAAAAAAGACTTATAAAGAATATCTTGAATATTTGAATTCTCTTAAGAAGAGGAATGAAGATAAAAATAAGATATATTTATGAGATTTTAAGCAAA
>Ga0208958_1001812_pt1 | contig 19920 bp, 14 predicted proteins | sample RifOxyB1_FD_184032 | JGI IMG/M metagenome (GOLD analysis project Ga0208958, IMG submission 184032) | Soil microbial communities from Rifle, Colorado - Rifle Oxygen_injection B1 (SPAdes) | ecosystem: Environmental > Terrestrial > Deep subsurface > Rock core/Sediment | place: Rifle, Colorado... | reverse complement strand
TTCATAAGGATGAAGTTTTATCAAAATCCATAAAGGCCAAATAAAAATGATCATTAATACAATTTTAACAACTAATCCCTTATTAATTTGTGTAATTTGCCATGCACCAAGACCCGAAAGCAAGGCTATTGCCGGCAAAAATTCCATTATTTGTCTGACACCACCATAAATAACGGTCCCGGGTAGCGTAACCCTTAAAAGGGGCACCACAAGCCACAAAAGCCATAATAATGTCAGTTGTTTTTTCTCCCCTTTTAAGGCAAAAAGGGACAATAAGCCGAAAAAGAATAAAATAAGTATTAAGGGTGGGGTAGTAAATATAATCCAAAGAACCGGAAACATATTAAAATTATGAAAATAAAAATTATCGGGCTGGTAATGGAAATTTGTACCAATTTCCCGGTAATATCCAAAAATACTTTGTAAATTCCAAACATTCTGCCAAAGATAAGGCCATGAACCTAAAAATATTAATCCTACAATAACCATCCCCCCCAAAAACCCCAATATCATTTTTTTCGGAAAAATTTTATGTAAGTTTAGGGGTAATAAAAGCTTCTTCCTGTATCTCAACAAAAGATAGGGAATAATTATCGCCGGTAGGAATAATATATTAAATTTGGTTCCTAAAGCTAAGGAAAAAAATACCGATGAAATCAAAAGCCAGCGGATACTCCCTTTTTGCAAAGCCTTCCAGAAAGCCCAGATGCATCCTGTAAAAAAAGCTGCTTCCGGAGGATCCTTAATATTAAAGTGAGATTCGGACCAAAAAAGAGGATAGGTTACAAGTGCCAAAAATGATACGAAGCTTGCAAAAACACCCATTGTCTCCAAGGCAAAAGAAACCACAACAAAAACAAAGAGTGATGAAGCCAGAATATTAAACAGATGGTGCGCCTCAATATCTCCTAAAACCCCTAATTTTTGAAAGAAAATAAAATTTGACAGGGCTGCCAATTCATCATTTAAAGGGGGATGCCCGCTATCATTCTTTAACATATATTCGCCGTTATATAGATCACTCTGATAAAAACTTCGCCTTGGAATGGCAATTTTGTTTGGATCACCATTAGTACCCTGTAGATCCACTTTAGGCAAATCATCATATGTTGTTTCTCCAGTTAAAAAATAGCGCAGGTAGGCCTGTCCTCTATAAAAATGCAAAGTTTCGTCCCAGGAAATTCCATAATGAGGAAGGGTAAAAAGTGCGGAGAAAAAAAAGACAGTTGCAAGTAATATTGGAATAAATTTCTTCATCAATTCTCTACAAATTTCTTAATTAGCCCCCTATCGCTGATTTCATTAAAATCCAAATTCCGAAGACTTATGGATTGGATTTCTATCTTAACTGGCGCTCCTGGCACACTTATTTTAAGGTCTTGAACAACCGTTCCACCAGTGTCCAACGGTAATTCATATATATTTTCACGATCAAGATTACCTACGGTAATCTTTTTTAAATTCTTACCTTTATTAGTATTCCAGTTGATCTCAATATTTAAAAGAGGTGCAATATTTTTCAAGATTAAATTTAACTCCTCTTCATTGGCAATAAAATCAAATGGTGAATCCAGAAAAGAAAAGGCATCTGCAAGATCAATATCATTGTAAGCAGACTCTACCACCTCTAATTCAGTTAGTGCAGGCGCATCATTTACTAAGGTTTCAGTAATATCCATCCTGACATACCGTCCCTCAATCTCATCAAATGCATCTGTTACTATTTCTCCACTTTTCCTTTCTGGACCATGAACAACTTTTTTTACATCCTCCCATTTATTTTTATCTTTAGAAACACTTATTACATATGATGTGGGTGTTAAGGTATTATTCCAGTTAGTCCAGATAAGTTTCCCTACTCTTTTAATCCTGCCTAAATCAAGAGTAATTTGCTCTTTCTGGTGTTCATGCCAAAAAATTCTATGACCACGCCAACTGGTATTAATATTATTATCCACTGCGTTTTCCGTTTCCTGATACTTCCACTGTGATAGACTGGATACTTTAACATTGCTGTAATATTCCTTTCTAGATAAAAGATAGGCAATAATTTCCTCTTTTTCTCCTACGGTTTTTGTGCTGAACTTCTTGCCACTTGGAGAATAGGGATATGTGATATTTGATATATCAGGCATAATTTTAGCTTTTAAATTTAGTAATAATGGAGATACCGAGGAGATTTTAATGTTATCCCTTAAAATAGATATAAGAGATGGCGATTCATGTTTTAATGATAACGCTTGAGATTCTGAACCCCTTGTAAGCGAGTTCCTAACTTCATTAGTTGTGTCTTCCAAACCATTTTCACCAAAATAAAAACTGTGGATATTATTAATGCCAATTTGTTTAGTTGAAATTTTATAAAGCAATTCATTAAAATTTTCAGTCAAGGCAATATCATAACGGTCAACTCCATAGTAGATTGCAAGAGCTGTGGATTCAGGCATAGACCCAACAGAAAAGAAATCTATAAATTGTTGTTGATAATATCTTTTATCAATTACATCAAAAAAGAAAATGTCACCCTTTTGAACATTGGGCACATAATTTTTCAAATTCTTATAAAAGGCCTCAGTTGGGCGGCTTATATTTTTTATAATTTTATTTTGATATATAACTCCCAAAAATAAATTAACTCCGATAAATAAAAATAACGGTGTAACCGCTAATAAATAGGTAAACTTCCCAAAATTATTACTTTTAACTACTTTTTCAAATATCGCAAATGTTATTCCACCTATAATAATACAATAACCAATAAAACTATAAGATAAATACCTATGAGTTGTGGCAAAAATTGCATCTTGGTACTGAATAAAATAGCCTAAGAACTGTGATATAACTACGATAATACCTAAAATTAAGGCTATTGATAATTCTTTCATTTTTTTCCATAAAACTAAGGCTAAAAATCCAGCCAGCACAGGAATATACATCCCCAATGCTCCAGCGCTAATATCCAAACCTATTCTATACCAAAAAAAATTTTTCGTTATAAAATAACAATTTAAAAAGAAGATGCTAGTAAATACCGAAATACTTGTTATTTTCAACCTTCTACCAGCAGAAAATAAAGTCATCAAGAAATGAGAAATTAAAATAACTATTAAAAGAAGTACTAACTGATCAATTAATACTTGATCCAACAAAAGATTATCCCTTAATATATTATGGACAAAAATTTTCTCTTGTAATTTACTTGGCATAAAAATATTACCTATTGTTGCAAAAAAGCGGGTTGATATTTCTTCGATGCGACCGCCAAAAATATTTTCCATAAGGTTTTTTAAACCAGCATCTCCAAAAGAGTTACTTTTGATATACCAGTTGTAAAAAATTATCCAAAATGGCGCCTGGCGTAATAATATTCCCGGTATCTTAGAAATACGCACGGGAATCATTGTTAAAAATAAATCAAGAGCTAAAACAACAGCTATTAAGCTATGTGAACGGACATAAACAAATTCAACCGCTATATAAAAAAATAATAACGCAAATAGGTAAAAGCGGATTTTATTCTTCCTCATAAATTTTGTATAAGACCAGAATGAGAGAAGCGCAAAAATCAAACCAAAGTTAGTTTGCCATGAATTACTGATCCGAAACATTGTCTCCGATCCAATATAGCCTGCCCCATAAATAAGTGCTGCTATAAAACCCGCTTTTCGGCTTTTAAACAACTCGGAAGCAAAAAGAAAAAAAACACTAGCCGATATACCGTAAGCTATAAATCCTACCAAAAAATACCAAAATGGGTTTAACCCAAACAATGGGAAAAATAGCACGAAAGGTGTAACCAGATATTTGTATGCTCCTCCACCAATAATTCCTTCCCCGTAACTTCCTGCAGGACCCGCGGGATTTTGTAACTTAAACATTAGTGCAGAATCATCCTGATAAAAATAGAAACCTAAAGTTTGACCATAGGCAATAAATATCAAAGCAACAACTGCCAAAACCGCCAAACAAACACGCAGTTTTTTTACATTTATACTTGCAAGAGTCTTCATTTTGATAGGGATATCATACAGCAAGCTTAGATCATATCAATATCCTGATCCAATATTTGGGACAAAAACATCATCATCGATTTCAAGTACATAATCATCCATTTGACCGACAACTAATCTTGAAGGTATTTTTCTATCTTCAAAAATTATCAGATCGTCAAACCAAAAAGTTGTCATTTTTGGATCCGATACCTGAAAACTTATGGTAGCTATTCTTGCACCCCTTGGTGCAACTGCAACCACATCTTTTTTTTGCCATCCAGATCCGAAGTATCGCGATGAGAGCGACACATTCAGACTTTCAGTGTTCTCATCCCAAATACCAGGCTCTTTTTCATAAAAATCCATCCTTAAAAAGCCATCCTTCTGTTTGTCGCTCAATTTAACTTCAGATTTAACCCAGGATTCTGCCTTGTATGTAAACCCTGGGCTAACCAAAAAAGGCGGAGAAACCCACCTGACAACGGGGAAAGTCGGATGAACAGCCTTAATTTCAAGCGCACCATCGCTACCATTACCTTCATCGCTCCATATTAAATTACTTCCCTTGCCTCCGAATCCGTCAATTTTTTTCCATTCAACAAACTTTATCTCATCATCGAAATTAAAACTATCAATCTTTTTTCCTTGAAAATCAATAACCGGAGGAATTTTAACAAAGGCATAATTATTTTCGACGGCCTGCCATGGTTTAACAGCCGAACAAACTGTATTCTGAAAAAATTCCCTGGCAGCTAAACTTATAAAAACATTCATTGATATTTTCGTCGGCTTACTCCAAAAATCAGGTTTCACCATCCACCAATTTGAATTGCTATCTTGTACCACATCTAACCCGATTAGAGCATAATCTATTTTCTCCGATTGCAATTCGGCTAAATTAAAATTAGGTGCTGTCAGTATATTAAGCGGAGCAAAGCTTAATTTTTTTTTAACATCTGTCGACGGAAGGGAAAATAAAATATATTTATCAGTTGGATGCGCTGCAACTGTTTTACCCTCTACTATTTTATCAGCCAGACAATTACGCATAATACTTACATTCCATGGCTTCATATAATTTATAGTATGAATAAGAGAATTTTTTGTTGATTCAAACAATACTGCAGATAAAAAAAATATAAATAGACATTTTCCGGCAAGTTTATTTTTCGCAATCTTTTGCAGTAAATAAAAAACATAAAACAAACCAACAGCGGCAAGAATAGCAAAAAAAGGAGTAACACTAACAAAATTACGGGGATAATACCAACCTCGCGTCAGATATAAAAAATAATATAAATACGGAATAACAACACTCAATAATAAAATTACCGATAATTTATGTTTTGATACTAGTAGCCCTGAAGCTGTCCCGAACATAGCTAAAAAAGTTATTGGGGGTGTTAAAACAACATAATACATATAGGATAACCCAGAGAGCCCCAATTTATTAAAACCAAAACCGTAAAGACGTGCTTGATGAGACATTACCTCATAAAATTTTTGAAAGTGCATTAATGGATTGATATTTACAATTACTATAGTTAGAAATAAGAACACTATTCCCCAAAAAAAATTTAAAGAAACGATCGATAAAATCTTCTGTTTAATTTTTTTATTTTCGAGAGCATGGAAAAAATGCAATAAAAGAAATGGGATAATGCTAAACATTTGCAATTTAGTTGATATGGCCATACCTATGCTAATACCACTTAATATATAAGCCTTAAGTGTTGAATTCTTTGACATCTTGACCACTACATAAAAAGCAAGGATTAGGAAGAAGCTACTGTAGCCGTCCGGCAAATCGAGTTGGCTGCTTGTAACTGAACGCAGGTTTAAAGCTAAAACCAGTGTAGCAAGTAACGCAACAATTCGTGACGAAAAAAGATATTTGGCAGTAAAATATGTCAAGAATAAAGTCCCTATTCCAAATAATGCCATTAAATATCTGCTGAAATACATCAAATCCAGATTACTTTTGGGAACAATATAATTCTGAAAAATATCAGGGAGGGAATTTAAATGTGACATAAATAAATTCGGTTCAGTTATGATAAACTTAATCCAAATAATTGGGATAAAAATTATTATTAAAAAAACAAACTGTACTTCGGGAATTAGAGCTGGGTAATTGTAATATGCTAAATCTAGGGTTCGATTAATAAACATATTCCATGCCGATACATAGCCTGCTTTGCCTTCGTCGGGGTGATACGGACTATAACCGGGATAAACTCCTAAAATTCTGATCAATATGCCCACCGTAAACACCGCACAAAGAAGAATACTTATTCTGTCATGTAGCAACTCACGCAGTTTGTATTTAAGGATTTTAATTAAGTTCATGTTTTTTGAAACATTCCAAAAATTTCACTCCAAAACCCAATATATCCCTTTTTAATAATTTTAGTTTTTGGAAATAGTTTGATTAATTTTTCAAAAGTAAATGGTACATCTAAATGCTCCTCGACATCTTTTCTACCAGTTAATATTTTTCTTACCCATGGGTATTTCACAACCGGATGTAATTCATTGGGTACCGTCACCAAAATTATCCCTTTCCTTTTAACAACCCTCACGGCTTCACTTGCCACTTTCCGGGGGTCTTTAACATGTTCTAATATATCTGATAATAAAACAATATCAAACGATTTTTCTTTAAATGGTAATCTTTCTGCATCTGCTACTTTAACTTTTTTTTCAGAGAAGTCCTTTTTATTCAAATTCTTCCGAGCCTTTGAAACATCTTCTTTTGAAATATCAACACCCTTTATGTCCACTCCTTTCTCTAAGAGTGGAATCAATAAAATTCCTGTATTGCAACCAACATCAAGCACTTTTTTACCACTGTAATCTACGGCAGAAAGCCAGAAATGGAGCCTATTTTCATGGAAAATCCGCTCGAATATATTACCATGAAGACGAGCCTTGTCTAAATCATAGTCGAAACCCCAATTCCCATTTTTTATAACCATCTGAAAGTTATACCAAAAGTTGTTCGATTTTGCTAGACTTGATATATTGAATAATATGTTTAAAAATAATGAAACGCAACATTTTAATAAATATGCTCAAGAATTGAATCTGAATAAAGTCAAAATCAATGCTACATTTAATTCTAAACTTCGAGAGGGAAAATTCTTCTTAAAACATCTTCCTAATAGTATGAAAGGCAAACAAATTTTAGATATCGGTTGCGGTGTCGGGGCAACTTCAATTTATTTTGCCAAAAAAGGGGCTAAAGTTACCGGTATAGATATTTCTCCCGGCATGATTAAAAAGGCTTTTGCCCTGGCAAGAATACATAATGCAAAAAAATTGATTTTTAAAACTGCAGACGCAGAAAATTTAGACTACCCCGATAATAATTTTGACATAATTATGGGCAAGGCTATTTTGCACCATATTAATATCGCCAAGGCAGTAAAAGAGACACACCGAGTATTAAGACCTGGAGGCCTGGCTTTATTTAGTGAGCCATTTGCCTATAACCCTCTTGTAAAAATATATGATAAGTTTGCTTCTTGCGGGCTTAGGTCAAAAGGTGAAAAACGATTAAATTTAAATGACATTAAAATAATACAGCGAACCTTTAAAAAAGTTGAGTGGCTTGGAATTGATATTTCAACATTCATACTATTTATTCTTGACTTTTTATATTTAAAATTTACTCGCTCAAAAGTACCGATCAATTGGTTTGAAAGGGTAGAATATGGAGAGGTCTTAAATAGTAGTTACAATCTCTTTGACAAAATAGATGGGATTTTGCCAAAACCAATCCAGGCCTTGGGATGGAAAATTGTCATTGTGTGCCGGAAATAATCACATTCCGGCGTTACTGTCCAAAAACAAATGCTCATTAAGATCAAGCTGCGACTTTATATAAGGTAGTTTACTGCTATCTACCTCTTGCTCCTTTTCTTCCGATTCCCAAACCTTTACATCATCAAGCCAAATGTTAGAATTAAAAGTTCCTGTTTGGAAAAAAAGCTCAAGGTATTTTGCGCCCCTTGGTGCAACTGTCACAATCTCTCTTGGCATCCATGAATCCTTACCCCATATTCTTTCTGATAACGAGGTTTTAATCACTTCATTTTGAAAGGATAAAAAATTAGCTCCAATAAAACCTTCTCTTTTATCGAAGCTCAATTCCATACCAGAACGCATCATGCTGCTGATTTTATAAGCACTTCCTTCTAATACTGGAATTTTTGGGGAAACAAATCTCTGACTATAAACCCCTTGACCACTTTTAACGATTTTTAGAGATCCTCCCTTATGGGATCCTACGTTTTTATCCCAAGTAAAATTTTCTAAACTGCCAAAGCCGTCATTTATAGAAAACCATGCAGGCATATCAAAATTTTCCTGATAAATTATCTTACTAAACTTAAGGGAAATTTTAGGGGGAATTTTGACAACGAAAAAATTTGAATCAGGTGCCTGTTTGGGGTTTAAAATTTCAAAAGCAATAAAGTCTTTCAACTCCCAGAGGGACTTGGCAGAGGAGGTATTTGAAAGTAACCCAACCGGTTTATTCCAGAATTTTAAAGAAGTATTAATATCTTGACTCATCCACCAATAATAAAAATTTCCGGCCCATTCCAAATTAAATACTGCCCATTCGATACCCTCATTCTGCATTTCTGCTAAAAAATAATCACCGGGGTACTTAATCTCTATGACATTAAGATTACGCGCAGGAAGAGATGTTGAGGGAAAAATTATAACAGAAGCTCCAGATGGTAAATTCTTCCCCAGCCAATTTTGCAGTAATTTATAATTCCAGGGCTTAGAATACTCAATCGGAACAACTAAAGAGTTTTTTAATGATTCATAAGAAATTAAGGCGAGGACTGATGAAATTAAAATAAGAGACAAAAAAGGAGAAAACTGCCTAATGAATTTCCATAATTGATATATACCAAAACTACTGCAAATAAGAAGTAAAGGGATAATTGTCACAAAATTCCGAGTATAAAACCCTCCGCCTGTAAAATAGGCAAACATCCAAAAGAATGGAATAATTACTGAAAGCAAGAACAACATCCGGCAGAAACGAAAAATAAGACCCAGTATAACGCCTCCAATTACCATCAATGACATTAATGGTCCTACCCCGACATGATAAAGGTAAGACAGTGGATAAAAATCAAGTTCCATTCTTCCATAACGGTACTTTAAAGCCGAATATCCAACCTGTTCTAATGTTTCACGCCAGTGGATAATATGAAAAATGCTTAAAACAGCTGCAGTTATAACTGTAACTGACAATAGCAATAAAATATGGGTATGAAAGAAAAAGGCCAGACGCTTTTTCCATTTTTTTTCTTTAAACGCAATAAATATCAATACCAGGCCTAAGGGAGGGAGGGCAAAAAACTGGAATTTCGTAGAAAAAAATACGGCTATAAAAAATCCCGCCCAAAGAAAACGCATTAAAGTTTGTTTTTCCCAAAGCCTCACTATTTGATACAATGCAACCAGTAAAAAAAAGGCGTTATAAATATCCGGTAATCCAATATGGCTGTTTAAAACCTGACGGTAATTAATGGCTACAAAAAAAGAAGCCAAAAGTCCAATTGCCGCACTTTTAAAAAGCCTTTTCCCTAAAAAATATGATATCACCACAACTCCAACCCCAAAAAAAGCTGTCACATATCTTCCCCAAAAAACTACATTAATACGCCCCGGCCCTAAAATATTCTGGTCAAAAATGCCTGCCCATAAACCGCTGTTTTTTAAAAAAAGTGATAATTCTCCAAAATGTAAAATTAAATACCCAACTAAATAAACAGGAATAAAGAAAAAGAGATAAAAAAAGGCGTTAACTAAAGGTACAATAATTGGATAATTATAAGGAACGCCGTAACCATGTTTTGGATCAAGTGTTCTTTCTAAAATCATGGCAATACCCTGTGAATGGGTGATTCCTTCATCAGTATGAGTCGGAGGATATCCAGGGTTTGTACCAATAAAACGAAGTAAAGCAGCAAGGATAATTATCAGCGCAAAGATGAGATGATATATTCTCGTCACGATTTTTTACGGTAGTTCTCAATGGCTTTTTTTAAACCTTCATCCGCCAAAACAGAGCAATGCATTTTAATGGCAGGAAGTCCCCCTAAAGCTTCTGCAATTGCTTTTTTGGTTACTTTCTCTGCTTCTTTCAACGGTTTACCTTTTACCAACACGGTAATCATACTGGAGGTGGCAATAGCGGCACCACATCCTAAGGTCTGGAATTTTACATCCTTCAAATATTCGCCCTTTTTAATATCTTTTCCTACTTTAATATAAAATTTCATCACATCGCCGCAACGGGGATTCCCGACTATTGCCTGCCCGGAAGGGTCTTTGATAACTCCCATATTCCGGGGCTTTAAAAAATGATCCATTACTTTTTTGGAGTAAAGAGAGTTAAATAATTTATCCATAGTTTAAATTTGTGGCGCCATCAGGCGAAGTTTTTGTACTATTTCTTCAAAAATCCTAACTGCATCGTTGATTTCTTTTTCAGTTGTATGCTTCCCGAGGGAAAACCTAACTGACCCATGGGAAAGTTCAGCCGAGACTCCCATGGCCGTTAAAACATGCGAAGGTTCAAGACTATTGCTCGTACAAGCCGAACCAGTTGATACCATAATACCTGCTGCCGATAACATTAGTACAAGTGCTTCACCTTCCACATTATTTACTACAAAGGACACAATATGTGGAGCTCTCTTTATTGGATGACCTGTTAGTTTAACCCCAGGGAATTGGAGTATCCTTGAGATTAGCAATTTTTGCAAAGATCTTATAGACTTTACCCTTTGCACTTTGCACTTTGCACTTACCTCAACCGCCTTGCCCAAACCCACAATGTATGGCACATTTTCAGTACCCGAACGGAGTTTTAATTCCTGTCCTCCCCCATCCATCTGTCTGATAAGAGGAGTGCCGGACCTAACAAATAATGCACCGACACCTTTAGGAGCATATATTTTGTGTCCGGTCAAAGATAAGAAATCAATCCCAAGTCTATCTACATTACAGTCTAAGTATTGAATAGCCTGGGTAGCATCGGTATGAAACAAGATTCTTGGTTCATGGTTCACGGTCCGTCGTTTGTTCAGTTTAATGAGTAAATTGCCAATTTCTTTAATTGGTTGGATCGTTCCCACCTCATTGTTAACATACATAATAGAGACAAGAACTGTATGTTCCGTTGTGGCATTTTCTATATCCGTAACTGAAACCATACCAAACTTATCAACCGGTAAATATGTTACATTTGCCCAACCTAATTTCTCCAAATGTTTGCATGTTTCAAGCATAGCTTTATGTTCAACTTGGGAAGTAATAATATGAAATTTTTTCATTCCGGATGACGCAAGTGCTTCGAGTAAACCTTTATGTGAAAGATTAATAGATTCTGTAGCAGAACCGGTAAAAATAATTTCATTATTTGAAGCGCCTAAAAAATTAGCTATTTTATTCCGTGATGTTTCTATTGCCTCCCTTGCTTCCTGCCCCAAAGAATGTTGCTCTGAAGCATTACCAAATTTTTGCGCAAAATATGGCTTCATTGCTTGTAAAACTTTCGGGTCAACTGGTGTAGTCGCAGCAAAATCCAAATATATTTTTTTCATTAATTTTAGCTAAATATATTGCAAATATTATCTTTGCATTTCTGGTGTAAAAAATAAAAAATATTCCTACCTTGTTTTTTACTGGAAAGTATTTTTACTTTCTGTAAATATTTAAGGTGATGTGTGATAGTTGGCTGTGTTAAATTAAAATGCTTGGCAATTTCCAGAACAGACAAAGAACCTTCCGTTTGCAAAAGATTTATTATCCCGACCCTGGCATCACACGATAAACCAGCAAAACACCCCACACAACCGCTTTTCAGTTTCATAATATATAGACAATAATCTATATTATAGCTAATGTCAAGCGGATGTAATATAATGCGTTAAATTAAAATGAAAATCGTACTGGTACGCCCAAAATATACTGCTCATATAATTACTCCACCATTGGGACTTGGATATTTAGCATCCTCCTTAAAACAAAATGGAATAAAAGTTAAGCTTATTGATGCGCTTAAAGAAAGTTTGGAGCAACCGGAATTGGTGGAAAAAATATTACGCCTTCGGCCTGACGCAGTCGGTATTACCTGCCTTACTTCTTTTTATAAAGAAGTTATAAACTTATCCAAAACCCTTAAGGAAAAGGGGCTAAGGGTCATCATCGGCGGAGTCCACCCGACTTTCTTGCCAAGAGAAACACTAATGGATTCCAAAGCGGATTTTGTAGTGTGTGGAGAGGGAGAAATTTCATTTCCAAAACTAATAAAAAAGGATTTTAAAAATAAAAGCATTCCGGGGGTTTATTCCATGAAAGATTTGGCAAAATTGAATTCCATAATCAAATCAGAAGCAGTAAAAAAATTGGATGATCTCCCCTTTCCTGACTGGAAACAATTAAATCCCAATACTTATCCAAAAGCTCCACATGGGGCCGTTGCCAAAAATTTTCCTATTGGGATAATCATGACAAGCAGAGGTTGTCCTTACAGTTGCACTTTTTGTGCCAGCCGAAGATTTTATGACACTCAAATAAGATTCAGAAGTCCTGAAAATGTGATCCGGGAGATTAAATATCTCGTCAATAATTTTGGTGTGAGGGAAATTCATTTTGAGGATGATAATTTAACAATGAAGCGGGAACATGTGGAAAAAATATGCAACTTAATTCTGAAAAATAACCTCAAAATCAGTTGGGCCTGCCCGAATGGCATCAGAGCAGACAGAGTAGATGAAAATTTACTGCGCCTGATGAAAAAGTCAGGCTGTTATTTTATTGCTTTTGGGATCGAATCGGCAAATTCACAAATTCTTAAAAAAATAAAAAAAATGGAGTCGGTGGAAACCATTAAACAAGCCATTGAGCTTGCCCACAAAGTAGGAATTGAATGCCAGGGTTTTTTTATTTTCGGTTTACCGGGCGAAACAAAGAAAACAATCCGAAAAAATATTGATTTTGCCAAAAACTCTAAATTAACAAGAGCGCATTTTATGATTCTGGATATTTTGCCCGGCTCGGAACTTTGGGACAGCCTCCAAGGCAAATTTAAACCCAATTGGCAAAAAAACAGCTATAAAGAGCCTGAATGGCTGCCGAAAGGACTGACAAAAAATTACCTTATGAACGCTCAAACCAAAGCAATAAAAGAATTTTATGCCCGGCCGGTGGCTTTTTGGCGTCTGGCAAAATCAATACGGCCTGCTCAAATTAAATTCATTTGGGAAAGGATTAAAGATTACCGCCTATTTAAAGTATGATAAAATAAAATATGGCAAAAGCTCAAACTTTCGAGTTGGATGAGATGACCATTAAGATTGATCAGGAAGCTTGCATTTCTTGCGGGACTTGTGTTTCTTTTGCGCCTAAAACATTTGAACTTGATAAAAATTCCAAAAGTCAGGTTAAAGAAAAGCCTGATCAGTCTAAACATAAAATTATGGAAGCTGCCCAAAGTTGTGCAGTAGATGCCATTATTATTACCGATAAAAAAACCGCCAAAAAACTTTGGCCAAAATGAAAATTTATTTATTTTTTTCGGTAGGTTGGAAGTATTAATAGAAGTTCTTGGATTATTCCTTTCCTGTTATGCATTTCCATCATCTTAATAATCCTCTCATAACTTTCCATAATTTCCTTACCGTTCTTCTTGATGATATTTTTTGTAACATAGATTAAATCATGTTCTGTTCTTCTCTTCTTTTCATCTTTGGTTAAAACTTCCTCAAAGATTTTTTCACCGGGTCGTTTACCGATAATTTTAATTGGTATTTCCGTTTCCGGCTCAAAGCCTGCCAACCGGATCACCATTTTTGCCAACTCCATAATTTTAATCGGCTCGCCCATGTCCAGAATAAAAATTTCCCCGCCTTTACCAAGTCTTGTAGCCTGAAGGATTAATTGTACCGCCTCCGGTATTGTCATAAAATATCGGGTCATCCCCGGATGTGTTACTGTTACTGGGCCACCCACTGCAATTTGTTTTTGAAACAGCGGTATCACACTGCCATTACTACCTGCTACATTGCCAAAACGAACCGACGTATATTTTGTCGAATATAAAGAATTAAAATAACGTACTAAAAGTTCGGCAAAAGCTTTGGTTGCACCCATGACAGAAGAAGGATTGACAGCTTTATCAGTAGAAATCATAATAAATTTTTCCACGCCGTATTCTCCGGCAAGTCCGGCAAAATTTTTTGTGCCAAAAATATTATTCTTAACGGCTTCTTCGGGATGCGCTTCCATCAGCGGCACATGTTTAAAAGCCGCTGTGTGAAAAACTATCTCCGGCCGATATGTTTTATAAACCCATTCCATTTTCTTTCTGTCCTGAATATTGCCAATTATAATTTCATAATCTCGGTCTTTTTTATGCTTGATAAATTCCTGTCCGATATCAAATAAACCATTTTCCCACCAATCAACCATTACTAAATTTGCCGGATTGAAAAGAATCACCTGACGGCAAAGCTCCGAGCCGATTGATCCGGCTGCACCGCTGACTAAAACCCGTTTGCCGCAAAGTAATTTCTTCAGTTGCTCCTGCTCTGATTTTAAAATAGAGCGGCCAAGTATGTCCTCCGGCAAAACTTCTCTTACCGCCTCAAAAGGTACATGCCCCTGAATAATATCCATAGTCCGGGGGATTATCCGAAAAATTACTTTGGCCTTTTGACATTTTTGGATGATTGAGCGGATTATCGCTCCTTGAGCTGATGGAATTGCAATAAAAACCACATTTATATCAAATTCTTTAATTAATTCTTCAAGCTGTTGAATTTTCCCAAGGATAGGAAAACCTGAAACTTTTTTGCCTTGTTTTTTCAGATCATCATCAATAATACCAATGAGTTTATAACCTAAACTGGAATATTTCTTAAGATGGACTACGAGTTCTCTACCCGCATCTCCTGCGCCAACAATAAGTGTTTTTCTGACAGTCATTTTATCTTTTATGGTTTATATATGCTTTTCTACTTCATCAACAAGTTGTTTAGCAGAGAAATTAATATCGAAAAAATCAGCCAATCTTTTAATTTCACTCTGATATTTTTGAGTCTCGTTACGTCCTCTTTTTATAACAATTCTCATAAGTTCAGTAAGCTTTTCACTATCTTCATAGGCAAATGACAATCCCACATGATATTTTCTCATAAAATAAGGTATGTCACCAATTTGGGCTGCAATGACCGGAATTCCAGCCTTCATCCCTTCGGAAAAAGATAATGGAATAGTATCATTCCGTGATGGCATTATTAACCAATCGGCAGATATTAGCATTGAATAGATTTTATTTTTATCATTTGGATTTCCATGAAAAATAATTTTTTTATCTAAATGCGCATCCTTAACTTGTTTTTTTAAGATGGGCAACAGAGAGCCTTCGCCAATACAATGCATTTCAAAATCGCAGTCAACCAGCGATAAGGCCGCCTTTATCATTATGTCAGGGCCCTTAACAGGTTCCATCCTCCCAAGAAAAATGAATTTTAAAGACCCTGTTTTTTTAATATTTTTATTTAAAGCGGGAAAATTAGTTGCTGAAGCAATATATTGGCAACCTTTCCCGGCAAATGCTTCTACTTCACGAGCTAGTGTTAGTCCGTCTGCTAATAAAAATCTGGCTCTTCTTAAGATCAATTTCATAAAAGGACCGATCAAAGGGTACTTGGCATAGACATGGATATCGGAACCAAGCGACCAAAGTGTGTAGGGAATTTTCTTTGTCAAGAAGCCCCAAAATGTAAATATGCCGGCCGGAAATGACCACATACCCACCATAAAATCAATATTATTTCTTTTTACAAACTCATTTGTTACACGAATTCCAGAGTAAGCCATATTGAGAAAAAGCAGCAGATCTTTAGGGTTTAACATATTGAGGCTGCCCATTTTCCGGCTCGATCCGGCCCAGGGGAACCATGTTACGGGAATTTCATTTTCTTCCTTTTTTATGCCAACTTCCGGGCAAAGCACAAAAACTTCATTACCTAATTTTTTGACGGCACATGCCAAATCATATACAAAAATTCCGGCATTTTGCCGGTCATGTTTCCCGGCAGGAAAATTATGTGTAACAATACCTAATCTCATATTTTTTTTGATAACATACTTATTTGTTTCCCTAAATATGATGTTTCGTTAAATTTAGATAAGCCCATACGATTATAAAATTTTTCTGCCCGGCTCCCGCTCCAGGTAATCAGAAAATACTCACTCTCTTTTCTTTTTTCTAATTGTCTTTCAAAAGCATCAATTAACCGCGTGCCGATTCCTTTACCTTGATCCTTATTTGCAATAGCCAAAAAATAAAGTTCAATACATTTAGGCCGGTGTTTCCTCCCTTTAATATACTGAACTAATATTGACGGACTTCGAGTTAGGGATAAAATTATATTCTTAATAAATCCTAAATTGCAACCTTTCAGCTCTTCCCAACCAAATTTCCAGATTGCTCCGGGCTCAAGTCCCACACACAAACCAATCACTTTTGCATTTTCTTCAGCTATTAAACAAAAGCCCAATTTTTTTTTCGTTATCCTTCTATATAAACTTATCAGAAAACAGTCCCCCAGATATGCAGCAATTCCTTCACCCAACACCTCCCGATGCAATTTAACCGCCTTTGATACATCATCAAGTCTTAGAAATCGTAAGGTTAACATTATTTACTTTCAATATTACATCTTTCATATTGTCTAAGGCAAAAAACGCTGGTATAGTTGGATTAATGTTTTTTCCCGATATCCATTATGGAGAATATTTAGCCAGTAAATTTTTTTTGGTGACGGTAGCCTTTCTGGTCTTAGGATATTGGCTTACTAAAAACCCTAAAACTCTAAAATCACTTAAACCAAATTTAATCTATTTTGTTTTTATCGGGTTATCATTGCTGCTGGCCAGATTTTTTACTTTTGACGGGTGGTTTTTCCATGATGACTTCCGGTTGCTGACCGGAATTTTTACAAACGCTTCAGAGATTACTTATCCTCAATACCCTGTAGGGATACTTTATCTTATTACTAATTGGTTTGGCGGCAATTACCATCTATATAACGCGCTGGGGCTCTTATGGTATTTGTCAAACGGGGCAATGATTTTTGCCATTGGGAATGTTTTGCAGAAGAAAAAATATGTGTCATGTCTTGCGTCAATTTTTTTTGTTACTACCCCAACTTATTTTCAGGAAAAATTATTAATAGGTAATTTTGTAGGTGATGGTTTTTTAATGCTTCTTTTTCTTCTTTCTTTGTTTCTCCTGCTTCGGAATTTTCTAATAGGCAGTATTATTTTTGCCGCAGCTGCACTTGAGTTCGGAATAGCCAGAACCCAATTTATTGCTGCGCCTTTAGTGCTAACCGGACTTTTTTTCTTACCTAAAATACTGACGCAAAAGAGTAAATTATTACTACTCTTTCTATTCCCTTTTATTTCTCTTGCCTATTTACCGGTATTTTTATCCCATCATTCAATTACCCAAAATAAATATGATCTGAATCATGTTATTAGTCTTGCACAAATTTTTGGCGATATGCTTTCAACTATAACTATCCCATTTGCTTTCAATTACTCAATTGTTTACGGACTGGCTCATCTTTTCAATAAATGGCCTTATATTACTATTTTATTGGGATATATTGTTATTTTTATTATTCTTTTTCTTTCCATAATATTTTACCTAAAGAAAAAAATTCTAGCTGCCAAATTACTTTTTTTAGGACTTGTTATTATTGTAACAGCCACACTCCCGGCAGTAATTGCAGGGGTAAGAGTTGACCGGGCTGTTGACAAATTTGTTGAATATAACTTAAGTTCAATTATCGGCGGGTCATATCAAGGACCCAGAAGCGCAACTGCTTATGGCTTTTTCCCAAGTATAGGTCTGGCATTGATAATTCTCGGAATAGGAACGCTTATAAAACCAAAACCTTACAAAATAATAATAGCAGGGGTGATTATAATTAATATTGCATCATACATCTACTCCGACTGGAATTGGGCAGAATATTGGGGCCGTCATAATCAAAAAATGGTGGCCCAGCTTGAGCGTATTCTGCCCAAACAAGACAAGCCTCTCTACATATATATTTCTCTAAGACAGCGGTTTTTATGGCAGGGAATACGTGATTTTCAACACATCTACCGCGCTACCACCCCCATCATGCCGCTACTTGGGGTAAAAGAATTTACCGAGGAAATATTAAAATCAAATCCTTCTCCAAATCAATTATATTTTCTTGTGGAAGATTGGAATTACAATATTTATGATTATTCCCAAAACATACGAATAATTCCCAAGGAACAGTTATCATTTGATGATTTAACAAAAAGTTTAACCTCTCTTGATATTAAACTTTTATCAAAACATTACTCACAATAATCTTTATATCTTGAGATTGTCTTTAGGAACAGGCTTTGTTATAGTTTAGCAGGTGAGATATTTTCGCTCCTCTATTACAATCTGGATTTTAATCATTGCAGCTATTTTCTGGACCGATATCTACACATGGTTGACCATCGAAACAACACTCCCCTTCGGCCCATTAAATCCTTTTTTCCATAATTTCGGGAAACTTTATATTGACTATACAAAACTTTTTTATGGTACTATCTATGGCTGGCAGTATTTGGCCAATAAATTTTTCCTTGTTGTAGTAGCCTTTCTTGTCTTGGGATATTGGCTTTTTAGAAATCCAAAGGTTCTAAAATCAATCCGACCGAATTTGATATACCTGGCTGTAATCAGTTTATCACTTCTTATGGCCCGAATTTTTACTTTTGAAGGATGGTTCTTTCATGATGATTTCCGGATGATAACCGCAATTTTTAATAGATCTCCAATTGGGATACTTTACCCTCAATACCCTGTGGGTATACTGTATCTGGTAGCTGATTGGTTTGGCGGAAATTATTATTTATATAATACATTAGGCTTACTTGGCTATTTTGTAAGCGGAACAATGATTTTTGCTATTGGGAACATTTTGCAGAAGAAAAAATATGTGTCACTTCTGGCAGCAATTTTTTTTGTTACAACCCCAACTTACCTTCAGGAAAAACTTCTGATAGAAAATATGATTGGGGACGGGCTAATTATGCTTCTTTTTCTAATTTCATTTTACCTGTTACTTCGTAATTTTATATCAGGAAGCGTGATTTTTGCAGCAGCTGCCCTGGAATTTGGAGTAGCCAGAACCCAATTTATTGCTGCACCTTTGATATTAGCCGGATTATTTTTCCTTCCTAAAATATTGAAGCAAAAAAAGAAGATAATTTTACTGCTTTTTTTCCCCGCAATCTCCCTGGCTTACCTGCCGGTACTTTTTACCCATCATTCTATTACACGCAATGAATATAACATAAACCATATTATTAATATTTTTAAAGTTTTCGGCGATATGCTTTCAAGTATAACCGTACCTTTTGCCTTTAACTACTCCATTGTGTACGGGCTGGCCATACTTTTACATAAATGGCAATACATCACAATCGCGCTGGGATATCTGATAATTTTCCTGGTGTTGCTTTCTTCTTTTATATTATATTTAAAGAAGAAATTTCTGGCCGCCAAATTATTATTCTTGGGCTTTATTATTATTACAACAGCCACATTCCCGGCAGTAATTGCAGGGGTAAGAGTTGACCGGGCTGTTGACAAATTCGTTGATTATAACCTTAGCTCTCTTTTGGGATCCAATATGGGAACCAGGACAGCAACAGCTTACGGATTTTTCCCAAGCATTGGTTTGGTACTTGTTGCTATAGGATTAGGAACGCTTCTTAAACCAAAACTTTTCAAAATAATATTATCTGCCATTATTGTTATTAATATAATATCATCTGTCTACCT
>Ga0208958_1001811_pt1 | contig 19923 bp, 22 predicted proteins | sample RifOxyB1_FD_184032 | JGI IMG/M metagenome (GOLD analysis project Ga0208958, IMG submission 184032) | Soil microbial communities from Rifle, Colorado - Rifle Oxygen_injection B1 (SPAdes) | ecosystem: Environmental > Terrestrial > Deep subsurface > Rock core/Sediment | place: Rifle, Colorado... | reverse complement strand
CCGGAACTACGTTGCTGCTTGCACTGATACCGGATCCGGACAGCGGTTTGACCGGAATAGTGTACAGGGCGATTCACGTGTCCGGGACAATAAGTGGTAATCTAGGTGTGTGGGATGATGCCCGGGACTATCTGCCTCCTGTCACGTACGACGAGTACCATATCGTTCCGATAGCCATGCTCGATCTTACGTATTCCGGAGGCATTGCGAAAGTACGGGATGTCTACTGGAATCTGGACAAGCCTGTGGTCACTATAGGGAACGTCTCATCTATAGAGCATCCCTGGAAGATCTCGGTGGACGGCAGCAACTTTTCCGTGCTTGGCGGATATGTGAACATAGGGGCATGGTTGTATCCGGCTTTCAGTGGAATGGTGTCTGTGGCAGGTATAGGGCCTATTGCGCTGGGAGCAGTCAACACCTATGTGTGGCTGACCGTCACACATCCGAATACAGGAGCTCCGTATTCAACCTGTACGCTGCTATCTGGAACAGTTCTGCCTAAATCCTCGTATGTCTTCGACGCTATTCCATCAGATGGTACAGCTCCTCCGTTTCCGCTAGTCGGATACTGCACCATGATACTGCCTGTAGGCATAATCACATCTTCGGGGCAGATATATCAACATTTGCTCGAAGATCAGTTCGTGCCGTGGGGCAGTACTACATCCTGGTCTATGACGGTAGGATACAGGGACACTGGATCGGCTATTCAGGCAGTAGTAGCCGGATGCTCGCAGATATGCGGAGTGCAGGCTGGACCGGGATCTATTTCGTATGTGACCTTGGTACCCTATAGTCTTAATTGTCCATGATAACATCGTTATACCGCCTGAGTGATGGTACATTCTTCCGCGCAGGATCCGGATTGTTTCCGAGGAACCGGTGCTGCCCATGTCTTTGTGATCCTCTGTGTGTGTGGGCAGATGCGTCGTGGGGAGTTGGAACTGGATCTCCAGGCACGACCGGAATGCAATTGAAGTCGGGGGTTTACAGCGATTGTCTACAACCTGGTGCACTGACTAGCTGTATATGGGACGGGCCGCAGGCGGGTTGTGAGGAGGAAGACCTACAAGATTTTAATATTAAACTTTATAGCTATTGTGATGGTACCTGGAAGGTTTTATTTACAAATCCTCCGTTCTCGTACTGGTCGGATGTTTCTATGTCTGGGCCGTATGGCACGTATTTGTTTACGGCTGAGCCGTCGATAGTTGTCACCATATCTGCTCGAGACGCTGAACCATGCGAATCTACTACCGCTTGTGTGTCGTACGTTAAACAGGGAGAGGCCTGGGACGTGGTTCGGGCTTGTGTGCCCACCTGTGCTCTACCTCAGAATTATCAGAGTGGATGGACCGAACCAGGGTTTGGAGATTGGGACTTCGACTGTTATGTGGTGACTATGGGCTGTAACCCCTGTGACTGGGACGCTCCCTGGGTGCCGTACAAAGACAGTATGTGTGTACGCGTAACTGGTCCTGAACCTTTTGGCACCGACACGTATGTGCTGTGGTGCTGCGGTCTGTGGCCTGACCGCGATATCTACGATCCCTCGTGCAACGAATATGGGCGGGCAGCTGTATGGGTAACAGGGCATGGGGACAACATGGTATTACGTGTAGGCTGGGACGGCGTATGGGATTTTACGTTCTTTGGTGGATCCCCCGGAGTTCCTGGCGGTTCGGGTACAGAGCCGTGGGGGACATATACCGATGGAGGATGGTCAGCCGAAGTTTTTAACTGTGGACCACACTAGGATATATGGCAATGAAGTTGAAAACACCAACTTGGAAACACGCATTGTCTTCAAAAAGTAGGGAAATACCGGAACAAGATTTGCAAGAGCTGTTTAGCAAAGTATCCAGCTGGATAGCAGATAACGGATCTGAGTGGCTGAAACAGTATACAGCGGCGCACAACGAGATTTGGGAATCAAGCGGCACTGGATGTTGTGCCAAGGCGCGCAGGCGTAAAGAGATCATGTGGCTGGCAGGGATAGAAGGCTTCCAAGATATGGATGGCGTGGTTCCTCCCTATCCGGATACAGCTACTATCGCCCGTATTTATACAGAGCCAGGATACCTATCGGAAGTGCATCAGACAGCCTCCATCCGGGGATTCAACCTCGCCCCCTAGGCGGGCTTGGTACCAGATCTGGTAGACATCAGTCTACCAGGGATCAGATAGCGGGAGCGGGGCAGTCACGCCCCCTCCCGCTTTCTTTTACATTCAACACAAGGCTATAGTACTCATCATGCCTAGCAAGCGCTTCATTCCCATGTACAGTGATCTTCCCCCCACCAGGGAAGAACTGCTGCAGATGCGGCTTGTGCAACAGCAGCGCGCCAAGGGCGGATTTGAGGACAGCTCTAATCATAGCTTCTTCCTGGACCGTCCTGCCGCTACGGATATAGACTTCGGGGACGACCAGGACAGCGAGCACGACCTGAAAGTCATCAGGCATCTGCAGTCGGTCCAGAACAATCCCGACTACGCTTCCAGCTGGTACCGCAAGATAACTAAACTTCAGATGCAGACCCTGCTGACTGCCATGCTGTACGGAGCCGGAGCAGGAAGCATGGGCGGATATGCGGCTACCGGTTCGAGTACAGGAGCAAAAGGCGGATCCGCACTCGGCGTAGCGCTTGGAGCTTTGGTTGGATTGGGGCGAATGAAGGCAAATAAGACTATTGTGCAGGGTGCTTTCCAGGGAATGGTGCCGGAAGCCGGTAAAACATCGATGCTTGCCCAGGAATTAGCCAGGAAGTACAATACTGCGACCAATAGGGCGGTTCCGGTAGGGCTGGGACTGGCCGGATTGGCTGCTTTGGCCCGGTATGGGATAGACAGTATGACGGCTGAAAAGGGCTAAAAAGGGCTTAAAATGGGCTGTTTTCTGAGGGTCCGAAAACCCTTAAAAAAGGCCTGTTTTGAGGCATAATACCATGATAGAGAGCATTCGTGTTCCCTGTCGCTACTGTTTCTAGGACAGTAGTAACCCCTGCTGCAGGCTCCCTTGCGGCAGGGGTTTCTTCATTCACAGGGAGCATGTCTGGAAAGGGAGCTAAATGAGCGACAAGACCCCCACCGCGCCCAGCAAGTCCATCCTGCAGTGGGCGAAGGAGAACAAAGCCACGGCGGCATTGCTCGCGCTCGTCGTCGTGGTCGGGCTGGGTCTCCTGTGGCCCGCCAATACCAGTCACTCAGCGCGCGCGTACGCCGCCTACCGGCTGCCGAAGCCGGTGGCATACTGCCTGCCAGCTCCGAGCGTGAAATTCAGGGGCGTCAAGGTGCTGATCCTGCGGGATCAGTACCGGGCGGTGGCCTTCTACGGGAAATGGATCAAGCTCTCCTGAGCTTCTGTTTCTCGTCCGGCGAAAAGGGCAGCTGGCGCGTAAGCGCCTTCTGCCTTTTCGTTAGGTTGTTCAGGCTATATTGCTTGCATACAACAGGAGTATCTCAATGGACGCCAGCAAGCTTAAAGAAACACTGCATGTGGACGACGTCATAGATTGGGTTATGTCCCTTAGTCCGACCCAGCGTGCAGCGTTATTCGGTGTTGCAGGTGGAGCTGGGGGTGCTGCACTTGGAGCTGTGGTTGCGCCATCTGGAAAGAAGCTTTCAGGTGCCGTGGCCGGAGGCGGGCTCGGTGTAGGAGCAGGGATGGTCGGAAGCTCTGCTCTTCAGAACAAGGTAAATGACAGACAGAAGATTGCAGTTGGAGCGGCAAGCGGACTTGGGGGACTTGCAGCTGGCGCAGGCGGTACGATTGGACTGTCCAAGCTGCTTCGACTTGCCAGAGCGGCGGCTGCTGCGCGCAGAGGCCGTATTGCGTTAGGCAATGTCGGTGCAGGTATTTAATCGATGACTCTTGATCCTGAAACCGTCAAAGCGATAGCGTCTGTTTTAGCAGGAGTCGGCATTGGGGGACTTCTTGCTCCGAAGCGTTACAGAGTTCCTGGAATGTTTGTTGGGGGAGCATCTGGATATGGAATTAGGGCACTGCTTGCCGAAAATACTTTTGCCAGGAAGAAATCGGACATTGTTCCTGAAACTAAAATAGAGAAATCATATCGGTGGACTTCGAATGCAAAGAACATGGTTCCATTGCTATTCAGATCTCCCATGGCGTGGACTGCTCCTATTGGGGAAGGATCTGTAGTGCCCGTGCCGTGGGATCCTCCGTCAATGGAACAAAGGATCGGGAAGTATATTCGGACCAAATGGCTGGGAATGGAACCTACAGAAAGACAGCGTATGTGGGATAATCCTGACGAAATGGAACGCACTCGTCTGTCGTTCGAAAAGGCAGTTGACGCCTATAGAAATAGAAATAGACCTAATTAAGCGATTGTTTGGCTAGCGTTGGCACACCTGTGCCGTTTTCCGTCAAGGCAGCTTCCATCGGGAGGCTGCCTGAATTTTTTATCCCATTTGAGGCATAATACCTTGACAGTTGGTGTATGCCAATCTGTCGTACGTGTTCCAGGCTTCCGGGACATGTATGCCGTATGCGGAGGCCGTCGGGAAGAAAGGAAAGGGGCGCAGATGGAAAACAAGGTGGAATTTGTCGGGGTTCCGGCGTACGCACTGCAGGGCAGATTCAATCTCCCTGCGCGCTTCCGTGGAACAACGACTAAATTCCGCTACTGGCGCAGCGACAGCTGTGCCGCCATCCAGTCCGAGGATGGCAAGTTCTCGGCCGAGGTCCCGACGGACGCTGCCCTCGAGTTCGAAGAGCAGCAGACCGCCTACGTGGCGGCGAGGGACCGGCAGCGGCAGGCCAATGCCGCAGCCAGAGCCGCCGAGCAGCGTGCTCGGTGGGAGGTCCAGAAACGGGCACGCGCGGTAGCTGACCGGCGTGCGACCATGGCGACCTTGGCGGCCAACCGAAAGGCCGCCAGCCGGTTCGACACTGTTCCGCCGGAAGTGTGGACCGCCCTGGACAAATGGGTGGAGTCCGCAAGCCCGGCTGAAATGGCGGTGTAGGTAGGAGGGGCAGATATGGGCACCTGGCGTGTCCGAGTCGCCCGAACCACCGGCAATCTGCTGGTGGAAACGGTTCCTGCCGCTGAACGCATAGCGGTGGTGGACCCGAGAACACGCAAGATCCTGTTCCTGCGGGACAACCGAGACGCTGCAGCCGTGAGGGCTGCAACGGGAGGATACGTGTGAAGATCATGGGCAAGGTGCGCAAGCTCCTTGCCTCCTGAGTCTTTTGGGTGTGATGAACAGATCCACGTTTGAGGGCTAGACGTGTCTCCAAGGTGTGCCGCCAGTCGACGGTTGCACGCATCTAAGACTATGGATGCGATAACGCTCACGGAGAAGTTCGATCTGCTCTCATCCACCCGGCAGGGCGGCGCTTTGGCGCCGCTCTGCCTCTTCCTTTACGATCCGCACAAGTTATAGTACGCCAAGCATCTTCTACACAGATCTGCAGCAAGGCGGAAAATGGCGTACAATCTTCCCACATATCGAACTCTGGTCTGTCTATCCGACGGTGGCGTCATGGGCAGGACCAATCCGGCAGCGCAGCCAGGCGGGTTTCTCAAGGGTCTTCCGTCTCCCTTCTGGTGCAGCTCCTCATTCAAGTGGCAGATCCTTGTCTACGAAACACCAGGAGAGCCGGCTAACCTTCCGGTCTGCACTGCAACCCTCAAGGCCAGACCCTACAATCAGATAGCTGCAGATGTGTTGCTGTCGACTGTCGACGTCATAGAGGGCAATCCAGGCTACTACAACTGCCTTGTATTCGAGGTGGAGCGCGACACTCTTGCCGAGATCTCCTATTCCGGCAGGCAGATGACCTTGTATGTGGAGATCGAAGCCGACAAGGAGGAAGTCAGCACCAGTGTGGATGTGCAGACCGCACTCTATCAGGTGCTCGAGCTTACAGGGCCGTCGGGGAATCAGTCCGAGACAGACTATGCTCCTGTGCCTGCCGGCAGGTGGATGGGAACATACAGTTCGGTCACAGCGTACTGGGCGTACGACACCGTGGCCTGGCCGGATGCGGATGGAATCGACACCATCTGGATGAACATCAATTCGTCCGGATCCACAGGAGTGGAGCCGTCCGACATCAACAGCGACACCTGGTATCCGATAGTCAGGGACTACACCGGTGCCTGGATGACTTCTGTGTCGGAGGGATTGGATGAGCTGGAAACATCCATAGATGCCCGGTTCAATGCCCTGGCTGCCGGAGACATAGACTACACTCCGGTAGAGACTGCCGACTGGCCCAGCATAGATCCTGACGACGTCGGAGATGCTCTGGACAAGCTTGCGGAGCGCACTACCGATTTGGAAGCCAAGACAGCGGGAGACATTGCCTATACTCCGATAGAGACTGCCGACTGGCCCGGAGCCGATCCGGACGATGCCGGAGAAGCATTGGATACACTTGCAGAACGTGTAGCCGATCTGGAAGTAAGCGCAGGTGCGGCCGGTGGGGACATCAACGATCTCGAAGTGCGCGTAGGCGATCTCGAGACCAGTGTTCAGGACATCCACGATGCGTTGGGCGACTACACTCCGGCAGCTCCCGCGAACTGGACCGATCCAGATCCTACCAACTATTCCGACGCGCTGGACCTGCTCGTAGCCAGGCTTGCCGATCTGGAGGCGCTGCTGGGCGGAGATCTGATCGGCTCCTGGGAGAACGACGATATCGACATCGGCACAGAGGTGCTGGTGTCTTTCGCCGCTCCTAACACAGGTGCCGCCTGGAAGGTGCTGGGCATAGTGGACAAGGATGCGGAAGGACAGATAGCGTTCGAAGCTTTGATATCTCTGCGTGTGCTTCCCGATGGATACGGCGGCTACGACAAGACTGTGAAAATGACACTGCAGCACACTACCGAAGACGGAGACTGCAGTGCGCTGGCCTGGGAAGTCACGCCAGGAGCCGGAGACATCTACACGGACTACGATGCCGGCACGGACACGGTGCGCGTCAGACTGAATGTCTCTTCCGACAACTGGTACGCCGCCGGCAAATACATCAGGATAGTCTGATGGGAAACAAGACACAGTTCGTGGTATCTCCTGTGTTTCCGCTTGGTTATTCTACGATATCGACTTCGGGCAACAAAACTATTATGCCTTTGGGGTTTACAGGCGAACCCCCTCCAGTCAATCCTGTGTCTGTTTCGGACTACGATGCGTGGCTTACGCATTACTGGCCTATGGAGGAGGACGGGTCAGCGGTCCGTGCAGATACCGTTGGTATTCTTGACCTGGCGCCATCCGGTTCAATAACCAGAGTGGCCGGCAAGCAGAATTACGCGGTTCCGCAGGTCAACGATGGCCAGCATCTCACAGCGACGGGCGGCGCTATCTCCGGAGGATCGCTGCTCGCTTCCCTGTGGTTCCATCTGAACTGGGACACTGTAATATTTGGAAGGCAGGGGGTTCTGTCGCTGCATCCCGAGAATCTTCTTGTCGCTGTCTACAACTACAGCAGTCTGTTTCGTGTCAACCTCATTGCCGGCCAGAGCGTTGCTGTCGACATCGGAGATGGGTTTGCGGACAATACAACGCACCATGTGCTTGCCTATGTCGAGGATGGGTTGCAGTATCTGGCCGTTGATGGAGTCTATCGGGGAGCGGGAAACACTCCAGTCACATTCACGGATCTGCAACCTGACTCCCGTGGAGAAGCGGTAACTCCAGAGATATTCAAGTCCGAGGGATGGCTGGACGAGGTTGCTCTGTGGGAAGGCGCAACCCTGTCCCTGGACGACTTCGGCGATCTGGCGCAGGCCCTGTACAACGGAGGAGACGGAGTTTTCTACGATGGCGCGGCTTGGGCATAGTATAGATATTCGTATACACATACAATCCGAAGACTGGACAGCGGGCGTAGTCTGCAAAGAGCTTGAGCGGCCGGGCTATTGCTGCACATTCGGCACAGATGTGCCGGAAACCGCGGAGTTCGTGATCGTTCCCAATGCTCCTGCAGGCGACAGCCAGGCCGACAGGCTTAGACCTTCCGAGATCGTGCGAGTGATACGGAATATGCTGGACGACGCTTCCCGGATTCACCGTACATCTGAAATGACAGTGGAACACAGGTAAGCTATGAAACCTATTCATCTGCTTGATGCGGGCGAGCGTTTGAGTTGTTTCCAGAAAGCCTTGGAAGCGCAGGGACTGGTCTGTACCAGAGGAATGGATATTCCCGTATCCTGCAAGTATGTGGTGGATCCGAAAGGGGATACTCCCGATGTGCGGCATCTGCTGGATGCGATAGGACACCTGCGCAGGAACGATCTGCAGGAGCATGACACTCCGCACTTCCATGTAACCCTGCGGACGCATTATAGCCCTGGCAGGGTTATTGTGCAGAGTTCGGGTTTAATGTCTCCGGCCGATCAGAAGATAGTCCAAGCCGCCGTCGGGGCAGTTTCAATGCCGCAGTCGGCCGCCGTATGCCTGCGCTGCGCAGTGGCCGTGACCTGCCACACGGCCTATATGCCGCTCCTTGCCGAGTGTCTCCAGGCTCTGGATGCCCAGACGTACCCGCCAGCCCAGCGGTTTCTGGCCCTGGACGGCTGCGAACTTTCACGCCAGCAGGAGTATGACTTACGGGCTAGAGGCTGGCAGATCCGTATTGGAAACTGGCACAGTCCCAATCCGGGACGCCAGTGGGCCCTGGAGACGACGGACTGCGATTGGATCATGCATGTCGATGCCGACGATCCGCACCGGCCGGACTATCTGGCCGGAGCAGTGGCCCTGACCGGCGATCCGCGCATTGGCATTGTGCATGCCAACCGCAGCCGTACCGACGGCACTGTCATCGAAACCCCGTCCGGGCACGATTACTGGCGCCTGCGTCTGCGCAACTACGTGGACACGTCCAGCCTCTGGCGCGTGACAGCCCTGCGCGAAGCCGGCGGCTGGGCCGCAACCCAGCGGTACGACGACTGGGACTGTGCGTTACGCGTCACCTCTATTGGCTGGCAGACCATACGCAACTCCGTCCCCAGCATCTGCCGGGTGCACGCCGACTGCAACAACCGCAACGCGCGCTACAAAGACTTCTATCACAAATGGCACCGCAGCTATGCCATTGTTGCCATGCTGGCCGGACGCCGTGGTTCCTGGGACGACTGGCGCCGCCTCGCACTCGCGACTGAATTTCCGCTGCGCTCACACTGGTATCTGCTCGACAATTCCCGTGATCCCGCCTTCGCTGCCGAAGTCCGGACTCTGGCAGCCGACCTCTCTGCTGCAGGGTATACTGCTACCGTACTTCGCGATGACCGGACTTTCGCAGGCAATGCCAAAGAGGACCGCCACCGGCATGTAGCCGCCCTCTACAATCGTGTCCTGCCGCTGGTCGCCGAAGACGTGACTTTGTTTTGGGAAGACGATGTTCTGCCCCTGCCGGAAGCCTCTGTGCGGATCCTGGTCGACCATTGGGACTGCTGGCTGACAGGTGGCATCTGTGCGCTGTACGAATCCCGCGACGTGCGTGGCCACGCCTGCGCCGCACGTGGCATGGATTATTGGCACGATATGCCCAGTCTGGCCGAAGTCCGTGGCAAATTCATTACCGGCATGGGCTATTTGCCCGGTGGCTTTGCTCTCTACAATACCGCTTTTGTGCGGCAGGCGCTCCCTTTCTGGCTCCAGTTTCCGGGCGGCAAGATGCAGGGATGGGACGCACAGCTGAGCCGCTGCATCCGTACCGCCGGCTGGCGCTTAGATCTTGACGGTTTGGTGGAGTGCGAGCATCGCACCCAGGGAACCCGATGACCCGATCATGGCCAGATATCCGTGGCTGGTGTGCAGACTGCGACCGGAACTACCTCCACGATATCATTGTTGCCAACCAGGCCCGCACCGTGGTCGAGATCGGCGTCTACGCGGGGCGGATGACCGTTGCCCTGGCTGCGGCTGTGCGCAGGACCGGCGGGGTGGTCCATTGTGTGGATCCGTGGCAGGAGATGCCCAATGGTGCCGAGGTTGCCAGGCTGTTTCTCGACACCCTTACCCGCTATAGTCTGCAGGACGTGGTCCGCATCCATGCGGAAACATCTGTGGAGTTTGCGGCCCGTTTGGCCGGAGCTGTGGACCTGGTGTGGATCGACGGCGGGCACCGCTACGCCAATGTGATGGCAGACCTATCTGCCTGGCAGCCTCGCAGTGCTACCACTTTCGGGCACGATTGGCACCTGCCGGATGTCCGCACGGCGGCGCAGGACTATGCTGAAGCCAACGGCTTAGAGACATTTCGGCTCGTCGGAACGGACAATATCTGGACGGTCGGCTCGACCGCGATACCTGCGAACATGGTATAGTGTTCAGCGACTATTTCTGGAAAAAAAAAGTAGTAAACGGCACATCTGTGCCACAGGAAAGGAACTGCAATGCGTTCGGTCGACGTTGTGGTCCCAGTATCCAGTGTTCTGGACAATGACAGGCGCAGAGCGCTGGAGTTCGTGATCGCCAGGGTGCAGGGACTGCAGCCCGCATCGGTGACAGTGTGCGAATGCTCTCCTGATGGCCTTCCGCACGCTCCGGTTCCAGCAGGCACGTCCAGGGCTGTGATTAAAAGCCCATGGAATAAGCCGGCAGCGGTCAACGAAGCAGTGTACCGGCACACGTCCGCTGAGTGGATATTCGTGCTGGATGGGGATGTGGTGCTGGACTTTCCGAAGGTGCGCGAGCAGTTCGAGCTGCTTCCGGAAGGTACCCGGTTCGTACGGCCGTGTCGAAGCATTGCCAGGCTCAGTCGCACAGCATCCCAGCAGATGATGGAAGGGCTGGTCGACTGGCCGGTGCTTCCGGAGAAGTGCAGGGAAGAGCTGCTGATAACCGGAGGGGCGTTCCTGATCAGGCGAGACCTGTTCATGGCTCTTCGCGGCTTCGATGAGCGGCTGGATATCTACATGGAAGACACAGACCTGAAGAGCAGACTGGTGTCCCTGAGTGTTGTCCCTTCGGTGCTGGACCTGCAGGGATACCATTTGTATCACACGCCTCTCCGCCGTTCCATGTCCAAGTATGCTGCCATAGCACATCCGCGCAGGATTATGACATTAGGCAAGGCCATAGCGGCCACGGTAAGCCGTATACCAATGCAGGACTCTCTGCCAGCGCCGGAGATTGCCAGGAAAGAACCTACGCCTGTCAGACACAAGCGTCCAACCGGTGCGAAGGCTCAGCAGATGTCCATAGATATCCTTGTCCCGGTTGACAGCGTTCCGGCCCGTAAGCGTAGTGCGCTGATGTGCACACTGGCGCACCTGGCGGGGTTCGAAGCGTCCCGCATTGGAGTATGCTGCGCGTCCGGTATTCAGGGGCTGCCTACGAATATCGAGATGCAGCGGTCAGATACCTTGGCAAAGGCTGTGCGGGAGTTCCTGGATTCGTCCACCGCCGAATGGATCCTGATCCACAATCCATTCCTGCTGGTTCCGATTCAGGCCGCCAGGCAATTTGCCGAGCAGGGGGCATCGAAGTTCGACGGCATACGCCTGGTGGACAAGATTCTGACACTCAATCCGGCAGCTGTGACCAGAGTGCTGTCCGGCAACAGATCAGTCAGGAAGATGGATGGAACCATGCGTGCGGCTTCCAGCTTCTCTGCGCTGCTGGTCCGGAGATCCTGTTTGCGGAAGATCGGATTGAAATCGGATATGTCTGCAGCCGACATAGTGGAAGTGCTCTCTGCAGCCTCGCGTTCCGGATCCAGACATGTTACGTCTGCCAAGCTTACAGCCATGTGCCTGGAAGGCTCGCAGGATGTGGTGACTGCGCCGGCTTCGCCCAAGCCGGTTCCTGCAGTAGCTAGACATGGCAAGGCTGCCAGACGCAAGGCTGTACTGGCTAAGCTGCATATGGAAGGAGCCGCTCCGCCGGTGTCCGATAAGCCGGCTGCGGCTGTGTCCGGACTGTGCCCTTCCGTGGCTGTTGCTGTGCAGTGTCATGCAGACTACCTTCCCCGCCTTCGTGCATGTCTGGAAGGAATAGATGCGCAGGTGTATGCTCCAAGGGAAAAGTTCGTGGTGCTGGATCGGTGCGAGGCTCCGGAATGGCTGTCGAAGGATTTTCCGCGTTGGACGCTGATCAAGCGAACCGATGGAAGCCCCAATCCCGGGCGCAACGCAGCGCTCGCGAGAGCCACGTCCGACTGGATCTGGTACATGGACGCGGACGATGTTCCGGATCCCGACTACCTGATGGGTGCTGTACATCTGACCAGAGACCACCGTGTAGGTATTGTGCATGCGGATCTGAAGTACTCGAACGGAGCACTGAAGCGCACACCTGCAGGGCTAGACTACTGGGGACTGCGTTTGTCCAACTACGTGTCCACCGAGGCTCTGTGGCGTGTATGCGCGTTGAAGGAAGCAGGTGGCTGGCAGAAGACCACCAAATGGGATGATTGGATCTGTGCTCTCAACGTTACAGCTCTTGGCTGGACTACCGCACGCAATCCAGTTCCAATCCGGGTCACAGTTCATCCGAACACTGACCATAGGAACGTTCCCGGTCTGCGAGAGTTTCCCCACAAGTGGCTGCGCTCGTACTGTGTGATTGCGCTGCTGGCGGGGAGGAGGGACATCTGGCCGGACTGGTCGAAGACTGTTCTCGGCATGAAGTATCCTGCCAGGACCAGTTTCCTGTTCATGGATAACTCCCGCAATCCCGAATTCGCCAAGCTGGTGAAGAAGCTGGTTCAGGATCTGACAGACGCCGGTCATTCGGCGACCTATCTGAGAGACGATATTGTTAGCGAGGAGCGGGACAGGTACAGCAGGGGAAGGGTCGTAGCTCACCTGTACAACCGGATATGCACGCAGGTGCAGTCGGATGTCACTGTGTTCTGGGAAGACGACAACCTGCCGGAGAGTCCCGAGGCGCTGAAGACATTGGTGGAGAACTGGGATATTGGAAGGGTTGGAGGTATCTGTGCTGTATACGAGTCCCGCAATGCTCCAGGCAGGGTGTGCGGAACGTTCAACAAAGAGTTCTGGGGAACGATGCCTCCACTGGATACGATGACGGGAAAGGTGACTGGTGGACTGGGATTCATGCCTGGAGGCTTTGCCTGCTACCACACTACGTTCGTCAAGCGGGCGCTTCCGTTCCATGTGGACTATCCGGAAGGCAAGGCGGACGGCTGGGACGGCAAGCTTTCGAGATCGGTACGCGCTGCGGGTATGGATCTCGTACTCGATGGAACCATAGGCTGCGAACATAGATTCAGAGGAACCAAATGACAGAGACTTCCGCAGATAGAGCTGTCCCTGCATCTTTCTGGGCCGGTTGGAACCGGACCGGTACAGCATTCAAAGATCACTGGGATGTAAAGGAAGTGATGGACGATCTGGATCGTCGTGTACCTCATGGAGGTATGTACAGATGGTTGAAACATGTTTGCCCTGACATCGGAAAAGGACATGTGCTATCTCTTGGAAGTGGACACGGGCATAAGGAGCTTTCTCTACTTAAGTACGGCCTTGCAGCGTTTGTCACCGCCTGCGATATATCGAAAGCCAGATGTCAGATGTTCGAGGAGAGAGCAGCGGAAGCTGGAATGCAGAAGAAGACACGGATAGTTTGCTGTGATGCTATGAAACTGCTGACCACTTCCACTCCTTATGACATGGTTCACTGGGACAACAGTCTGCATCATATGAGGAATACAGACGAAGTATTGGAATTATCATGGAAGCTTCTTAAGCCGGGAGGCGTGCTATACGTCAATGAGTATGTGGGTCCCAACCATATGCAGTGGTCGGACGCCGAATTGGAAATCGCTAATGGAATCAGGTCCGGCTTTCCAGAAGCGTGGTTCGGAAGTAAACCCGATAGGACCTGGTGCACCGGCAAACTGCTTGGTCGTCGGCCTCTTTCAAGCATCTCTGCCGATGAAGCTCCGGATAGTCGAACACTATTTGAACGTATGAACCAAATAGGGTTGGATTGCGTCAGACTAGGAGGAATAGGATACTTTGCTTCGATGTCTGGACTGTACAGATCTGTACGCATGCCCAACGATTCGGTAGCTTTGCAGAATATGCTGAAGCTTGATAGAGCATTCTCGGATTGTGGAATCTTCTGCTACGCTTGCGGAATTGCGGTAAAGCGTTAGGAGTTTTAATGACTGTCGCTGAACAAGCTCCGTTGTCGAAAATTGTCGAATCGGCAATTACTGCGCTGAAGCGTAAAGTTCCGTACCTCGTTATCCGACTGGGAGACGGAGAGGCGCTGGCATTGGAAAGTGTCGGACATCCGGCCGCTACCGATGTGTTTAACGTTCCTTGGAATAAACATACGGGCATGATTCCGTCCGATTCCGAGAAACAACAGTGGATAGGTATGGTACGAAAAAGTGTACAGGTTTCGGATTTTGTAGGCTTGCATGCATCGGACAGTCGACAGGAACAAAGCATTAAAGATAGCGGAAATAAGCTACGGCATCTTCTAAGTGATTGTAAGTTTACAGAATGTTCCGCTAACATCCATTTGGAGCTGTTGCGCGGTAAACATTTTGAAGCTCTTATAGATGCCTGCGAAGGAGTGCATCTCGTTACTGGGCACGATCTGGTCAAACCTTTTGTAAAGGTATTTGGATTAAAGCGTGCTTTGCCGGTACATTGGACAAAGATACCAAAGCAATGTTGGTATTTCAAGGATCGTACTTCCTGGCAAACCTGGAAGGATGTGATCATTCCAGGTATAGGCATGCTTCCCCTGTCGCCTGGATGGTTATTCCTGGTAGGCGGAGGCGTTCCTGGTAAAGCGATGTTTTCGGTGCTGAAGAGCAGAGGAGGAGTTGTTTTGGATATCGGGAGCGTGTGTGATTTCTGGGCAGGATATCTGACAAGGGGGAAAGGGAAAGGTCCCGGAGTAATCTGTTCTGCGCATGTATTGGACAAGAGATCGGTTGCCGCAAAAACTGCAGAACCCGACAGATAGCTCCGAGAACGGGAAAAGGCGTGCTAGACGTTTTGAGCGGCAGGAATCCAGGAGGTACAGTATATCTGTACAGCAGTGGTTTCACAAGCGTGCGTTGTGGACGTTATCTGGAAGTCCGAAGCAGGATCTGAGATTCCGACAAGGGTGTCTGCGAAACCCGGAAGCTGAGAATTCCGAATGCATCTCAAAGGGCGTGAAAAGAGATTGACCCCTGAACAGTGGGTCCAAGGCCTAATGGCTGTTCATCCAGAGTATGCCAGTATCCGGGTTGCAGTGGAAACCGGTGCATTCCGGGGAGATGGTCCAAGGTGGTTTGCGCAGTTCTTCCGTGAGTTCCATACTGTGGAAATCCATCCTGGATTTCATAAGCTGGCTCAGGAACGCTGTGTCGGATGTCCTGGACACGAGAGGATCACTTTCCATCTGGGAGACTCCGGCCTGGTTGTTCCGAAACTGGCTGTTCTGTTCAAAGAGCCTGTGCTGTGGCTGCTGGACGCGCACTACTGCGTGTGGTGCAGGTCGGAGGAGTGGAACGAGCCTCATCCTGTGAAGGGCAAGTTCCCGCTGTGGGAAGAGCTGGCAGCTATCGGTACCCGTCCTTATGCCGATCTGGTGCTTGTCGACGACTCTCCGATCTTCGGTACCGACAGAAGTGAGGACCGGGCTCCCGGAGACACATCCCCGCAGTGGGAGAGTGTGTCAGACGAGACTATCACCAAGGCACTGGGTGGCAGGGTGATCGATGCGCAGGAGTGGCAGAAAAGCCGTGCGTACTGGCGGAAGGCCGGCTGATGGAAATCCTGAATAAGACACATCTCGACCAGCTGATGCATCTGCATCCCGGGTACGAGAGCATCCAGGTGGCCGTGGAGACAGGTCTGTTCCGCGGTCAGACCGCTATGGTGTGCGCTCCCGAGTTCCGGGAGTACCACGGAATCGAGATCAATCCGGGACACATCGCGCTGTGCAGGCGAAGACTGGGGGAAGCCGGCGTGAACCAGGTGATCTACCACGAAGGCGACACACGGGACCTGCTTCCGAAAGTGCTGGCCAGGATCCGGGAACCTGCCCTGATCATGCTGGACGCACACTATTCCTTTGTGCGCAAGGGCAAGAAGTTCGCCGACGAAGCCGATATGCTGCATGGTCCTGCCGGAGCCGATTTCCCTTTGCTTGCCGAGTTGAGGGTGATATCGAAGCGTCCGTGGGCAGACATGGTGCTGATCGACGATACGGCGTTGTTCGGCAAGACTATGCCTGTGCTCCGGGCGCCGGACGCCACCGGGAAGAAGGGCGATACTCTTCCCCAGTGGGAGAGCATGAGTCATGAACTTGTGGAACAGGTGCTGGGCAGGGTGATCGCCAGGCAGGACTGGCGAGGAAGTACTGTCTACTGGCGCAAATCAGTGGAGTAAGGGTATGAGTGGCAGTATCGTCCGTATAGACATGGACATGTCCGAACCCAGGGGAGCCAGGGTCGCCGGGAGAGTTTTCCTGGGATCCTACTCCAGGGTCATCGTGTCCGGAGGCACGTTCGCCGGAATAACCGCAGGTGTCACTGTCTCCGATGACGAGGGAAACGATGCCATCGCATTCCAGGCGCTCGAGCAGTATGGAGGCGGACGCACTCTTGCAGGCGATGTCCTGTTTTCCCGTAGTGGACTTGAGCATTTGCTCGGAGGCCTGGCGTCTGTGCAGATACTGGTCAACGTCTGCGATTCGGACGGCAACGTGTACTGCGGAGGCTACGTTACGCTGCACAACTCTTCCGGGAGTGCTTCCTGATGGTAAGCATTGCATTGACTAAAACCAAGCTGGCTGGAACAGCTACGGGGGACCTGGCACTATACGATAAAGTGACAGTTCAGTTCAGTGGGCGTGTGTTCGCCGATCACACTTACTACATAGTGGGGGCAGAAGCCAACAAGTCTCTGCTGACGGCGTGGATCGCAGCGACAAGAAGCCCATCGGAACTGTTCGTGTCTGCGACAGTTCCGTTCGATACTGTGGCTCTGGAAACGTACCTCGCCACACAGTACAAACGGCATCTGTACGTGTGGCTGTACGACGACACAGACGACGAATTCCTCGGTTACGGAACAGTGTCTATCATGGCAGCGCCGACTCCTGCCGGATTCATAAGGTACGAGCAGGTCGATGCGCTTCCGATATCGCCTACAGCCGGAACGCTGTACTATCTGACAGAAGACGATGATGTTGCCAAGGCGTCCGAGGGATTGTATGCGTACGACGGTACCGGATGGACCTGTCTTGCGTACTTCTCATCGTATGACTTGGGCAACCTTACAGGGGCTGTGGGAACACTGACGCTGATTCCGGGATTGAAGTATACGGCAGTGAAGACCGGAACCATCACCAGTATGGCCATTGTGCCTACCAGACCCGGTATAGTCAATATCCACACGACCGGTGCACAAACGGTCGCTATTCCAACTGTGACCGGGTTTACCGTACTCGGCTACGGAGGTACCGCCGCCGCAGCCTGGGCCGATGCCGGTGCAGCTTTTTCCGATTGGAGTGTCGAAGTGGTCAGCGCGACTCACGCGGTCATTCGCGCGACGGCGTTGGAGGCCTAGACATGGACAGCACTCGCAGCCGTGCGAATGTATCCGGATACCGGCTGGAAGTGCCATCCGCTTGGTTCATACTCACCGAGGATCAGCGCAAGTCTCTTCAGAATGGCATAGGTCCGGAACGTTGGGAACCGGATGCCCGCGAAGCGATCGACAGGGGAACCAAGCTCACACCGGCAGCCGATGTCCATGACGTCGACTACTGTGTCGGGCGCACAGCGGCAGACAGGAAGGCCGCTGACCGCAGATTCCGCAGGAACTGCTTCAGGATCATCTTCCAGGATGCCGGAGGATGGATAGGGCTTATAGTGATGGGAGGCCTGTTCAGGATGCTGCGCAGGATGCTGTTCGCACATCTGATGTACAGAGCGCTGCGTATTGGTGGTGGATCTGCATTCAGGGCCGCCACCAAGGTAGACCTGCAGGTACGCGGACTGGCGGCAAAACCGGACATCGGCACAGATGTGCCGGTCTGAGGTGTAGCATATGAGTGTGACTCTGGCCGTGTCGGGATCGGACTTGACTGTATCAGGGAGCCTGTCTCTCTGGGACACGGTCGACTTCGTCACGTCCGGAACGGATCTTGGAGGTATTTCAGCCTGGTTGCACATAGCCGACGGTGCTCGTCCTCTGTCCTACAGGAAGCAGAGGGTGGTAGTTCCAGTGGAGCTGACGGTTGCAGATGGAAATGGATCTGCCTCTGTTGAGCTGAATACGGCTCTGCTATTGAGCCTGTTCAGGAACAGCGAAGAAACAGCCAGTTTGTGGATAGGCATCTGGGACAACACCTCCGAGAAGTGGATTGCTTCCGGCCCTGTGGATATAGCCTGGGCACCTCAGCCACACGGTACCGTTCCAGTGGCTGTAGTGGAGTCTTATGCGCTGGCAGGCGAGGCTCAGGATCTGGTCGATGCGCATGACGCGGACGATGAAGCGCATGCAGCTCTATTTGCAGAGACTGTTTCCCGCGCGACCGCCAATGGCCAGGCGCTGGCCGACGCGAACCGGTTCGAGGTTGGGCAGTTCATCGGGGCCGCGTGGGTGTTTTGCGTCAAGACCGGGACGCAGCTCAAGGCGTGGCTGAAGACGTACTTCGACGGGCTGTATGCCACGCTGGTCCATGCCGACAGGCACGCGGCGGCCGGAGCCGACCCCGTTACCCTGGCAGCCATCCAGGCCCAGTTGGACGCTGCGCTGCCTCCTACGTATGGGGCTGACAACAAGCTGGCGACCATGGCGGACATACCAGAGGGCGGCGGAGGCGCAGCGGTCACCGTCGAGCACATTTCCGCCGCATCGTTTACCCCTACAAGCGGTAAACACTACGTCTGCGCCAACGACGTCGAAGTTCTTGCGCCTGCCGCGCCGCTGGGCACCGAGCTGTGGGAAAGCTCGATCACCCTGGAAGCAGGCGCGATGTTGAGCTATCCGGTCGGATGGCGCGTCGGAGGCTTTGCCGATCCCGACGGCGGCAACCGCTGCCGCATCGCGTATGCGAATGGGGCCAACTGGTACCTGGATTGGGAAGCAGCCTACACTCAGACCAGCGGCAGCATCGTCTATGTGAGCACTGCGGGCAACGACGCTAATGACGGTTTCTCCTGGGCGCTCGCGAAACGGACCCCAGCCGCCGCGTTTCTGGTCGTGCCGGCTGGCGGGCAGGTCTGGATTGCTACCGGCACCTACAACGCCGCGACCGTGGTCGGCTTTGTGCTGCCCGAAAATGTGACGGTCTACGGCGGATTTGCCGGCACCGAGGCGACGGTGGCCGAGCGGTCGCGAACGCCTGACGGGGACGGCATCGGGGCGGCTATTTTCGGCAATCCGACAGTACTGACAAATACGCTGGACGTGACCCCTGGCGCTCTCTACGTCATCTTCGCGGCAACTGGCACAGGCGGTACGCCGGCAACGCTCGATGGCCTCACCATCGGCCCCGGAAAAATAGGAGTCCACTGTGCGGCTGCCGGCGCGTGCTCGCTCGTCGATTGTCTGGTCACAGGCTGCGTCAACGCCGGTAGCACGTCGAACGGCGGCGGGCTCTACGGGGCTACCGCCACCGCCTGCACGATCCAGAGCTGCAGCGCCGGCCGCTACGGCGGCGGGGCCTACTCCTGCACCTGCACCAACTGCGCGTTCACCGGCAATTCGGCCTCCTACGGCGGCGGGGCCTACTCCTGCACCTGCACCAACTGCGCGTTCACCGGCAATTCGGCCTCCGACGCCGGCGGCGGGGCCTACTCCGGCACCTGCACCAACTGCGCGTTCACCGGCAATTCGGCCTCCAACGCCGGCGGCGGGGCCTCCTCCTGCACCTGCACCAACTGCGCGTTCACCGGCAATTCGGTCTCCAACGCCGGCGGCGGGGCCTCCTCCTAAG
>Ga0208958_1001808_pt1 | contig 19957 bp, 23 predicted proteins | sample RifOxyB1_FD_184032 | JGI IMG/M metagenome (GOLD analysis project Ga0208958, IMG submission 184032) | Soil microbial communities from Rifle, Colorado - Rifle Oxygen_injection B1 (SPAdes) | ecosystem: Environmental > Terrestrial > Deep subsurface > Rock core/Sediment | place: Rifle, Colorado... | reverse complement strand
GGAAAGAAGAATAAACAAAACAGCGACGATTAAAAATGCAAAAAACAAATTAGTAAGAATAGCAATCTTTCCAATTTCATAAGTTTTAATCGTGATAAATGAAATCACTGCTGGACCAGTTAAAAGTGGCGTCGCTATAAGGGAAATCATACCATCCACACTTCCCACTTCTGAATAATCTTCTTCCGATTGCACCATTGACAAACCAAGAAGAAAAAGAATAATTCCGCCAGCAACTCTAAATGAATCCAAGCTTATTCCAAATAAATTAAACAAAAATGGACCAATAAAAACAATCACCAGAGCAAGAATAAATGCGATAATAACTGACTTGTAAGCAATCGCCCGAACGTTCATTTTTTTCTTATGAGCAGAAATCAGTAACGGAAAAGAGTCCAGAGGATTTAGCAAAATAAATATTTGGAAAATCAAAACAAAACTTAGGAATTCAAATAGCCCCATATATAAACTAAGAAAAATTTGTTTTTAATATTTACTATATCTATCCCAAATATCCGCTCTTCGTTTCATCAGGACTAGTTTCCCAATTCTTTTTTATAAATTCAAGAATGTCATAAAAATCTGATGTGGAATCTTTCCATAAACTATATGCCCGTTTGATAAAATCTGCTTCACTTTCTTCTCGATACCTCAAATCAAGTTGTAGCAACGGAACCCAATCCTTCGCAAGTTTCATATAAATTTCAGATAGTTTCTTCTTCTTCGGTTCATCAATAACCTTGACGACGGAATAAACAAAAAAAGGAGCATTGCTTGGATTCAAAAGATTTTCCAAAATGTTGATATAATTCGAAAGACTCTCAGAAATTATTCTTCTGATTTCCCTCAAAAGAAAATCAGTCTCATTCCCGTCAATTTTTTCTATAGAAAACATCTTATTGAGCTCGTCAAATTCAGGTAAACCATACTTCGTCTTCAACGGTAAATATCTTTCCTTTAACTTGACCAAATCAGATTCACGTAACTTGCCCATTCTTTCATCCTCTTTTTCCATGATTATATTCCGACTTAAAGTTTTATAAACTTTTATTTATGAAACTCTTTATATTGTATTATATGCTTAAGGATATAGTCTATATTAATTATAGATTGCGAAGCATGTGATGCAATGCCTCCCTAGCTCAGTTGGTTAGAGTACGTCCTTGGTAATGGGTTTCTTTTTTAGAAAAATGGCAAGAATAAATCCTTGTCGTCGTTTCTGAAAAACGAAAGAAACTACACTGGTAGAAAAAACTACAAGAGTAGAAAAGAAACCGATACTCTTTTAGAAAAAAAAGATTATCTTTCAAAAAGGACGAGATCCCGAGTTCAATCCTCGGGGGAGGCTTTTTCGAACAAAAGTCGTAAATCTAAATCTTGAGAAAAAGACTCCCTCGAGTAGGGGGAGGCTTTATTATTATCGAGCAAAGCGAGATAGTATTTATTCTCGAGAATTGAACACGTTAAATTCAGAAAAATTTAATCGCACGAAGCGATAGCCCGAGTTTAATAAAAATGTTCGCGACATTTTTGTTAGTCCGAAAAATTTCAGAAAGAAATTTTCGAGAGACCAATCCTCAGGGGAGGCTTTTGGGTTTCTTTTTTAGAAAAATGGCAAGAATAAATCCTTGTCGTCGTTTCTGAAAAACGAAAGAAACTACACTGATAAAAAAATACAATGGCAAAAAAATTATTTCTTAAAAAATTTCATAAAAAGTAAGACTAACAAAACAACCAAGAATGCAAAAGCAATAAAACCAAAAACTATTGCCAGTAATGAAAATAAAAGCGTAAATGACTCACTAACTTTTGTTAAAAGCAATTTAAGCAAAAATGAAAGAATCGCAAGAGCAGCAAAAAAAACTAAATCTCTAAAAGCAAGATTCATACGAGAACTTGGAGAACTTCTAACCACCCCAGAATGTATATACTTAACTTTCTTACTAGCTGATTTCCTCTTCACTCTCTTTTTTGACTTAGCCATTTTATAATATACTTAAGAGTATATAGTTTTTAAATCTATAGCTAGTTGCATAAATCACTTCGGAGAATTAATAGATGAAATATTTTTCCAATCCATTTTTATTGCATTTGAGGTTATCGACTTAACATTTCCAAAAGCGACAAAAAGCCAATTAAAATAAATCTTACCTGCAGAAATCAATCCTGGAACAGTAGTATAATCCACTTTTTCTCCTCGGAAAACATAAATAACACTGAAAACAAAAAAAATGAAAACGCCGATAAAAAACAGCGCGAGAACTTTATGTTTTTTTCTTTTCAAATCTCCAAGCATCCAAATTAATATAGAAAGCAAAACCACAACTAAGATAATCACCGATATCATGAAATATCTGAGTAATAGAAATATAAAAATGTTTTGATTACAAAAGTGAATGGGAGAATTTCGCTTCGCTCAATTCTAAAAAAGGAATAAAACAAAAATTAGTGTTTTCTTCCATTGATGCTCGTCGTTCTTTTTTCACTAAACTGAAACTCTCGCATATAGCCCCACCAGGATTCGAACCTGGGTCACCGGCTTCAGAGGCCAGTGTACTTGACCGCTATACTATGGGGCTGTTAGGCCACAAGTACTGAATGAAATTACAATCTCCATTCCATTCTATACTATGGGGCTTTAGAGAAATTTGAATAATTCCGATTTTTGTTTTTTCAGAGGAATTTTACAAAATTCTCTTCGTGAGAGGTTTGCAATTTTCGTGGAAAATTGGTTTTTGCAAAGTTCTCTTTATCTAAACATTACATTTTGGTTTTAAAAACTTACTTAAGAGAACTTTGCATAGCTTTTTTTGAAATCATCTTGCAAATTCTATTTATGAAAAGTTTGTATCGTTGACGACATAAATGTTTTCGAATTTTGGCGTCGACTACTGGGTGAAATGAAAAAAGTATTTCGCCCTAATTTTTGTGGAAAATTCATTTTTGCAAACTTCTCTTAAATCTTAATGAAAGCTGTTTTTTCAAATCTTTAACCAATTCAGCATCTTTGTTTATAATCACTTTGATGGAACTTTTTGCTTCAAGAATTTCCTGAAGAATTTGAAAAACCTTTTTTTCCTTAAGAAAATTCTTTAATTTAATTTTTAAGTTATTGGGAACAAAAATAGAAATTAGATAATCACTAAAAATAATAGAATCATTAGGAAAATTATCTTTTACAAATTTAAATTTAAGATTAAGTTTTTTATAAAAATCTCCACAAAGGAATTCAATTTCAGAATTTCCCGAGCACAGAAAATAAAATTTATGCCCATGAGAACTAAGACGTCGGTAAAAATTGTATTCAGAGCGAAGGTAAAAAATCGGACGCCATTCACTAGTTAATTGCCAAAATATTTTATCATTTTTTGTTTTCAAAAGTTCAGATTTGATAAAATAATAAAGATATTTTTCTGCGTCAAAAATACTTTCAAAATCAAGAATAATCATATCTCCACCATGACTCGAACCTTTCAATCCCGACGGAGACTGAACTTTGGCTTTTGCATAATAATTAGTTTCTACAATATCCGTAAAAGATTGCACATTTTTTATCCAATCAATATTTATTTCAAAACCTTTTTCAGAATCAATTAAAACTTTTTTTTCAACAAGTTCTTTTACTGACTTGAAAATTGCTTGATAAGAACATGAAATTTTATATTTTTTTTTCGCCCTAAAAAAAATTTCCCTAAGTGAAAGTGGCCATTCGTTTGTCAAAATTCCGATGATACAATCCTTTGTGGATGGATTAGTTCCTATTTCCGGCAAGACTAAATTAAGTACCATGTTTAGAAAAAAGCAAAGTCTATTATAAACTTTTTGGTTGATTTTTTATTAAACCAAAGGTTAATTAAAAAAATTTCAGAAAAGGATTAATGGAAGAAGAAAATATCAAAAAACCAGAAAAAAGAGTTTTAACATATGACAAAAATTTATGGAAAGAAGTTTTTTCAACTCCAGTAAATACTTTACAATTATTCATAACAAACAAATGTAACCTAAAATGCCGAGGCTGTTTTTATTCTCATAAAATAGGTTCAGATGAAATCTCCCTAGAAAAGTATAAAGATTTAGTTGAAGAATACAAAGACCAAATACAAAAAATTATTTTGCTTGGTGGTGAGCCAACATTACATCCAGATTTAGAAGAAATGTTGAATTTTAATCAAAAAAATGAAATTAAAACAACCATATACACAAATGGATTAAAATTAAGTCGATTGAATAATTTTGATTTAACCAATGTTCAGTTAAGAATCGGAGTTTATGGTTCCACCTCAAGCGAAAAGCCAATTTCAAAAATAGAAAAAACAAAACAAGAGGTGACAATTGTTTACATGCTTAGAAAAGATAATCTTTCTGAATTAATAGAAACTGCAAAAATAGCCGAAAATGATTTTAATTGCAAAGGATTTTACATCTCAAGTATAAAAGATATTGCAAAAACAAACAATTTTTGGATTGACACTCCCGAAACTATTTCTCCAGAAGAATATTTTGAAGTTGTTCAGAAATTTGTTGATAATTATAGGGGAAAAATTCTGGTTTTGCACATCTCAAACAGAGGAATAATAAAAACTGAAGATTCAAACAAAACTTATAGCTGTCGTTTTGGAAATATATTTCCAGACGGAGAAAAAATAATTTGCCCTTTTGATATTTCAAGAAAAATAACTACTGACAATTTAATTTTTAATAAGAGGTATTGCAATAAAGACAATTCTTGTCTTTTACAAAAAACCGTACTCAAAAGAAGATTATAAAAAATACAAACAAAAATGGAACAAAAAGAGGTGAACACTTATCAGAATTATCCCGAAATTAAAAAGTATTTTGAAACAAAAAAAATTCTTGAAGTAACAACATTAAATTCAAAATGGAGAAAAGAAAATCTTTTACTAAAAATTGACACAAATCCGAAAAGTTATGTGTTCAAAAAAATAAATAGCAAAGATAAGGAAGAAGAAATAAACCGTGTTAAATTGATGAGTAAAGAATATCCTGATTTATTTCCACAAATATATTTTTTAGAAAAAGATGCTTACTTAATGGATTATATTGAAGGAAAAACTTTTTTTGATTTGAATAAGAATGAAAAAATAAGAAAAGTAGAATCTGCCTCGGAAAATCTTCATGAATCATGGAACGGAAAATATGGGCGACCAAAAGATATAAGGCAGAAGATTCTTAGTTCATTTAATAAGTATCGAAAAAAAGGAGAAAGATTTTTTTCAGAAAATGAATTAACAGAAATAGACTTGAAACATTTTTCAGAAGTTCAAGAAATTGTAAGTCATAATGATTTAAATGCAGCAAATTTAATTTATACTGAAAAAGGAATAAAGTTAATTGACCCAAGTGAAGAAGGATTCGAGGATATTGCAAGGGATGTAGGAAGATATTGTGCATCGACATTTTTCAATCAGTATGATTATTTTGGAAATGAAAAAAAATTTTGCCTTGAAATAGCCGAAGCATTTTTAGAAGGATTTGATTCACAAATATTAGCCCGAGCAAAATATTATATCGGAGAATCTTTCATGTCATTTATGAATTTTGATACTATTTCAACCGGAAAAAATATCCTCAAACGACTTTGTGTAAACACTCTTACCAAAGATAAACCAATAATTAATTGTCTGGAGGAATCATTGTGAAAAGAATATTTTTCGATTTAGACGATACTTTGTACAAAAATAAAAAATTAAGAGAAGACAGGGAAAAAGCAATAATCTCCTTTTTGGGAGAAAAAGCAGAAGAATACAAAGAGCTAAAAAAAAATAACAATACAATAAAATCTTTGGAAATTCTAGGAATCTCAAAAGAAACATTTTACCAGATAATTTCATCAGTTCCGATTGAACTAGAAAAAGATGAAAGGTTAATTGAAATTTTAGGTAGATTATTCGAAAATTTTGAGTTGTTAATAATTAGTAATAGTCCAGAAAAAATAGTTGAAGAAATAATCAAAAAATTAGGAATTGAAAAGTTTTTCTCAAAATTAATTACTGGAGATAAAATGAAAAAAACAAAACCCCATCCGACTGCATTTGAAGAAATAAAATTTGGCGATACCGTTGTAGGGAATAATTTTGATAAGGATTTAAAAATTCCGAAACAAATTGGAGCAATTACAATTCTTGTCTCTGAATCCCCCAATTCTGAAGCAGATTTTAATATTCACCATATCTATGAAATTGATTATATCAAACTGGACAAATTGTAAAGTTTTTTAAGCCAGATTACCCAGAATTAATTATACAGCCCCCATAGTCTAGAGGCCAAGGACGCTACCCTCTCAAAATTGACAAAAGATTTTGTAAAAGATTTTGAGTCAAAATACGCAAGCAATAGGTTAAGGTTTTCATTTGAAAACTTTTTTATCTTTGCTTTCGTTCCAAAAAAGACGGTTTCATCTCGTCGAGAGACAGAAACCTAGCATCTCAATGCAATCTTTTTGGAGTACGGTGGAGACCCGAGTTCGAATCTCGGTGGGAGCATTAATAAGATTGAGTGAAACGAAATCTTATATTTTTCACCAATGAATTGTTAGTTTCTTTTATTGGAAGTGGGTTTCTTTTTAGAAAAAGAAACTACAATGGTAGAAAAACTGTAAGTGAAAAAACCAGAGGTGTTCTTGCTTCGAATCTCGGTGGGAGCATTTTTTCTATTGATGAAAAAAATAATTTTTAGAATAAACCACACAACATAAATATTAAAAAAGGCTCAGGAAAATCCATTAAAGATTAAAATGGCTTCAGAAAAAAAATACAAGAATCTTTTTCTAATACTAATTATCTCTATGATTTATCTTGTTTGTTTTTTCGCGCTAATCGAGCTTCTTGGAATTCTCCTTGAAAGAACCTTCATTTTAATTGCAATCGGAATTGGATTTTCAGGAATTTTATGTTCAATTATTGAAAGTAGAGGAAACAAAATAGAAAGAATGAGATATCTTCCAATTCAAGTTGCTGGAATAAAATTTTCAATAACAATTTTTGCAGTGATTATCTTCATTCTAAAACCATTTGTAGGCTAAAATTATTTTTTAGATAAAAATCTAAGCAAATAATAAGCACTGCCAAACAAAACGATACCCGGCAAAAAAGCAATTCCCAGCGTCGGAACAAGAATACTTGTGCCTATTGCTCCAATTGTCCCAGCGCCAATTGATTCCAAAACATCAACTGCCTTCGGAACAGAATCATCAACATTTTTTTGAAGAGCATCAATTTGCATAATCATTTTTCCTTCTTTCAAAATCTTTATTTTTTTATCTTCTTCAGAAACAATAAAAACCAAATTTCCTTTTTTTTCAGAAGCGCTGAAACCAGCACTATGGCGAGTACCAAGATTTTTTACTATCTTTTTTGATTTAACCATAACGCCATAAGCCTGCATAAATCCTTCTCGATTAATTATCACAGCACCATCCATCAAAGCCAAAGACTCAAGAAGTTTCGGATTTTCAATAACTCTAAATGGTGGAACTCTTTGTTCAACAAGGGGTTTGTATTCAGTATCGCCAATAATAAATAGCGCGCCTTCGCCACGTTTTGCAATTTTCAATCCAACTTGAATTAAAATTTCTTGAAGTTTTTTAAAATCCTTTCCAACCATATATACACAAAAATTAAAAACTATTTAAACTTTATGAAGAAATGAATAAAAAAGAGTTTTTGAAGAGCAAAGCTACCGAATCGGCAAAAAAGTTTAATGCTGAAGTAAGAAAAGCAACAAGCACCGCTATCGTCGCTGCATTTTCGTTTTTAATTGCACTAACATGGAAAGAGGTTATTACAGAATATGTTAGCAGATTAGTAACTTTAAGTCAGGCTCAGGGAAAAGTTCTTAGTGCACTAATAATCACTATAATTTGTGTAGTGGGAATTATTCTGACTTCAAAATTATTGAAAGTGAATGAATAAAATGTTAAAAATAAGAAAATTAAAAAAGAAAGATTTTAAACAAGTTTACCGACTGATAAAGAGTTCGAATGAAACAGATTTCACAACAATTAAAAGTTATTTTGATAAAAATTTTCTTAAAAAAGTGAACAAAGAAAAAACGGCATTATATCTGGTTGCTCTGGAAAATTCGAAAATTGTTGGTGTTTTAATTGCAGTCGTATGGAAATATTTTGGAATTTCTTACCTGGAGATGATTTTCGTGGACCAAAATTTAAGAGGAAAGAATATAGGAAAATCCCTAATAAAAAAATATCTTACAGAGATGAAAAACAGAAAAATAAAATATATTTGGGCCCTCGCAAAAAAAGGAGATAAAGATTTGGAAAAATTCTCAAAAAATTTTGGTATGAAAAAAAGAGGAATTTTTGATTATTTTGATTTAGAATTGTGAAAATTGAACCAAGAAAAGCTTTAAAAACCAAATTCCCTAAATTTCCTTATGAAACGTTCAAGCAGAAGATGGAAAAAGAAAGGCCAGATGAGATGGAAATGGCAGAGAAAGAGAATTAGAAAAGAAAAGAGAAAGAGAAAGCAGAGAAGACAGCGAGCATAAATTAGTTCAGAGAAGTTTGCAAAAACAAATTTTCCACGAAAATTGCAAACCTCTCACGAAGAGAATTTTACAAAATTCTCTTTAGAATAATCCTTTTATTATAACAATTATCCCGAATATAAAAAGAACAATTCCCACGATTTTATTAAGAGTTTTTTCGGAAAGAGAATTTGCAAATTTAGCAGAATATCTTGCACCGATTATTCCTCCGACCGCGCCAACGACAAGCAATGGAATGGAAAATGAATTATTATAAAAGTGTGACACTGACCCGGTAAGAGCTATGAAAAACATTATGAATACTGAAGTTCCGATTGCCATGTGCATTTCAAGTCCGAGAATAAAGACCAATAAAAGTAAAAGCGAAACTCCCCCGGCCGCGCCAAAAATTCCTGCTGAAATTCCGACGAAAAAAGAAATTATGAGCGCGATAAAAAACTTGTTGTTATAACTCTGATTTGATAAGAAAAATTTTTTACGACCTTTGTTTGACTTTCTTAAATAAATAGCTATACCTGTCCCACAAGTGAATATCCCTGTAATCATTGAAAGATATTGGTTAGGCAAAAAAACCGAGAAATGACTTCCAAGAATCGTTCCTAAAACTGCCGGCACAGATAAATAAATTCCCAACGGAATGTCGATATTACCATATTTTTTGTAAGTCCAAAAAGCAACCAAAGAAACAATTGCATCAACTCCTAAGCTAATTCCAACAAGAGGCAAGATATCCATGTTTAAGAAAAGTAAAATAATCGGCACAAATGCAACTATCGCTGAAGCCCCAACTAATCCGGTCACAACTCCAGTCACGAGCCCAGCAACGAGAAAAACAAAAAAGTCAAGTACCATTAAATCACCAATCCAACAAGCAAAATAAGATATTTAAGGTTATCCAAAATGTTAAATCTCATTATCAACTAAAACAAACAAATCTTTAAAAATAAGTTAATTCCTTTTTTATCATGCCAGAACCAAGACAACTTGAGTGTTATATTACAGGTGCGTCCGTGTATAAAGATATAACAATCAGTCTTTATCATCCAGAATCAAGAAGATTAATTTCAAGAGGAGGAGACTGGAAATATGTCAGAGCTGAAGTAATTAAAAAAATTGACGAAGGTGATTCTTTGCATAAAACATACCAAAAAGTTGGAAAAAAGATAGTAGTCAATGCAGCTTACTTTGACAGGACATTTGAGAGATGTATTGCAAAACAAACCATTGAAAAAATTCTTTCAGATAGAATAGAAGAGGATGCAAAAAAGATATTCCCCGAAAAATAAGTATTCTATAATTTACTATTCATTCTAGCAAACAAATCTTTATAAGTCATCCAGATTATTTCCTTCTATGGCTTCGGAAATATGGACAGAAAAGTACCGACCACAGAAATTTGCAGAGGTGGCAGGACAGGAAGAAATAATCAAAAGAGTAAGCTCTCTGACAAACACACTGAACATACCTCATCTTCTATTTGCTGGCCCGGCAGGAACCGGAAAATCAACCATGGCGTTGATAATCGTCAAAGAACTTTTCAAAGATAACTGGAGAGAAAATTATCTGGAATTAAACGCTTCAGATGAACGAGGAATAAATATTGTAAGAGAAAAAGTAAAAAGTTTCGCGAGGACAAAATCCCTCGGTGAAGTTCCTTTCAAAGTAATTTTTTTAGATGAAGCAGATGCATTAACTCCCGAAGCCCAGCAGGCATTAAGAAGAACTATGGAAAATTATTCTGGGACATGCCGTTTTATTTTGTCTTGCAACTACTCTTCAAAAATAATTGACCCAATTCAATCAAGATGCGCGATTTTTAGGTTCAAACTGCTTGAGAAGAAAGATATTGAAAAAGTAATGAAAAGTATCTGTGAAAAAGAAAAAATCGAAGTCACGCCAGAAGCGATGGAAATACTTTACGAAGGAAGCGAAGGCGATTGTCGACGTTCAATAAACCTTCTGCAGTCAACCTCATCAATTTCACCGAAGATAACTGCTGAATTAATTTCGACAGTAATATCAAACACAAAACCAAAAGATATCAAAGTAGTTTTAGACTACGCTCTCGCTGGTGATTTTCAAAGAGCAAGAGAAAAACTTCTGGATATAATATTAAAAGAATCAATCTCGGGGCAGGATGTAATAAAATCAATTCAAAAAGAAATCTGGAATCTCCCAATAGAACCTGAAATAAAAGTTAGACTGACAGAAAAAACCGGTGAAGTTGAATTTAGAATTGTCGAAGGTTCCGACCCATTTATACAATTACAATCCCTTCTGGCAAGTTTTGTCCTCGCTGGTTTGGGAAAATAAAATGGGAATACAAATTGAATTTAATCCTGATTTAGCATTAAGAGAAAACAAAACGCCAGAAAGAGCAGAAGAAGAATGTTTGCCTGAAAAATTAAATGTAGGAGAAGTTTATGATTTTCTAAAGCAAGGACAAAGAAATTATTTTTTCGACGGAGAAATTCCTTTGCTAATTACAAAAGGAAACCAAGAATTATCAAGACCAATCGCAAGTATAACAATTTTAGAAGCAACACATTTCAAAAGAAAAGATGGAAAAATTTGGACAAAGAGAAAATATCAAATAAAAGAAATTTATGATATTAATAATAAAGAAATACATTTTGAAGGAATGAATAAAGTCAAAGAGGAAAAAATAGTAAAAGAATTTTTATCAACAGTTTATGTAGTTCATGAAGGGAAGGTTTTGTTGACATGGAATAAAAAAGTTGGTAAATGGATTCCTTTAGGCAGACATATCGAACCAAATGAGCTTCCATGTGATTCCGCAATCAGAGAAGCAAAAGAAGAATCTGGATTTGATATAGAACTTATTGATTTAAGAGATTTAAAAATAAAAAATCTCACACAAAATTTAGATATTCAATTGGATATAATCAAACCAAATCATCATCACATTAATATTTCTTACATTGGCAGAATAATTGTGGGAAAAATGATGGAAATGTCAGATGAAGGAACCGGATTAAAATGGTTTTCTCCGTCGGAAATTATAGAAAGCAAGGAAATTTTTGAAAACTCAAAAGAAAAAGCATTGAAAGCCATAGAAATTGTTGAGGGAATCTAATAAAATGACTTCTGAAAAAGAAACGCCTTGGATTGAAAAATATCGCCCTGAAAAATTCAGAGACATAAAAGGACAAGACCAAGCAGTAGAAAAAGTAAAATCTTTTTTGAAATATTTTGGTGGCATAAAAAGAAAAGCAATTTTACTTTACGGCCCGCCTGGAACCGGAAAAACAACAATCGCTTCCGTCGCTGCAAAAGAAAGTGACGCAGAAATTTTTGAAATAAACGCTTCTGATTTAAGAAATAAAGATAAAATCCGTTCAGTTTTAAAACCAGCAGTTGAACAAAAATCTTTGAAGAGAGATAAAAAAATAATTCTTGTAGACGAAGTTGATGGAATTTCTGAAACTGACCGTGGAGGACTTTCTGAACTCATGCTTCTTGTTGAAGAAACAACTTTCCCCATGATAATCACTGCAAATGATGTCTGGAACAAAAAGCTTTCAGACTTAAGAAAAAAATGTGAGTTAGTTCAACTCAAAGAACTTGATTACAAAATAGTTCGAGAAGTAATTTTGGAGATATGCAAAAAAGAAAAAATCACCATCGACGAAACAATTTTGACAAGTATTTCTGTAAAAGCAAAAGGTGATGTCCGAGCAGCAATAAACGATGTGCAAACAATTTCAAAAGTAGAAAATCCAGAAAGCATAATCTTTGATGAACGAAATAAGGAAATCACAATATTTGAAGTTCTAAAAAGAGTTCTTAAAGACAAACCAACGAACGAAACATTTAAGCTGTTTGATTCATTAAACATGAGTATAGATGATATAATTTTGTGGTTTGAAGAAAATATTCCAGAAGATTATCAAGGAGAAGAACTTGTCCGAGCTTATGATTTGCTGAGCAAAGTTGATGTTTTCCGAGGAAGAATCCATAAACAACAATACTGGAGATTTTTAATTTATGAAAATCTTTTGATGAGTTATGGGATTGCTTCAGCAAAGAAAAAACCAAAAACAAAATTTACAACTTACAAAAGACCAACCCGAATTTTAAAAATCTGGATTAATAATCAAAAAATTCAAAAGAAGAAATCAATCGCAAAAAAATATGCGGAATTAGTTCACGTTGGAGAAAAACGAGCATTGAATGAATTTGCAATAATCGGACCAATAATCGCAAAAAATCAGGCGATACAAAAAGAGCTCAGACTCTCACAGGAAGAAATTTCTTATGTTGAAGAATTTGTCGAAAGAGACAAGCAAATTGAAAACATTGAATATTTAGAAAATTAAAAGTATTGAATAAAGATTTTATTTCTAACAACAGAAAGGTCGAGAGAAGAGGGCGAGAATTTTCGCGAGTGAATTGCGCCGAAGGCGCCAACGGGTGGGTTGGGTTGGGAAAAAAATTCCGAACGAAAGTTCGAGCAGAGAATTTTCGATTTAAAATAATTTGGAAATGTAAAAATCAAATCGAGGGTTCGAGTAGAATGGGAAATCCCAAATTTAGTTTTCTTTACCATTGTAGTTTTTCTTTTTCTAAAAGAAAAACCCAGGGGGAGGTTAGAAATAAAATTAAAAATATTTGTCTTCTAATTAATTAGTTTTTCACAAACAAACTTTTCACAGAAGAATAAAAAACCTTCGCATGAAGCACAACATGAGTTACAATTAGCCCAATGAAAATCTTGTGCCATACAAAAAGTGAAGTCCGTTTCTCGTAAACGCAAAAAAAGCCGTCGCTACAAAAAAGACTAACATTAACAAATCAACTAACTAACAAATTAACTTCTCTTCTCATTATTTCTTAAAATTAAATTAACACTGAGCACCAGTTGACGCCGTTGCTGCACCAGTTATTCCACCAAATCCCGGAGAAGCTTGTGCTGTGCTCAAAGCTTGTGAACATTCTGCGGGAGGTGTCGTGAAAGCGGCACAAATCGCAGTCTTAACTGCCTCTGGACTTCTACTCAATGAAGCATCAACACCATTAATTATAACAGTTGGACTTCCTTGAGCTCCTTTTGCCCCAGCATTCTTAACTTCAGCGTCGTACATTGTAATACCCTCAGTTGCCATACATGAATTAATTTTTGCTTTGTCAATTCCCAATTTCGTCATTAATGATTCAATTAAAGGATCCACACAAGTTGCTGTTCCAGAACAACTTCCTATCACAGTATCAATTGCAAAAGCATTTACATAATTTAAATATTTATCTGGATAATTTTTCTCAATACAAAGTTGTCTTTGTGCCTCTGTTTTTTCAAAGCAAGCACTTCCAGAACATCCAGCAGAATCATGCATAGCACCAATCTGTCTTATCTTGTAATCAATCTTACTTCCGAATAATTTTACGACAGGATCAAATGCTTTTTCCATTTGCAATCCATAAGGACAATAAGTAAATACATATAATTCTACAGAAGGTTTATCTGTTTTAGGAACTTCAGTTGGTTTCACATCCGTCGGAGTTCCAACTTCAGACAATAAAGGAATTAATGAAGATGTATAACTCTGACCATCTTTAGTAACATAAACTGGAATATTTTGTTCTTTGTAGAGAACAGTAACTTCATAAAGACCGGACTTCGGCGTCACATTAACAAAAGTAACTTCAGAATCTGCAACAGTGTTTAAGTAAGAAACTAAATTATCTCCAGCAGTTTTTCCAGAAACTTCATTTCCAGAAATTCCAAGCAATGGAACTAAGGTAACAAGAACAGCAATTCCCAAAACAAAAGTTGCAATAATCCATGGATTTTCTCTAAGACGATTCGTTAAAGTTTTCACCGACGAGCTATGCACAGAATGGTGCTCATGAGACTCATGATTATCATGACGTTCAGAATGATTGTTATCTTCACCTTCCATTTTGATTTATTAAATTTAGATAAGTTCATTTAAAAATGTTATGAAAGGAAAGTATACAAATCAAAAAACAAATTTAAATAAGTTTCAAGTAAAGAATTTTCGCGAAAAAAAACTATCGACGCGAAGCACCGACGGGTGGGTGAGTAATTTCGCGAGAGTAATTGGGGTGGTGGTCGGGGTTTGTGGATGGAACAAATTTTCGAGCGAGATTACGAACTAGGACGGAAAAAAGTTTCCACGTGAAAATTCAAAACCCAAATATTACAACATTTATATACTAAAAATTCGTTGAAAAAAAATGAAAAATGAGTCATTTGAAAAAGTTGAATCACTGAAAATGAACAAGGATTTGAAAGTTACAGATTTAGTGAAACAAATGAAAAAAGCCGGTTTCGGAGCGAGAAAAATTGGTAAAGCAGCTGAAATTGCCGACGAAATGTTTTCAGATAAAGATTGTAAAAGATTTTTAGGGATTGCTGGTGCAATGGTTCCCGCAGGAATGAAACAGATAATAATTGATTTGCTAAACTCAGAAAAAATAAATATCTTTGTAACAACCGGTGCAAACTTAACTCACGATTTAATTGAAGCCTTGGGAAATGAACATTATCATTGCGACAGCTGGAACGACGAAGAATTCCACAAAAAAAATTATGACCGAATTTACAATGTTCTTATGAAAAATAAAGTTTATGAAAACCTTGAAGATTTTTTCACAAAGAATTGGGATGAATTCAAAAATTCAAATAGCATAAAAGATTTCTTGAAAAAAATTGGAGAACTTCTTCCAAAAAATAGTAATAGTATTTTAAGAGTTTGTTATGAAAAAAATATTCCTTTGTTTTGCCCAGGAATTGCTGACTCGGGAATCGGACTAATGGTTTGGGGAAGATTAGCTGCCGGAAAAAAAATCAGCGTCGATGTTTTCGCAGATATGAATGATATAATCGATACTGCCTGGACTTCCAAAAAATCAGGAGTTATTTACGTCGGTGGCGGACTTCCAAAAAATTTCATTCAACAAAGCTTGCAATTTTCAAAAGGTGCAGACTATGGAATTCAAATAACAACCGATAGAGCAGAAAGTGGTGGAAGTTCTGGTGCCCCATTAGAAGAAGGAAAAAGTTGGGGAAAATTAAAACCCGACGCAAAATTCGTAGATGTTCCTTGTGACGCAACAATTGCTTTGCCTTTAATTTTTTGTGGAAAAATTTAGAATTTGGGTTAAGAAAAAAGAAAAAATTTTATTACAAAGCAGAATTAATTATTTTTTGCAATTGTTCTGGATTTAGTCTACTTCCAGTTTCCCTCGGTGAACCCCCGACAGTGTTACTTCCACCCCACAAATTATCTTTGCTAACAATTCCGTTTTCAGCATTGTTAAGAACACGATAAATTTTTGGAAGGTTAAACAAAGTCCAAACACCTTTTCTCCCGAGAGTATAAACAAAAGAGCCATCAGATTTTTTCGCGACCAAAGCAGCAAATGCTTTTATTCCGTCGTTGTACATTGCCATTCTCGAAGCCGGTCCGGTTTCTTTAGTAAGAACCCATCCTGTCCCACCACCAATTTTTTCATAATGCCCTTCGAGTGCAATTTCCCCGCAGTCACCAAAAACATACTTATCTATTCTCGATTCAACAGACTCAACAACATTTCTCATCCCCGCAGAATTCATTTGGGATAGTTCACCACTAAATCTAATATCATTATATGGCTGAAAAATCCAAGCCATTTTTCTTCTCATAGATATATCTCCAAAAGGATACGAACCAGCAGTAGAATCAAGTCGGTCTTCACAATAAACCAAACGATTTATTCTCGGTTCAGCATGATTAATTACTCGCTCAAAATTTTTCAGCAACCACCAGGCAAGGCAAGTATCTTCATCCGGGTCGTTAATCCAAACTTTAGCCTCGGGAATTCCATTTTTTCTAAAAGTTTCAAACAAATCAGAATTTATTTCCATATGAACTTGGTCAGAAGTTGAACGAGTAGAAATCCGGTCTACAGAATGATGGTCAAAATTTGCATAAGGTCCATCCGGATCACGAATAGTCGGCGCATTAACAAAACCATCGAGTGCCATGGAATATGCTGGCTTTTCCCTTCTGAAAGTTTCCCAGTCATAAACTCTTCTCGGTTCTATGTTTAACTCTATTGTCATAAAAATCGAATCTTTATTGAGTTTAAAAGTCTTCCGATTTCGTTCCTGAGAACAAATAAAAAATATAAAAAGCCCATTGAATAATATATCTTGTGGCTTACGACGTAATAATCGGCAGAAATTCTGAAGACAAAAAATCTCTTGGAAACAAGGGACTCGCATTAATCGGAAAAGGATATGTAAAAATGGGCCCATATACTTCACTAAGCAACAAAATTTACATGGACGTTGCAAAAAGCCATATTGTTCTCGTCGCCGGAAAACGTGGAAGCGGAAAGTCATACACTCTCGGAGTTTTAATGGAAGAAATTGCAAACTTGCCAAAAGAAGTAAGCCAAAATATTGCTTCATTAATTTTCGACACGATGGGAATTTATTGGACGATGAAATTCAAAAATCAAAAAGACAAAGAACTTCTTGATGCATGGGGAACACCACCAAAAAATCTACCAGTAAAAATTTTCGTCCCATTCGGACATTTTGATTCTTACATTGAAAAAGGAATTCCCGTCGACGAAAGATTCGCGTTAGACATAACTGAATTAGGCACGGAAGATTGGATTTTAACATTTGGTTTAGATATTGTCGACCCAATTTCAGTATTAATTCAAAGAACATTAACAAGATTAAAAGAAAGAGGAAAATATGAATTAAGCGATATAATAGCTCAAATTGAATCTGATGAAAAAAGTTCTCAGGAAATAAAAAACGCTGCGTCAAGTTTATTTGAAGCCGCAGACACTTGGGGAATTTTCTCAAAATCAGGAGAAGAATCAACAAAAGTTTCCGATTTGCTAACTGCCGGAACAAGTTCAGTTTTTGATTTGAGCGTTTACAATTCCGTCGGAGCATTCAACGTGAGAGCACTTGCAATAAGTATTCTTTGTAAAAAGATTTTCAATGAAAGAATGAACTCAAGAAAAAAAGAAGAAATCAGCGAAGTATCAAAAGGATTGACTTACTCAAATTCAGACATGAAAAAAGAAACTCCGTTGGTTTGGTTATTCATCGACGAAGCTCACGAATTTCTTCCTAAAGATAAAAAAACCGCCGCAACCGACGCTCTTGTCCAATTATTAAGAGAAGGACGACAGCCCGGAATTTCAATGGTTCTCGCGACACAGCAACCCGGTCAAATTCATTATGATGTTATGACTCAATCGGACATAGTAATTTCTCATCGAGTAACTTCAGCACAGGATTTGGAAGCACTGAATAAAATAATGCAATCTTATCTTTTTGACAGCATAAAAAAATACATGGATGAACTTCCAACATCAAAGGGTTCGGCAATAATTCTCGACGACAACTCTGAAAGAATTTACCCAATGAGAGTTCGTCCAAGATTCACCTGGCACGGCGGAGAATCACCAAGTGCAGTTAGAGCTGAGAAGAAATTGTAATAATAACAAAAATTGTTACTCTCCGTGACAGGGAACCTGGCACGGGGGTCGAGAACTTTGAATTTCATTAAATCCTCGAAGAGAGAAAAATAAAAATTAAATTCAAGGTTGGAGATAAGAAAGTCCAAATACAGTTAAAACTAAGAAGAAAGAAATATTATTTTTTACTATTTATCTTTTTAATCTTACTTTCCAGAACAGGCAATTCTTCTTCGATTTCATTCAACTTTTCTTTATATTTTTTCATCCGAATATTATAAACTAATCCAGAAATTTTATTTTCCTTGAATCTTTCTTCTTGAGATTTTTTCATCAAAGAATTTAATGCTTCTCTCTGTGCTTTCATCTTTGCTATTCTTTTTATTAGAAGTCTCCTCGAGATTTTTTTGTAGAGAATAATAACTAAAACAATTAAGACAATTAAGACAAGAATAATATAAATCCAATATCTCTGAAAAAAATTCAGTGCTCCTTTTTTTAATCCAGATAAAGTCGACGCTTCAACTCTCTCCTTTTCATAAGCTGTTTCAAACTGAGTCAAAAGTTCTTCAGATTCAGCATATCTATCTAAGTAAAAAGCCTGTCGAGAATTCTCAAGTATTTGTTTAGTATTTTCAGAAATAGAGCTCAATTTTGTTTCACCGATAGAAATTCGGTCATATATTGAAAAAGCCAAATCACGACGAGATTTTATTTGATTTGTATAAACCAAAACACTATCGTAGGAAACTTTCTTTGTATTAAAAAAATTTTTCTTTATCACCTTTTTCCTCATTCATATTAAATCTTTAAGTATATTTAAATCTTATTAAGAAAATAAAAAAATAAAGAAAAAGAAAATAAAAAAATAATTAATTTAATCTTTTGCAAGACTAAAAACGTTCTTCACTGCAACAATAACTGTAGCTGGAACAAATATGACAAGTAATGAATTAAGTACATTACTTACCAAAGGTACATTCGCAAGAACAGCTCCGCCGAATGCTGAAGTAATTATTAAAGATACTCCAGACATCAAGAAAGGATTTGTCTCCGAACCAACGACGTTAAGCAACCCAACAAGAAGACCAACTACTACAAGTACAATAGTCCATGTTTGGCTGAAATCACCGATAAGTCCCAGAATAACAGCAAGAAGAACTCCTATTAAGAAAGCCCAGCTTCCTACAAGGTTCTGATTTTTACTAATTTTTGCCATTTTCACCTAACAATTTAATTAAGACGCAATCCTAAGAATCGCGTGATAAAGAGCAATTCTTTCGACCTCTTTTGCTCAATAGATACAAATAATCAGAGCTTTTAAATATTACCAAAAAGGCAATTAAAAAACAAAATCCAAAAAATACTAAAGATTTAAAAATGAATAAAAAAATAAAAAATTATGGAGTATTGTGAAGTTTGTGCAATGGGAATGGTTGAACGAATTCATATTGGAAATAAAATAAAAACAATTTGCAAATACAAGGAGTCAACTGGAAAACCATGTCCCTATCAGCAAACCTTGCGTCTTTCATGGGAAAGAGAAATTAGCGATTTGTGTTTGACCAATGGGCAAGTCGAGAAAACAGGAAAAATTGAATATGAAAAAGGAAATGTAATAAGATTTCCGTTAGAAAGAGTCAAACCATCGACGATAGAAAACAAATTAACATTAGTAATCTCTTTCAATAGAACAGAAAAAGGAATCAGTTCACCAGAAGATCCATCCGCAGCCTAAATCTATAAGCTCCGACTTCACCCGCATTTTTTATTTTCAAAATTTTAATTTTCTTTTTTGCTTTCTTTGCTTCTGAATGAATTTTCTCGAGAATAATTTTTTTTTCTTCTTCCGTTCCAAAATCATAGTAATAAATTCGCGTTCCTTTTTTCGACAATAAAAAAGCTTCTTTCAAAAAACTATCTTTCAGTTGAGGACGAGGCATGACAATGACGTCGAACT
>Ga0208958_1001801_pt1 | contig 20033 bp, 11 predicted proteins | sample RifOxyB1_FD_184032 | JGI IMG/M metagenome (GOLD analysis project Ga0208958, IMG submission 184032) | Soil microbial communities from Rifle, Colorado - Rifle Oxygen_injection B1 (SPAdes) | ecosystem: Environmental > Terrestrial > Deep subsurface > Rock core/Sediment | place: Rifle, Colorado... | reverse complement strand
TAATGCAAATGCGTGTACTTCTAATGAACTACTATATGAAACTAATCCTGTTTTATCAATTATCCAACCAGTAACCTCCGGTATATCTCCAATTATTACACTGTGAGCAACTACTTGTCCTCCTTTTAATCCAGAAGGGTACATATAAAGGGCTCTCATTTGTTGATCTGTTATAAACAAATTTTTATATATTCTTAATTCATCAACTCTTCCTGTATATGCATTTGATCCAGAAGGGTCTGCTCCAATTGTAAAATTTCCCAAAGCAGCCGCTGGAGGAATTAAACTTGTATTTTGTCCTGCCAACTCACAGTTTATATATAATTGGCCTTTAGACGTAGATGCATCATATCTGTATGCAACAAAATACCAAGTTTGGCTTGTAAGTGGTATAGAGGTTCCTAAGCAAGTTTTAGTTCCACTTGCTGTGCCATGAGCTACATATACAGTATTGTTTGAATTTTGTAATAAAGCATATCCACTAGTTGCAACTGATGTATTAGAAAAAATTCTAGAAAATGCTGTTTCTACACTTTGTGGTCGTATCCAACATGTAAATGAAAATGTAGATGTAAATCTTAATTCCGATGCTGATCCTAAAGTAACATAATTTCCAGAAGAGGTTCTAATAGAAGATCCAACTATTCCGCTTGTCCAGTAATGAGTTCCAACCCAAGTGCCTGAATATGTTATACCTGATTTTTTCAAAGGAGGGGTGCTATCAGCAACTACATTTCCTTCCCCCTCATCACAGGATAAATATAATATTAAATTTATATCATCTGGAGGAGCATATAAATAATTGAGATTTAGATTACCTTTAATATCTAACTGTCCACTACCATCTGCTCCACCATCGTTGTCCCAAAATATACCAGAACCTGATACATATTTGCCTAGTATAAAATCTCCATTATTTAATGTTTGGGTTTGCCAAGTAAAAGTAGATAATGCAAATGCATGTAACTGATCTCCACCAGTATAGGAAAGAAGTCCTATTTCATTAATAGACCAACCAGTTGTCGAATATGTATCTCCAATTAATAATCCAGCACCACCAGTAGATGTATCAATTAAGATATAACTACTAGCTTGTATCGTAATTGTACCAGATGTAATAATTAAATTACCAAAACTATTACCAGCTATTTTTGATGCAGTTAGTGTTCCTTCCGCTACATTTAAATTGGTAACTGCTAATTCAGCAATTTTAGCATTTGTTACTGATAAATCACCAATTTTTGCTTCAATAATAGCTGCATCTTGTATAAAAGCAGAACCTATAACTTGATTTGCTATAGAATTCCACGCCAAGTCATGAGCACCACTTACGTTAGTGGCAATAATAAACTCATTGTCTGCAAGAACAGGATGAGTATTAGACGACGAATAAGAAGATCCCAATCCAGCCCAGTATATATATTTTAAATTAGTACTACCAGCAGCAATAGTATATTTTATACCATTATGATATAAATAGTGAGTATTCCATGCAACATATCCAGCACTAGGAGAATTGTTAGTCCAAGAATCACTTTCCAATATTGGAATATTAACCCAAAGTTTAGACGCTGTAATAGAAAAATCATCTACTTCAGTTATATCTACCGTTACGGCTTCTGTCGTACCAGTTCCAGAAGTTACAGCAGATTCATTCCTATACAAATCTACAGATTTAAGCTCAACATAAACTATTTGTTCGGGTCCATATGTTGCCCTATTTGCAGAATCTACAGTATATGTATAAGTTGTTTGTCCATAATCTACCCAAACAGACCAATCACTGTTATTACCTTCTCCTGTTATTCTTATTCTTCCTCTATAATGTGAGAAATCTCCTTCTAAATTAGCGTCCCATCTAAAGTTGATACCACCAGCTACTGGAGTAATAGTTAGATTAGTAGGCTTTCTAGGAGTATCATTTGATACTAAAAGTGGTGTAGACGGTCTAGATATAGATCCATTTGTACCGACAGTTTTTACAATAATAACTAATGTACTATATGGATAATCTCTCTTACTATCAAGTTTATTAGCTTCATATGTATAAATATATGGAGGAGAACTACAAAATGATTCTCTGAGTAGATTTTCAGGCGCATATGTATCATGATATATAAGTACTTTATACCCTTTTACTGAAGATCCAGATCCAATACCTACTTCATTCCATTCTATTCTACAATCTCTTCCTTCAAAATATTGATCATTTGGATTAGAATCTGATATTCTAACTCCAGTTGGTATTGGTAGTTGTCCGTAAAGAGCCGTTCTATCCAATGTATAGGACATGGAATATGGATCGCTTTTTACTCCACTATATGTAACACATATAAATCTGAAATAATAAGTATTATCTAATAATAGATCTTGTCCTATGTATCGTATTTCTCCCAATCCAACAGGAATTGATGTAATGGTATTATATAGACCATCATTAGAGCTAGACATCTGAACTAGTATATACTGTACTCTACCTGCATCTGCCGAATTTGGTTCAGCTTTAAATATAAATCCTAATCCAGATTCGGTTACTATACCAGTTACACTAACATTAACTGGGGGTTTTGGCTTTCCAGTGGGAGTTGGAACTGGTGGTTGTGGATTAGGATTAGGAGTAATAATTTTAATATCTGATTCTGTATATAGAGCAGAAAGATGCTCTACAGCAGTAATTTCTACTTCATGCTCTTCTGTTCTATTTGCCGATATAATTCTAAAAGGATAATATGCAAAATTCTCTATACCTATTTGATAGGCAGCATCTTGTTTGGGAGCTGTACTACTCTCCCATGCAAGTACTGTGATTTGTATCTTTTCATCTCCTGGAGAATATGTACTTGTATCAATTTCTGCTTCAAGAAACGAGTTATCATTTGTTTGGTACCTAAGTATATAAGTTTGTCCGGCAGGATCTGAAAACGTATACGGAGTGTCCAGTACAACAGTTGTTCCACCAATTGAAACAATCCTACCGCCACTTCCCCAATTAGGAAGTGTATGTTCAATATTAATAATATCTCCAGCAGTAACATGAATAGCGTCAAGTGCAGCTCTAAGACTAATTATTTTATTGCAATTAATAACTTTATTAAGTTTCCATATTAACTCACGTTCTGCTTTTTCTTTAGATACAATACCTTTTAAACCAATTGTTCTTTCATTTATTTCTCTTAAATGACTTTGAGTAACACGCACAACAGCAGATCTTAGATCATATCCTAATGTTCTATCAGTAAACTGACCAACTAATCTAGAAGGAATTTCAGATAATGCAGTAAATGTTTGGTTATAAGATCCTTCAACAATATTACCCATTGAGAGAGAATGTTCTGGTGTATCATCTTGGTCTATAACAAAAGCAAACTGTCCGTTTTTCCAAATAGGCCAACATCTAAATGAGTCACAAAACTCAAACAAGGCAGTCATTGCTGATTGAGAAGCATCTAAAACACCATCATAAGTGTGGTATCTGTCCGTAATGCTGGCTATTAGAGATATATCATCAATTGTAACTTGTGCTCCTTCTATTCCACCGACTCCTACACAAAGAAAATTATAGGAAACTTTAGGGGTAAATGTTAGAGTGTGCGTTCCATCTCCAATACTGGTAGTAGAAGTAATATATCTTAGATCTTCTAATCCATCATAAAAATCAAACCCATAAATATATAGATTTAGTGCAGAAGAATTACAGTTTTTAAGTGTAACTGTAACTGTATATGGCATATTCATATACAATCCAGTACTGGCTGCAAAATAGAATGCATAATAGGTGGCACCAGAACAAACAATATCTCTAGTAGATGCACTACCGGCTATAACTCCACTGGTTGCCGGTTCTAAATTACCATAAAACGGTAAACCATACCACTGTTTATACCAATTGCTGTCTGATGTTTCTGACCACCAATCAAAATAGTCCATACTAGCATCAGCATATGGATCATACACTATATGACATTTCTTAATAGCAGCAGCAATATCAGTTTGATTTAAATCGGTAGTTGTTATATAAGAACCAAGTCCGTATCTAGAAGAAAGAACCAAATCTCTAACACATAGCATTGCATTGTTAGAAAATTCTTTTGCAGTCTGATATGTAGTTCCATTCCAAGTTCTTTCTAATCCACCAGATGTTTCAAATCTAGATTGATTTTCATCATAATATAGTTGGTCAAAAGTTTCAGAACCAGAAGTATCTGGAACTTTAATTTTCGTTCCTTTTATTGTTGTAGTAATATTAGGGACTGATCCAGAAAGTTGTCCTGTAGCTTTGATTTTCAAGCCCAACAAAGCCGTATGTGGGTATATAAATTCTCCTTCAACAGTTTCAATAACTGAATCAAGATAAAGTTTGTCTTGTTTTGAAAAATCTGAAGAAACTTCTGTTCTTCTAGAAATCCTTATATCATACATTCCTCTCCCATTACCACCAGATACATTATTAAAATCTAGAGTTACTGCACTCCAATGTCCTGATGTAGTTTTGGCTTTAAGAGGAATCCAACCTGTTCTAGAAACGTCTGTATCTTCTACCGAAGAAAGTTGCCACTCTTCTCCAACCTGACAGTCCTTATCTAGTTTAACTGAATAATCCCCAATAGAAACAATTGGTTCATTATATTGAGCAGGAGTACCCCCACCTAGATCTCTATATGCCCAAGAGCTGGCTTTAAAAATACCGGCATACTCTCCGGCTGTCAAATCGTCATTATTAACAGTTGTTACTTCATATGTTATAGTATAAGTTATTGTTGTTCCAAAATCAAATCCACCATCATCAAATTCTACAAATGTATTTCCTAATATTCTAACTCTAAATGATTTGGTTTTACTAGTATCTCCATATACTCTATCATTGTCCAAATATCTTTCACAAATTAAATTTTCAGCAGTCGTATCAGAAACAGAAGTAATTACTGTTACATCTGGTTTCCATACTGGGGGTTCATAGAGTGTATAAGAACCAGAACTAGCCGGAGCAAATTCTATTTTATATGTAACTGTCTGAGCTTCAATTTTTCCTTTATTATCAGTATCATATAGTTGTGGTGCTTTTACACGAACCGTAACCTCGTCTACTTCTTTAGTAGTAGTGTAAATTACACCAGCAGTACTTAGTTCTCGGCCATCCTCTACTTGAATTCTAGCACCGTCAAATCCAGGAATCTTATTTTGTACAAAAGGATAATACTGATCATATGATGCATTTTCAGTTCCAGTTCCAGTTCTGTACCACCATACAACATTATTGTAATTTTTTAATGGTTGACCATCAACTTCAATAGCTGGAGGATAGTAAGTATAAGAAGCATCTCCTGGATTACTAGTTAAACAAACTTCAGTATGGTCACTCTCTCTTACAATTCCTGCTATCTCTCCCTCACAAAGAGAAATTAGCATATAGAGATAACTATCTTCTTGATAATTTTCAGTGAAAGCAGATATTAAATTACCGCCAACTTTGTGAGTACCATAAACTATAGGAACACAAGAATCATATTGTGCTGTAGTTCTTATTCCACTCCAACTATAAGTTTGAGAGTTACGATCATTACCTAATCCTAATTGTGGAAGATCTGGAGCAAATAGAAGAGAGGATAATCCACCAAGAGCTAGACTAACTCCAATCATTGTAATAGCTTGATATGCAGTAAATGCTCCAAATTGGGCAGCCATTAAAGGAGCAGCATAATACTGTCCTACTGCAATTAAAGCTACACCAATAACCATCATTATCATACCAGCAGCTTTACCTCCACCTCCTAAAGCCGGTATAATCTCTACTTCCGAATCCGGAGTTAGATCAATAATCATCCAATCATCTGGATGAATGATTTCACCATTAACTCTAATAGAAACTTTCTGATGAAGAATCAGATCATATAATTCATCATCACAAGTCTTAGCATACTCATATACGGCAGAAAGCAACTTATCTCTTTCTATCTCTTTATAGTCAGCAGACTCTTCTAAGAAGTTTTTGAAGCAAACCTTTGCCAATTAATTCACCTTCCACCTAATAGCTTTATATAAAATATCAGACCAAAATCCATTTAAATGTCCTAATTCAGACTTATGATCTTCATAAATATGAATGAACTTATCACCTTCTAAAAACATACCACAATGATTAACTATAGATTTGGTTCCAAGCCTCATTAAAAGAATGTCATATTTTTTATAAGGTAAAGAAACGGAATCCCATTTTTCATCCACATTATCAAGAATATGATTTTTAGACTTATACCATTCTTTTTCATATTTAAGTTCTGTAAAATCTGGTAATTCTATATTTCTTTCATTCTGAAAGATGAGATAGATTAGACCATAACAGTCTACACCTTTAATGTCCCTACCTAAATTTTTATATGTAAGACCAATATATTTTCCTAACGAACCCAAATTGTATTCCTCATAATACCAGGAAATCCACCATATCTTTTAGAATTATCACGTTGTCTGCATTGTTCTAGTGTGCCATCACATGTTGGATAAGTACCAGAATCTACTGTTAAATTCGGGTCACACTGACTTCCTAGATAAGCATTGTTTAATGCCCAAGCACACTCATGGCTATATTTCCTTCTAGGAATAACAATTTTTCTAATATCAAACTTAGACTTACAGTTGAATGTAATTTCCTGTTCATTAGATTTAACAGAATCTATATAATACTTCTCTTTTATATTGGCTCTATAATCGGGGTCAGACCCAACATACTTGGCTCCAGTTCCAGTAGGTAGATTTACAGAGAACATGGTAATAACGTAAACTTCATTACCCCTAAGATAGTCTCTACTCTGAATAAAAGTTTCAATGACTCTATTAGTGTTAGGAAAGGTTACATCAATAGTAGAAACTTCACCTGAAGTATTGGTTCCTTGCTGACTACGTTTCATTGGAAGAGCTGTATAGGTAGTTGTGGCACTAGTAACAGCACCTTCATTACTTAAAGCATAGCCAACCATATCTGAGTTATTGTTTACGAAGTAGTAATACTCCTTACCACTAAATGTGGCATTGAATACAAACATATCTATTGGGTAAGAACCAGATATTCTTGCCTGTTGTCTAGAAAATGTGGCATTTACGTCATAAGTCATTGAAATTACTCCTATACTTTGTAGCGACCTACGAAAGAAAGCTCCCCTTGGAAGAGGAAGCCTCCATCTGAGCTTGCATTTATTTTTCCATCAATATAGGCTGTCTTTTCAAAGCCAGATAGTTGATTTGGGCTGAGATAACATTCATATATTGGGTAAATATTAGCATTCAATTGAGCATTAGCTAAAGACAAATTCCCATAAGGTGCAACAGTTAGTTCCACAGTTACTGAAGTATTGGCAGTTAAAGCAGATATAGCTCCTGCTTTCCAATTCACACCATCAGTAAGAAACGCAGCATTAGCTTTAGTATTGGCGGTTGCAGAATAATATCTAGTATCTGGCATAGAAACAATCCAATTACTGCCACTGAGAGCAATGGACGTAGGAGTAGTACCACGGTCGAAGGAGACAACGTAAAAGGAGTTTAGTCCGTCTTCTGCAACAACGTCGATGAAGTGCTCCAAGGTTCGGTATTCTGAAGTGAGAATATTGTTGTAGGAATAGACAATAATAACTACAGGTTCAGCTTTTTTACGAGTGAGTATTGTCTTTTGCTCAAAAGTAGAAATAAGGGTATTATAAGAAGATGTAGTCTTTGATCCCATATTTGGCTCAAAGAACGTATATGATTTACTATCTATAGTTCCAGACGAACTACTATTAGCCATTGTTCCAATTGGGAATAAATCTGCCATTTATTTATATCACCTTTATTTACATCTCATATCGTAATATGAACACCCTTCCAGTGAGTGTGCTTTTCTATTGCAAGATTCACAAAGTGTTATACCAATATCAATATCGACGCTTTCTAATGGATTCCAATGTATACCCTCGACATGGTGGGCGGTTAGATTTTCGGTAGCACCACATTTAACACATTTATAATCGTCTCGTTCTAGTACCATCTTTCTCCAATCTGCCTGCAATACTGGATCTCTATTTGGCCCTTTGTTTTGTTTCTCTTCCCATTCTTTTGATCCAGGCTGAAATTGGTGGTGTGGGTCAAACCCATATAATGGGCAAGAGTGTTTACAGGCGTCTGAGCAATATAATCTATTTTCTCCTGATGTTATACCAGTTAAAGACTCCCATCTGGATTTTACTTTAGAATTAGTTGGGTAAAAATATTTTTTACAATGAGTACATCTAACAAGCAAATACCCATTTTCATCTGAAATTGGATCTTCTTCTACAGTTAGTCTATTAACATAGGTAAGATAAAGAGCGTTAGAATTACGATATTTTTTACTATATGCATTTATCTTATCTTTATTATTTTTACTGCGTTCCTTATAATATTCTGCCCTTTTCTCTTTATTTTCTTTGTAATGTTTTTTACCATATTCTGATTTTTTTTCTTTATTATTTTTATAATACTCTTTACCGTATTTTAATCTTCTTTCTCTATTATTTTCATTATATTTTTTACCATTTTCTTTTTTACAATCTTTACAATAACAATATAGTCCGTCTTTTCTACTCTTATCCTTACAGAACATTTCAATACTTAATTCTCTTTTACATTTGGAACATATTTTAGTTGTCATATTTATATCATCCTATACACTATAAGCCATCGCTGAGGGGCCACGACGCTCGCGGTCGAGTACCAAATGGTTAATAATAACGCGTTTACCAGCAGTAGAATTCATGGCCTGGGCGATCTCATCGTTCGAAATAAGATTTAATATATTAATCGGAGTTTTTTCCCTATCTCTAGTATATCCACTTACCTCATCATTCTGAATATTCTCAGATGGAATTACAAGTTCTCTTCCAGATTTATTATCTCCTAACAACGCAAGTGTAGGATTACCAGTTACTCCACCTGAACTGAATTTCCTAAAAGATTCAATATGAGGGAGTATACCACCATGTGCTGCTTTAGTTACAGACATTGGTACGGAAGTAGATCCAGTAGAAGTAGATTTTCCTCCACCCAACCACGCATTACCAATCATTTGAACCGTTTGAAGAACTAACCACTCAATAATCATCTTTCTTATACCATCTATAGTATCTTTGAAAAACTGGCGAAAAACTTCCCCAACTTGCTTAATCGGATTCTCTAAATCTGAAATCTCATTTTTAAGATCCTTGATCTGATTCTTCAGTTCTTCTGCTCTCTGAGTGTTTCCTTCTCCCAAAGCTTCTTTATACTCTTCATTCAGTTCTTTAATCTTACCTTTTATATCTTCAATTTCTTGTTCCTGTTCTTGAAATCCACCAGTAGCATCATATGCAGATTCAGTAATACCAGCAACCATACCTTGGGTAAAGTCAACATATACATCAGAGAGTAGTTGATGATATTCTTTTACTGTATCTCTAATTCTAATCCAAGCATCATATAGAGGTTCAGATGCTCGTCTTTGTTTTTCTATATTTTTTAATATATCAGTTTCTATTTGTCGTCTTTGACGTAGTAACTCTTCTTCGTCTCTAGTATTCTTTACTATTGCTATTCTAGCAGTCAACTCTTTATATCTAATTTGAAGTCTCTCTTCTTCTTTTCTCAGAACATCAATAGTTAGTGCTTTATTCATTTCCATAATTGCCAACTCTTGCTCTACTATTGATACTTTATTGGCAGCTTCTTTGGCAATTCTTTCTTGTTCTGTCTGTATATATAAAAGATCTCCTGCTACTTTTTTTCTCTCTCTATCTTCTTTTAAAGCAGCAGCTAAAGCTTTAGATAGTTTTTCAGCTTCTTCTGAAGATTTCTTTTCTAATTCAGTAATTTGTTTTTCTAAAATAACTAATAGAGAGTCAATTATTGCAATTTCATCCAAAGCTTCTTTTCTTTTTTCTACTTCTTCGGCAGTAAGTCCATCTAAATCTAGAATTTCTATTTTTTTCTCTTGCTCTTTTTTTGTATATTCTAGAGTTTCTTTTTGTACAGTTAAGTCTCTTTTTCTATCTGCCAATTTAGCTACTGTTCTTTCTATATTTGCTCTTGCTATTTCGGCTTTTAATGTATTTTGTATTATATCATCACTTATACCATTAAATTCGGCTATTTCTGCACCCCATTTTGCTATTTCTATTTTCTTATTAAGAATTTTATCATAGATTTTGTCTAAATCTGCTCCACTCTTTCCTTCCATTTCTGCTTGAGTTTGTCTTACTTCTAATAATCTTAATTCAGATTCAGCCAAATCTTTTCTCTTTCTTAGTGATTTTAAATCCTCATCATCTTCACCCAAAAGTTGGTCTGCAACTCCACCAACTTTCTTTTTAAGAGCGTCTATATCATCTTCTGATACCTTTGCTATTTTTTTAGTTACTTTACCAGCAACAGCCAATTCTGTATATAAGTTCTTTTTTGTATCGTTTACTACACTTTTATATGCTTCTATTAAAGTTTCAAACCCAGGTGTATTCTTTTTTGCTTCTTCTATAAACTCATCTGACATATTTTCAAGTAGAGGTCCGACCTTTTTAACCATATCATCACTAACTTCTTTAGTAAGACGATCTACTTCTTTCTCTGTTACTTGTCCCTTTTCTAGTTGCTTTTTAACTAATTCTATTTTTTTGATATCCCTATCAACCATAGACATTATCATTTTAGTTGATGTAACAAACTTGCCTTTAGCTAAATCAGTAGATATAACTTTAGACTCACTTAACATTTTCAACTCTGATGCTAAAAGTCTTTCTCTTTCTTTAAATCTTTTATTAACCATATCTTCCAAAGTTATTCTTCTCTGAGTTGTGTCCTTAATTTCAAGTAAACTTCTAGCTTCTTCTTTTGTTATAATCTCAGAATCCTTTGCTAACTTTACCGCTCTATTTGTTAAAGCAATGCTTCTTTCGGTGTTTTTTGTTTCAACACTCCACTTTAAGGCTTTATTTATACTACTAAATACTGAAGATAGATTTCTGTATTTTGTAACTACTTGATCCATTTCAGTATTTATTCCTTTAGTTTTATTAAAGATTTCTTCTAAAGATTTTATCTGTTTTTCAAAATGGATTCCTTCAAATCCTTCAGTAAGAATAGTAGTTATTCCTTGCCAACCAGTTGCAATAAGTTTTATAGGCCAAGCAACAAATATGTTTAGTACTTTTCCTGCAACAATTGCTAATTTTCCCAACAATTGTATAAAACTTTGTACTCCAGGAGAAACCGTATCTACTATTGTACTTGTTGTTGCAATCAAAATATCTTTTAATTGTTTCCATTGATTTCCAACAGAGCCTAGAATCTCTTCTGACATTTTCTGTGCTCTGTTGTGCTCATGCATCAAAGGAACCATATCTTGGTATGCTTCAGCGTTAGATATTAAGAGTGCAGCACCAGCAGCAGCTCTTCTTTCAAAAGCTTTGAATGTATTAGCTGCATCCCACCCTGCTTTTTTCAACTTAACGAGAATCTCACCAAGAGAGAAAATTTGAGGATTAACATCTTGAATAGTTAGATTGGTTTTCTTTAATTCTCTTAAAAATCTAGTACTGGGTTGTAACAATTCTGCAAGAACGGCTCTAAGAGAGGTAGCAGAAATTGAAGCATTAAGTCCATTATTGGAAAGAATTCCCAAAGCTGCTGATGTTTCTTCTAAAGACATTCCTAACTGTGGAGCTATACCAGAAACATATCCAAATGCTGTTACTAAATCTTCCATTGAAAGTTTAGAAGCATTAATAGCTGTGGCTAGAATATCAGTAGCTTTTTTGGTATTATCTGCTTCATACTTCCAAGCTTTCATAACCGTAACAACAAGTTCTGCTGTCTTTTTCATATCAAACATTGTAGCAGAAGCAAGAACAGCAACGTCCTTAATAGTAAGAAGTACTTCTTTTGCAGAAAGACCTGCCTGAGAAAGAGTGTACATACCCTCAGCAGCTTCTTTTGCTGAAAAGATAGTTGTACTTCCAACTTCCAAAGCAACGCTTTTTAGTTTATTTAATTCTTCAGTTGTTGCTCTAGTAATAGACTGAACCTTTTTCATTTCAGTTTCAAATTCTAAAGCACCACGAAATGATTCTGTAGTTATCTGCCATGCAGCCCAAGCTAACCGCAATTGTAAGAACCATTTCATTCTGTACTTAAACCATTCAGGACTTAGAAAGGCGTTCTTATCAGATGTAATGTGTGTTGCTTTATTTAATCCTTTTAACTCTACTATCTCTTTTTTAGTAAGTCCTATACCTAATGCTTTAAGTTTATTTATATTAGTATATAATAATTTCTGATTTTCAAGAGTATTTATTTGGAGTTTCAGTTCAGTTCTAATTCTTTCATTTTCTAATCTAACTGTACGTACAGAGGCATGTCTTTTTAAAAGTACATCATTGACACTTTTTGCTAGTTGGAGTTCTCCCTTATATTCAGCCTCAGAAGTAGTACCTTTAAATGTTTGCATTTTCTTTTGCTGAACATATAATTGCTGATAAGCGGTTAATTGTTGTTCTGTAAGTTTAATTCCTTGTTTTTCTCTTGCTTCCAGATTGGAAAGTAGAGTAGCTCGATTTTTGAGAATATTGATTCCCATTTGTAATTCAGTGTTGGCTTTAGCATCAGCAATTTCCATCTTATGGAGTTCTTGAGTACGTCTTGCTTCAGCATCAGTAACACTTTTAGCAACTGTTAATGCTGCTTCGTGTCTAGCTTGATAGTTTTGATCAATAGCAGCAACTTTCATCTTCTGAACATACAAACCACGAAGAGTAAATAGTTCTTGCTGTGAAAGTTTCTCTCCTTCTGCCATTTTAGTTTGCAGAAGAGTCATCATTTCAGCTCTATTCTTATCTACATTAATACCGGCTTTTATTTCATTACGAAGTTCTTCCATTCTAGCTTTATATGCTAGAATTTTATCAGCTTTAAAGGCTTTCTCAAACTCTATACCTACGTTTGCAAATGCTTGCTTGGCTTCATCTTCAGTTTTAAGAACAGTAACTTTTAATTTATCTAAAAACTCTAAAGCTTCGTCTTTTCCTTTAAACATCAAGTCATCAACTTGAAATCCAGTAGCTTTTGTTATATCTTTAAACTCTTCTTTTAATCTCTTGGCTACTCCTTCTCTGTCTTCTCCAGGCTTAGTCATAAAGTCTGCTAAACTAGATCTAACGCCAGATCTACCAGTTCCAATATCAACTGCACCTGTTTCTATTCTCTTCATTTGTTCAGATAGATTACTAGCAGCCTTAGATGCCTCATTTAATTTATTTTTAGCTGCTTCATACTTTACTATCATTTTAGAGGTATTCGTAATAGTGGATTCGGTGAGTTTTCTATAGGAGTGATCTACATCGTGTATGTCAGATTTCCAAAGATTGAAAGTAGATTGAAGAACTTTCTGAGAAGTAGTAATGGCACGATTGATATTAGCAAATGTATCACCCTTGAGCATTGTATCAAGGCGTATCTTACCAATCTTTTCCTGAAATGCTTTTAGGTGTTTCTGAACATCATCTACGCCTTTCTTAACACCAGAGACATCAATACCAACTGATACATTTATCCCACCAATATTAGCCACTAGCCACTCACTTCCTCTTCTTTCTTACTCAAGATCGGAATACCAAACATAGATGCTACTTTCTCAATATCCTGAACAGTATTCTTTTTTTCTTTATTGGTAAGTTTATCCCAATCCAACCCATCCATAAACTTATCCCACGCCTTATTCTTTTTTCTAACATCCCCTTTACTATTAGCAGGACTAGCAAAAATAAGACAGTTGGCAACTGTAATAGCTAAATCTCTCTGTTTGTCTAAGTCTTGTTTTCTACAGTCCTCATAGAATCTGTACACTTGATCCATAGTGTACCTATATTTAATATCGTCTATATGATGACCGTTAGATATAAGTGTGTTGAATATTTCAGCTAACTCGATTGTCTTGCGTTTTCGTTTCTTACTCCCAGCCGAATTTACGTCAGGGAGTTTAGTGCGTTTTTTATGGTATCTCTATTCTGAGAGAAGATAGTGAATGCAATCTTAATACCATCTTCCATAGGCAACTTTTTAATATCTTCATCCGACAATCCAGTCGTAATAGAAATGATTTTTAGTACTTCAGGGGATGCAATGGTAAACAATTTACCAATGGTGATAAATGTGATAGTGCCGTCTGACGTAAAGAGAGAATCGAATCCAAGATTCTTACTTTCCATCTTATTAAGAACACTATCAACAAGATCGGAAATTTCAAACAAGACACCGAATGACCAGGGTTTAACTACAACTTTACCAACCTTTACATCTGGAAAGAGAATTTCTTCATCAGTTTTTTTCATGTAGTGTAGTCCTTATAAACATAGGGAATACCGAAGCCGGTATCCCCTATGTTGGAGGTTAATTAGATTGCAGTCATACTGATAAGACCATAGGGCGCTTTAATTGATGCAGTGGAAGTAGCTATATTTACAGCGTTCCATGCTGGATAGTTGAAAACCTCCAGAACCATACCAGCAGAGATCCAATCCTCACTCGTAAGGGGCATGGCTCCATCTGGCCTAATTGTGCACTTCGGTATAAGGTAAACGAAGTCCCTACCAACACCAGTTCTAAAATAAATCTGAGCCGAACCGTAGCTAAGAGTATTACTCATAACTGTAAAGACTGGACTCATAGTAAGTGGAGAAGCCAAACTTGCATCTACTACTTGACTACCAAACATAAACTTTCTTAAATTTGTCGAATTCACTTCATCGAATGAAAAATTTATTGCCAAAGATAGTTCATTAGCAACAGTTAAGTCTTTCTGTTTCACACCAGTTTGAGTGATCACGTAGTGATCGAGGTAAGAAATTTCTGGAGATAGCTCAATATCAGTAATATTGCCAAATCTCCTGGCTGCGGTTCTGAACGCAGACCCAACACCATTAGAAGTTCCTTCATCAAGCGAAGCATTTCCTACAGAAGCTTCAAAATAAAGTTCGGCGGCACCAATCGTATAGTTGCCAGTAGAAATTGTTCCCATTTTACATATCACATCCTTTTAAATTATCTAGGCCATTTATAGCCATATACGTTTTCTAATTCATCTGGACACTTTCCTATAAAGTCAAAAAATACTTTTGCGCTTTTTACTGGAACGTATAAAGTATGTCCAGATCTACTTTTACATTTACTTGCACTAATACCAAGTTGTATTAATTTCTCAATCAAAAAATCTACATCATTCTCAGTAAAACCGTTTGTTGCTATACTAGCAGCGTTTTCTCTTTTGGAAATACTGCCATCACCAATATACCACTGCCTAACTACTAATGGAGTTAAAATTAAATCTTTAGGTACAATCTTTTTTCCATTAGGATAAAATTTTTCATATAAAGTTTTAAACTCTTTATATGTTCTAGTTGTCATTGAATAAAAAACATTATCTGGAGATCTGTATCCTTTATATTCTCTTATTCTTCCTACTTTTTCTATTCCAGATAAATTAAATATTTTTTCTAACCAAACTAAATAATTTCTTTTTGACGTACTATGCATATAATATGCTGTATATGCACAATTACTTACCAAACAACCATCACCTAGTAACTCGCCCGTAAGAAATTCTTCTATTTCAGAATTCCATTTCTTACATATATACCTATCTCCCCCGTGCATTGAGTCTTTATGTAGTCTTACTTCTATATTAAATTTTCTCAACCATTTATATACAGATGGCCAACTTACTTCACAAAACTTTGCAATTTCTCTCCCTGTCCATCTTTCAACTACATACTTTTGATATACCCAATCCCTATTCATGTGAGGTTTGTATTTAATTGGTTTCTTTAAACCGTTTTCTTTTAAAAACAATCCAAGTTTACCAAATGATATTCCTAGTATTTCTGCTATTTCGGCTTTTTTCTTTTTATCACTCAAATAGTACTTTTTAATTATCTCTAATCTATGTTCTCTCTCAGATTCGTTCATAACATTCTCCAATATTATGCTTTATCTTATCTACTTTATATTATCGTCATTAAAACGGTGAGCCAATCACACTCGGATTATCATAATCAAAATACCCATATGGAGCCAACGACGCTGTAGATGAATCGTATACTCTATACCTTGGATGGTTCAACACCTCTAATGTAAACTGTCCATTTATCCATGAGTCTGCCTGCAATGATAATCCTCCTTCTGCTTTCAGAACTACTTTTGGTATGACATAAAGAAATTCATTACCCACATCTGTATTGAACTGTAATATTGCTCTTCCCTCAATGCTATTTTTAGACATCACAGAGAAAGTACTTGCAATTGTCGTGCCACCATGCATAAAATACTTAACATTACTGGCAGAAATTTCATCGAATGTGAACGGAATTGTTACCTTTTTCGTTTCAACTAAATCCTTATCTTTCTTTCTACAACCTTTGAGTGAAACATAATGTTCCACATAACTTATATCAGGAGTGATTTCTGCAACCTCAATATTTCCGAACGATATTGGATCATCCATCCTTGCAGCAGAGGGTGATGCTTGAGCAGCCCCTTCGCTGAAATAGAGAGTGGCTTTACCGATACTATAGTTATTTACATTTCCGATTTAAATCACCCTCTTATTGTAATCAAAGCAATGCATGGCGTCGTCTTTGCCATACTCAAAGATATGTCGTTTTTTAGTATCTCTATCTATTGCCTTTCCTTTTAGACCAAGTACGAAAGCATACAAACACTCCAATCGTTGTATATAGTTTTCCATTATCAGTTCTTTACGTTTAATTTGTATATTCTCATACACTTCTTTATATTTATCTTCAAGATGAGACATATTCCCTATATCAGAGAGATTCTCAAATGTGAACCCAATCCTGTGTTTTCTTACATACTTTTCTACTTCTGGACAATAGCAAGCCAGTATTGGAAGTCCTGCTTGTAAATATTCAAATTGTTTATTCGTAATCGTGAGTTGTACTTGCGGCTGATCTCTCTTTTCGTTATTAAAAATACACAACCCATACTTAAATTTTGTTAAAGCAGTCATCATCTCTTTATAGTCGGTTGGTGGATATAAAACAGCACCTGTGTCATGATAAGTTTCGTATGCGTCAATATTTCCTAGAAACATTTCCACTTGATTTCCTTGTTCCACAAGTTGTTTCATAATATGATACAAACTCCTATAACGGAATGCTTCGTCGTATTGGGCATTGCCGAAAGGATTGGCCCCACCCTCGTAGACTAAAGCATTCTTACGTGGAGCATCTTTATCATATTCTATAATACCCTCATTACAGTATGAGTAAATAGTAGTATATGGTACATTTATCCTATAAGCACGATTTAGCTTCTGTTGGATTGGCAAACTAGCATAAATTATTCCATCTGCTACCCTAAACATATTGATTTCATCTAATGGTGCAAATGCCCTTCTTATCAGATCGCTGTCGTGTACATCAATAATTAATTTTACTTTATCCCTAACACCCATTTCAGTAATGACTTCTCTCGTCCATACTGCTTGGTGGTGAGGTTCATTGTTCCATGTGAATATTCTAACACCTGTTTGAATTAAGTTTTTAATTGCCATTTTAAATTGGTGTTGATTCTTAAATGTATGATATGTATCATATACATCAGTACCAAAAGATGGTCTACTACCCATTCCGTGAATTTCATAACCTACTTTCTTAAATGCATTTGCCTTTTTCACACATCTGATACAATGATGATCTCCTAATTCAGCAATCTTGATAGGGTTGTTTTCTTCATCCAGAATTGGTTTGTTATAGTTTCGTCCCATACTGTCCTCTATTCTTTCTTAAATTTACATTTATCTAATGTATTATTATCGCCTGAAGCGACTCCACCTATAATAGAATTACCTTCACAATAAATTACCCACCAATCTCCAGTGGTCAGCCCTGCCCCGGATTGCGTCCATGTGCCACTCAGTGTTGCCCGGCAAGGGGAGGACTCCGTACAGTCATCTCCGCTCAAGTCCAGGGGGCCTGGCTCGGTGACGGTGCCGAGGGTGAAGTGGTCGCCTGCCAAAATCCCTATCGTCTGCGCCGCCGTCATGGTCGCTACTGTATTGCCAGTCGCAACTTCCAATGGAGCGTCAGCCGACCATGGAATAGCCACAATATAGGTCTTATCATCCTCTAAAGCGTTCGGAGTTGTCGGTAGAGTAATGCTTATTGCATTACCCGCTTGATCTGTAAATGTTCCGTCCGAAAGCAACAGATCCCCGGTCATGGTGATGCCGTCAGAATCCCGATAACCATTGCCTAAATAGATCCTGAACTTGTACGTTTGGGCAGATACCGTTTCGACATAATAGGCATAAACGCCCGTGGCCGGGTACTTCAAAGTTACCGCCACACGAGGCCAGGTAGGGGCCGCTGAAATGATGTAACCAGCCGCATCGGGCAGTGTCAGGAGGACATCAATCGTGTCCGTGGCCGCTGTGAACGTGGCCGCGTCAGTCGTAACCCCTGTCCACGAGGTTTGAGTGTCTGCCACAGTATCGACCTCGCAGTTTGCACAGAGATCGTCAATGTTTGAGGAAGTTGGTACAGTCAGATCAAAGTTGTTTGCCCCTGCGTCCGTCCACGTTGTCCCGTTTAGGGTGAATGTGGTGGCTGAGATTGGCCCGTCCCAAGTAGCAGGAACCGTCAATGCTTCAAAATTTACAATCGTGCTGGCAACTGTCGTTCCGGCAACGGTCGTGGTGTGTGTGCCGTCCGTGAGGGTCATGGTTACGGCTGTTACGTCTGATAATGTTGGAGCCTCAGAGCAAACCACTTCAAACGGTCCTATGGTTTCACCCTCTTTGTAGGGGCCGGAACAGTTGCCGCCTTCCTTACATCGGATTTGATAGAGGACTTCAGCTTCATCGGTTTCGGTGTAAATCTTAAACATTCCATCGTCTTCGGCATCTACCGTACCATCTATGGAGTATGGGATTGAGGCATCCCATATCCAAGATCCACGACCTAACTGGACAGCATCACCGTTGTTTTCATTGTCTGTTCCGATAGCCCAATAGTTTGCCGCATCGGCTTCGGGATCGTCCGTCAAATCGCCGTCTGTATCGACAAACCACGAAATCAGGTAGGTTGTCCCGGTAGACAGGCTCACGCATGGGTCAAAATCATAGGTCCCTGCCGATGCAGAAGACCATTGCCCTCCTTGCCCATTTATCCCGGCTCCCGCCACTGCCGAACTAGTCCCGGCTATGCTATCAAGGGCCTTGGTATCACCATTGTAGACAAATATTCGAGCATGGTAATTTTTTCCTGTTGGGTCGCCTGTTTCTGAAACAATAAACGGATTTAGGCTACAAACACACTCATTTGATTCCGGTGAATACAGATAACCAGGGAAATCAGAAGCAGTATACCTTCCAACTTGCAGATAGTCAAAGTCAGCAGTCAGGGATGGGTTATAAGTCAGATCACAGGTAGTCGCAGGTGGCGTTATTACCTCATCAGATTCAGTGATTTTTATAGCCATATCCCATCCTGAATCTAGCTCAAATATGGCCCAATCATCTCCCCAAACCAACATCTGCAAATCAGCAGCAGCGCCGGCAACAACAGTAGGCGTAAGACTCCTGTAAAGTCTCAATGCGTTTGCATCATCAACAGACGGAGCCCGGATTCTGATAGCGTTTCCTTCATCTATTGCCTCGTCGATGTCAATCCCATACCAGGCTGAACTACTCGTAAAGATAGACCCTGCCATCGTGCCAAACGTTGAAACGACTCCTGTCACATTGTTAGATCCATCTAGCGTTACTTCCTCTATCGTGTAGGTCTTGGCCGATATGTCCCCAATGCCAACCATCGCCCGTATAGCGATAGAGCATCCGTTTGGATAGCCACCCGCCTTGAGTATTTTGACCCCTTCATCACGTCCAGCGGCAAAATGCCCCATCAAAACGCCATCGCTATCGGTAGCAGTCAGATGAGTTGAAATCAAATAGCAGAGTGGATCTGCTGGAGGGGGTTCAGGTG
>Ga0208958_1001800_pt1 | contig 20035 bp, 17 predicted proteins | sample RifOxyB1_FD_184032 | JGI IMG/M metagenome (GOLD analysis project Ga0208958, IMG submission 184032) | Soil microbial communities from Rifle, Colorado - Rifle Oxygen_injection B1 (SPAdes) | ecosystem: Environmental > Terrestrial > Deep subsurface > Rock core/Sediment | place: Rifle, Colorado... | reverse complement strand
CAATTTCCATATCCCTATGCGGGTGAGTTTCAAAACCACCCCCGGCTTCTATCAAGTCATCATTGATAACTCGAAGTGCCCCAAAATGCATACGGTGTGGATTATAATAATCAGCAAAGCTAAAAGTATATCTCGATTTAAGCCAGCCGTGATCAGCTTGACCTCTTGAATCTGAAGGATGACTAATCGTAAACACCTCGTTTTTTACATTTCTTACTTACATAATATGTGTAAAAAATAAGGCCAATTTTACTTTTATTTATCTAGAATTAATATAATTTATAAGACTTTGCAATTACGGATCTCGTTACCGTGTGGAGCTTGGAAATAATCAAATACTGCTCTTTGAGCAGAATATCTCAATGAATAATTATTAAGATTATAAGTCACGGATCCACCGTATTCAGATGAAAGCATCAAGGTAGCCGGTCCTTCGGTAATAAATTCACCACCTGTAAAATCGTTCATAACCTTAACTTTCATATAAGTGATATCTGCTTTATTAGAAATTTCTATAAAGTAATTATAACACTTAACAGTGGTGGTATTCTTTATAACGTATCCGTTCAAGGGTGAATTAAAATAATCGCTGGAATTGGCAAACGGAATAATTAAAACAAAAGCAATCATCAATGCTGAAATTTTCATAGAAAGACTCCTCGATTTAAAATTGAAGGAGTATATCTATTTTGATGCTTTTGGCCAGCTAAATATTAAGTGCTCACCCTCCGCTACTGCTATGCCCATGGATTTCAAGGATATTCACAATAGAAAGAGTGCAAACAAAGAATTGAAATGAAGTGGAGACAAAACGTAATTTATCAGTGATCTTTTGATACCAGTTTTAAATTTTACTTCAGATTGAGCATAAAAAATCCAAGAGTGATATTCTTTAATAGTAAATCATTATACCAGTTATCCACATAGTAAGTCATTTAAGCGCAGTGGTATTTGGATTGCAAATGTGAGTTTGTTTTGTCTTAATATAAGAAGGAATATTATTGGAGGAATTTACGATGGTATCATTGAAACTTTATGGTTTTGTATTTGGCTTCGTGTTATCAATTCATGCTTATTCGAATGTTAATTTGGATGGTAGTGGTCGTAGTGGATATTCTGGAGCATCAGGGATCAACGGTACCTGGTACGGGGATTTTGGACGCGAAGGGGAAGATGGAAGTTCTGGAGCATCTGGACGACCGGTTAATGTTATACTGGCAGACGAAAACGGAGAATTAAAAATCATTGGAAGTGTGGGACAAACTTCGATTAATGAGTCCACTTCGCAATACGGAAAGAAAATATTTATTTCCACTAGAGGTGGAAATGGTGGTGATGGCGGAAATGGCGGCGATGGTTATCAGGGAAGAGATGGTAAAGATGGAATAGATGGCAGAGATGGACGAACTGGGCCTACGGGAAGAAATGGCAGAGATGGAACGAGATATAGTCCAAACGGTGAAAATGGATACGATGGTGGAAGAGGCAGTGATGGCGAAAATGGTACTGACGGCGAGGATGGTACCAATGGTGGAAGTGGAGGAAACGGTGGTGATGGTGGATCTGGCGGAAATGGCGCAGCCATTATAGTAAAGTATAAGGACTCCGCAGTACTTATGCATGTTTTTGCAGACTATGCTTTTGGAAGAAGTGGATCTGCGGGAAGCTATGGTTCTGGAGGAAGAAAAGGACTTGGTGGTAGTAGAGGTGAAGGCGGTGATGGTGGATCTGGCGGCTGGGGCGGAAGTGGGGGCCGTGGTTATCGTTGTAGTGAACAAGAAAGACCAAATGGTTGTGTGGATGGGCATGATGGGAGAAGTGGTAATCGAGGTTGGAGTGGATCTGATGGACGTGATGGACGAAGTGGATCAGATGGATATTCAGGTTCAAACGGAACATCCGGAAGTAGTGGGTACGGAGGAAGAAGTGGTTTTCTAACTTTTGTAAAACTCGACGAAAATAATAATCCAGTTCCTGGATCAGAAACTAGCGAAATTTATAAACCAGTGGTAACCAGTTTCAAAGTTATTGATGAAAATGACGACTCCATTGTTGAGCCTGGAGAAAAAATATTTATAAGTAGTATCGTAATAAAAAATTTAAACCAAATGGATCTTCCTGCCGGATCAGTTGTTGAAGTCATTGGGGAAGGTTTGATTGGAAAAATTTCCTATACTCTACCTGCCATTAAAGGAAAGGGAGAATATATTATCAATGAAAATTTTGAAATGATGATTCCAGAAAATTTCAATGTAAATGATCAAATTGAAATCTCAAGTTCTATTGCATTTCGGGGAATTAATTTTAATAGTAATCATTTTCAAAAATCATTTAAGCTACAGTGGCCAATTGTAATAAGAAATGTTGAATATAAAAAATATATTCCCTTTATTAAACCACAGACTGGTGTGATTGAACTTGAAAATATCAGCACTAAAGCACACGATAAGATCAATGTCGCTTACATTAATGAGGGGCATTTTATTTTGAATATTTTAAAGGATATTGATTCCATTCCGGCGGGTACCAAAGTAAGTGAAACCTTTGAAATTACCGCACCTGATACACTTGACTCATATGAAACTTCTAGTATTTTGTATTCCCTTTCAAGGAACGATGTCGCCTACGAGAATGGGAAAATTCAAAATCAAGTTGTTCCAAGCTACGTATTTCATAATAGTGAGATTTTAGTAGTTTCAAATGGACATGACATTGAGTCATATAAAGCGATCGTGAAAGCTCTGGGTGATTTGAGACTTGGTTATGATATTTTTGATATCAATCTTGAAGGAAATCTGACCACTGAAATACTTAATAAGTATCATACCAAGACGATAGTGTTCACTAATTTTGAGAATCAATTTATTTCGTTAGTTGAGGGTGTTTTTAATGAGTTTTTAAAAACCACAGGTGGTGTTTTTACAGTTGGTCTGGATAAGGCACTTAGTCCCACTCATTACACCCATCGATTTCTAAACACTGACGAGGATTATTACAAGTTATCTTTTGATGAAATGGTTGAGGTAGTTAAAAATGGTACTTTAAGTGTGCTAGCCTTTGATAAAAAACAGGAATTATTTTCTAAGTACTTCTCTTCTTCTGAGCAGGATATGTTCAAACTCTACAAGGACTCTTACATAAAGGATATCAAAGATGAATACCTTTTGTTTAAACAAGATAGTGATATATATGATGTTAACCCCTACATTGATCGCTATCAAAACTTTACATTGAACTTGAATCCCCTTATTCAGTATGGCTTAAGAATGGAACTTATCAATATGGCAGAAGAGTTTTTAAAATTTGATGATCCTGTTCATTTCAAATTTATCAGCTTTAAAAAACATTTCAAACAGGTCAAAGAATTTTTTGATGACTTAGATAATTTGATAGAGAAATGTGGAGAAATTAAAGGTGTTTACCACGACGATGAAGGAAAAATTATTCAAGTTTATAAATATAGCATGTTGGGAGGACTCCGCGCAGAAACGCAAGATCTCCTCTATGAATTTAGAAAAGGAAAAGAAGTCGAAAAAAATATTTGGGATTTTACATACAAGATTGGAAATGGTGAAACTAATGATGTGAGATTTAACCTGACTTGTAATAATGGTGTAACCAAATTGAGTGGAACTAAATCTCATGGAGACGGTGGTGTTTGGACTTTGATCAAGATTTATAGCAAGAGAATGTGGAATAATGAACAGCCTTAACCATTAATAAAAATTTCAAAAATAAGAAAACCTAAAAATAAGGGCCAGTTATAGAAGTCGATAATTAGGATGTAAATATGAGTAAAATATTAGTGATAATTGGGGGTATTGCAAGCTTGCTTGTAGCATGCTCTGTACCATCTAAAGTAAAAATTTCTGATAAAGAAGTTTTTGAGAAGTGTGAAGAGCAATATAAGACAATATCCGATAACAATATCAAAAAAATGATCAAATCATCTCAAATCGGGGCAGGTAATGCGGGATCGTATTTTTTGTCTGGAACTGCCTACGGGATAGAATACACGATCAAGATTGTTGCCGGACTTACAGTTGGCACCATAATTTGCTCCCCCATGGTTGTAGCCTCGCAATTATCTACTTCACAAGGAGGAATGGAAGCGGCTTCGAAATGTCTGGGAGGGGTTTCACATATTACCTGGGATGAGTTACTAGGTGGTGAAAAGTTTGGTAAAAAAATATATCGATCAACAGAGAAATGGCGTTGTCCTAACATTGATAAATTATCACAGACCTTTAGAAAAGTGGCCCATTGTTATCAAGAAAATAATTACAAAGAGAAAGCACGTGAACAATTGCAAAAGCTTGTAGAAAATCAACTAATCAAAAATTGTACAAGCGAAGAAGAATGGTTTGCTATAAACAAGGATTTAAATCAAATAAACACAGCGTCCTTAATTAAATAATCTTTCTATTACAACAATTTTCCTCTAGAATCAGTATAAACTAAATTTACGCTGGAGAATATAAATGTATTCACAAGTATCGCAGTCAAGAACTCAGGCAAGCATAGATGCAGAAAATGCTCGGTTTATGACCGGTGTCTATAAATGGATGGCCATTGGATTAACTTTAACTGGATTTGTAGCTTTTATGTTGGCCGAGAATGAGCAAACAGTTTATCAAATCATGTCGAACAAAATTTTGTTTTGGGGAATTGTTATTGCTCAATTTGGTTGTGTTATTTATTTGTCTGCAAGAATTAGCAAAATGTCTCCAGCAATGGCGACTGCCATATATTTAGGATACGCACTTCTGACGGGCATTACGTTTTCAACTATTTTTCTGGTTTATACGAGAGATAGCATCCAATCAACTTTTTTTCTAACCGCTTTTTCATTTGCCGGACTCAGTTTTTTTGGCCTGGTTACGAAAAAAGATTTAGGTCCTATTGGGACATTTTGTCATATGGGACTTTATGGGATTGTTGGGTTTTCATTGTTATCAATCTTTTTTCCAAGCATGTTGGGTGGTCAGATGGGGATGATTTTTAGTGTTATAGGATTAATAGTATTCTCAGGATTAACTGCATATGACACTCAAAAAATAAAAAATTCTAATATTATTGGAAATGAAGGAACTGCTGAAGATCATAAAGAAACGATCATTGGAGCACTGACGCTCTATCTCGATTTTATCAATTTATTTTTAATGTTACTCAGGTTAATGGGTTCAAGAAGAAATTAAAAAAAGGATCAGCAACCCCAAATTTATTAGCAAAATCCTCACTCAATCCTTGCTCAAACATGAAGAAAGGTTTCTTTTTTGCTACTTATGTTGTCGAGTAAACTTTTTCTTGACCAAATTAGGTGTGATTCGCTGCTATCTATTTTTTTTATCTTCCTATTTTATAGAAAAAAAACCTAAAGAGACTATAATTATGAGTATGAATAGAAGATACAGATTAATAATCCTAATATCGATAATATTGGGTTGGTTAAGTAATTCACAATGTTTTTCAGCGATTGATGAAAATAAAGTTTTTTCTCAAGTGATCCAACAGTTAGAAAGTAGAGATTATCGGGGGGCGCTAAATAATCTTAATCAACTTATTCAACAAAATCCAAGCAACAGTCTTTATTGGTTTAATCAAGGCAATGTATATTATATGCTAGAAAATTATGTTGCAGCTATAAATGCCTACCAGCATGTTTCAGATAATAGCAATTTATTGTTACCAGCTAAGCTATATATCGCTAAAAGTAATATACACCACGGAAAAAAAGCACATGCTGTAGCAATATTAGCGGAACTTAGGAAACGACCTTTGCCTCCGGCACTTGAAGATCAGGTAACACAAGAACTCTCCTCAATCTATGTAGGAGAAGCTCTTTTAGCGCAAAATAATAAAAATTATGCAAAAGCATTACAATATATCAATTTTTCAGTAGAAATTTATCCCACTGTCGATGCTCTGTTTATACAAGGAATACTATTAATCAAGTTAAAAAAATATAATGATGCCAAATATGCTCTCGAAAATGCGAACAACCTAAGCACAGATGATGAAACTAAAAAGAAGATTGAAAATTTTCTTCTCATTTTAAAAGGACTAACTAAGCAACAAGTATTCAATCATAACTGGATGAATGTAATCACTGGAATGGGATATAGTAATAACTACTTTGGATCAGCTACTGATCAAGAAGAGAAAATATTTTCAACTGTGTCGATGAGTGCGGGTATACGGCTAGCAAAGCATAAACGCTTATATTCCATGCTAACCTATTCTTTTGAGTGGAAAGAAGTCTTTGATCTGCCATCAGAACAATTGATGAGCAATTATATCGGATTACCTTTAAAATATGAAAGAAGCAAATGGAGTTTAACACTTGAGCCATCCTATACTTTCCAATTTCTCGAAAGAGTTAAATATCTCACCAAACCTGGAATTGCCCTGGATTATATATTAAAATTTACACCCGACTGGGAAAGCAAAATAAGATTATCCTATGTCACATATACACCGTGGTCTCCTTATTTTGATTACGCTGCTGGAAACTATAAAGGTATAAACGCCGGTATAAGATATTTCAATGCAAACTACCTTTTTGAATTTTATTATTCTTTATCTAAAGAGAAATTAACCGATCAAACTTTGACCACAGGGACACTACCAGGAAGTTATGATGCATTTGGGCCTTTTGTGAATATTGTCTGGTTAATATCACCGGAATTTAACTTAGAAGGATCTGCTTCCTTATATAATAAAAACTACTCACCCGCGGTAATACCTAGTAATGAATGGCGTAAAGACAAGCAATTATCGATAGGAATAACACCATCATTCTACCCCAACCCCAAGGCTCAGTTATTTATAAGAATGAACTATATTAAAAATGATTCTAATCTAGAAAGCGGAGACATCGATAATCGAAATTATGACGAAAAAATGATTTTCGCTGGAATCAACTGGGAATTAATGTAATAAATGGACTGGCAAAATAATTTTAAAGACATTATAAGACAAGCTCAAAAAGGGAATGAAACGGCATTCTCACAAATTATTCAAAATACTCAGAAAAAATTTTTTGGATTTTGTATGTACTTATGCGGAGATATGCATTTAGCACAAGATATCTGTCAGGATGTATATATAAAGGCCATTGAAAATCTAAAAGACTTTGAAAATGAAAACAAGTTATATAATTGGTTATTTAAAACCGCCAAAAACCATTATATTGATTTTACTCGAAGTCACCAAAATAAACCCTACATAGAATTAGAAGGTATTTCTGATGATGAAGGGAGTGCAATAGGCACCTGTGAAGAAAAACTGGAGCTTATCGAAATTCTTCAAAAAATTGACCCCAAATATCGTATGGCATTGATATTAGTAGATAACGAAGGATATTCCTATCGAGAAGCAGCTGAAATTATTGGACTTTCGGAAGACGCTCTAAGGTCCCGACTTCACAAGGCTCGCAAATTTTTTATCGAAAATATAAAAAAATAAAAAACGAATCCTATGGCCCATTCGTTGTTTAATTAAGGGGGATACAAATGAATACCAACTTAGAAAATGAAGTAAAAGAAATTTTCCAAGCTAATTCAAATGAAGAATATTTGAATCCACCCGTCTATATGCAAACTCGCATTTTAGCTCGATATAGGGAGTATTTCGCTAATAAAGTAACTTCCTTTTGGGGAATCAAAAAGTTAATCGTTCCAATCGTAGCTATAATGTTAATGGTAATTTGGAAATTTTATTTTCTTCCATCAAATACTTTTTTGGCCCAAACAGGTATTCCCATGTTGGTTAAGGTAGAAATTAATCAATTAGATGAAGTTACCAATCAAATTGCTTATACTGAAGTCATCCTACCAGAGGATATCCAATTTTATTCTAAAAGCTATGCAAATATTTCCCATCAACGATCATTGATTTTAAATTGGGAAAAAATGGTTCAAAATAATGCTCTACCCTTTGTAGTCGTAGGAAATAAAGCTGGCGCAAAAGTTATTGTAGTTAATTTTTATAATAAATCAGACAAACTATTGTTCTCTAAAAAACTGCACGTCAGTTTTAATGGGAAACATTCATAAACCATATTAAATGGTTAGGAGGTATTATGAAAAAGATAATTTTATTGTTGGCTTCTGTGTTAGTATGGCAATCTTTAGCAGATGACATTGTAATTGCTACCAACGAAGATTTAACTAAATTTGATAATCAACTAGCTCAGCAGCAAAAAGCTCAGCAGGCTAACCAAGGCAGTGAGAAACAAATTGCCAATCAAATACAAAATAAAAACAAGGTTAACCAAGCAGATGCTGAAGGCAAAGAAAATCAGTTACAAGCTAAAAATCAGTTAAAAATTCGTAATGGATATTCAAATAGTGACGTTGAAAAATTTGTCAGTGAAGAAGAAAAAAATCTTAAGAAACAACAAAAGAAAGATGCTAGCGCTAAACTTATTCAACAAAGATTACAAGATCGTGAAAAAACCAAAGAACAACAAAGAATAAGTGGGCAAGGTGGATCAGCTGATGGTAGTGGAAGCATGATTAGAACTGGTGGCTCACAAAGTGGTTCAGGCAGTCAAAATGGACCAAGAAGACGCTAGAAAATTATAAAATTACATAGGTTATGCTTATACGAGGTTCCTAAACAGGAACCTCGTTCTATTTGAAAAGCCATCATCGACGTTATCAAACAACAGGTCGTTAATATTGCCAGCGTTGTAAATTTTATTATTGAAAAATATGTTTGGTTTAGATATGGTGATGTAAATCAACAGGAGAAAACGATTTGAAAAAGTTAGTACTTGTAACCCTTGTTCTTTTACAGTCCTATGTTGTCTTTGCAGATGACAAATGCACAGCAGTGCTGAAAAAAATTGAGGCAAGTTATAAGGAGCGAAAGGATCAAGCAATTACTAACTTTTTAGCCAAAAGCATTAATAGCAACACAATAGGAACTTTTTCTTTAACCCAAGTTTATACTCCAATTTTTAATTCTCCCCAGACTCATATGTTCACCTTTTCTACGGAGGAGAAAAAAATCACTGGGGTTGCTCATATCAAAGAAATAAATAATATCTGTGTATTGGCTCTTGGAATTTCTGACAAAGAAAGTGGGTTTGGCCATGAGATTTCAATCAATGCTCAAGGAGTTCTTGAGGTTCGTGTAGATAAAAATGATAAATATATAATTCTTCCCTCTTCGACATTAGTTCCCATAACAAAGTGATCGGATAGTCTTAATTAAAGAGAAAGTTATCTCACATTTCCAATAGGGCCATCATCGACATTGTCAAACAACAGATCGTTAATATCGCCAGTGTTTTAAATTTTATTATTGAAAAATATGTTTGGTTTAGATATGGTGATGTAAATCAACAGGAGAAAACGATTTGAAAAAGTTAGTACTTCTAACCCTTATGCTTATATTACCCTATATCGCATTTGCTAACCATGAAGGAGCGGAACCCACTCTTACGGCCAGTGTCGAGCTAATTGTTAACGACGAAGTACTTAGTGCCGGTTGTGTAAATTTTGTGAAGAATTTTTTTGATTCAACTATCTGTGGTATGCTTAAACCACTACATGGGGTTGATAAAATCGAAAGTTTGGATATTCAAATAGACAATAATGATGAATTAGGTATTGTTATAATACTTAACCGACAACTCCTACCGATGAATCTCTTTGTAAAAAAAATAATTAAAAACGTTATCATAACCATGCTGAACACCCTTGATGACATGCCCGTAATTAGAAATGCCCGGATTACAATTGCTCATCCTTAACTGATCTACAACAATGGGGTTAAAATCAATAATAAGCTCTATTTTTTAATCACTTAGATTCTCTTCATATAACACAGTTTAAATTTATTTTAGACAACCAGAATAATTCCACAGCACTAGGTTGAGATCAACCCCATCATTTTAGTCCAGTTAGGAATTATTGCTTGTAATTATTTTTATAGTGTGCTATAATTTTACATACTACTCTATTTTTGAGGTATGCATTGAGTATTATTAAAATAATTACAGTTTTCTCTATACTGGTTTCAAATCAAATCTTCGCCAAAACCCTCAACCTCTCCCTAGATGAAGCTATTGAAATTGCATTAAATCACAATGAAAATATTAAAATTGCACAAATCGGTGAGGCTCAAGCGGAAAAAGAATATCAGATCGCTCGAAGTCTAATGTTACCCAACATCTCTGCGCAGGGGACAGTAAGCCAATATTATGACCAATCTATGGTCCCTAAAACTGTTCCAGGCCCTGGAGGAGTTGCCATTTTTCATGAAATGCCTCTAAATAGAAAATATGGTTTAGAAACCCAGATCATAGCGACTCAGGTATTGTTTTCATTTGGACAAATTTTCAACAGCGTACAGGCAGCTAATCAAGGAATCGAGATAAAGAAAATTCAAAAAGAAAATGATCGCCAAGACATTATATTAAATACCACCAATACTTACCTCGCATTACTTTTGTCAGAGAAGGCGTTAAAAATTGCCAAAGAATCTCATGAAAATGCAACCACAATTAAGTCAATCCTAAAGGGACGATATTCACAAGGTCGTTCTCCTTTAGCGGATTTGGTCAAACTTGATCGTGACATTGCCTTTAGGTGGACCGAAGTACTAAAGGCTAAAAATGAAAACGAGATGGCTGAATCTTACCTAAAATATTATCTTAATGTCGAACAAGATACTCATTTAGTATTAAAAACAGATCTATTCTTAATCAGTTTAACCAATGTCGGTCTTCATGAAAAACTTCTGCAAAATAGTAGCAATATAAAACTACTTGAGAATAAAATTACTGCTGATGATTATTTAATTAAAAGTAAAAAGGCTGCATTTTTTCCCACTATTTCAAGCTTTATTGCCTATAATTACACTGGCAGCTCAGAAAAGACCAATTTTTCCGACGTACCCGGTATAAACCATGTGGGCACAGTTGGAGTTAATATTAATATTCCACTTTTTGAAGGTGGAAAAACCAGCGGCGCTTACCAGAATGCGGTATTGGAAAAAACTAAATCCATGATCAGCTTAGAGAGGGCCAAAAGATTACTAGAGCTAGATTTAGAAAAGTCTCTTATTGAATTTCAATCACAAAAGGCAATTTATCAACAGAATTTAGAATCAATTGAGCTAGCCAAAAAAACTTTCGAAATTTCCAAGAAAAGATTTGGAAGTGGTCAAACTTCCATCACTGAACTTAATGATGCCGAACTTTTGCTGACTCAAGCAAAAATTAGTAAGGAAATGACCCTTTTTAAAATCAATCAACTTAACGCTAAAATCAATCGTTTAACCAAATAAAAGAGAATACACATGAGAAACCCACATAAAAGACCTCTCATTTATTTCATATTAACTGTATTTTTTTTAAGTGCTGTCATAATAAGACTTAACTTTATCTCTGAAAAAATGAATATTCTCCGCAACACTTTTCCTGGCGAATACGAAATATATGGGCAGCCTGTTAATATTGAAAATGTTAAGCTGGGCAATTTTACAATTACCACCAAAGTTACCGCCAGTTTATCAAACAAGAATAAATTGGAAGCCTACGTTACAAACGAAACTCACAATATGTTAAAAGCCGGACAAAGTTTTTATTCGAAGATTGATAATATAAAAAACATCAGTGGAAAAATTTCCCATATCGACTCAAAAATCAATCTTGATAATGGTTTATACAAAGTTGAATTAATTATCGAAGAAGGAATCAATTACGCCGCGACTTCTTCAGCAATACCCACTCTAATAGAAATTGAAAATTATACCAATGTCAAAACCATTAGTTCTTCTTGCGTGTTCGTTGATCAGAATGGATATTTTGTTTGGAAAATTATTGGCGATCGAGTAAATAAAGTTCCCATAACTCTTTTAAAAAAATCTAACGACAGGGTCATGATTACTGGTAATCTAAGCGATAATGACCAAATAGTTAACAAAGGATATCTCTTTTTAAGTGAAAATCAAAAAATAAATATTATAGATCAAAAAGCAGAGAAATCATTATGATTGAACTATTTGTCAGAAGGCCTGTAACCACTATTGTTTTTGTTTCATTTTTTATTGTTTTGGGGATTGTATCCTTCTTTAATCTTAATATTGAAGAAACTCCTAAAATTGATTTTCCTATAATCACAGTTAAAGTCACTTACCCGGGAGCAACCCCCAGTGAAATAGAAACCCAAATCATTAAAAAAATTGAAAATGCCATCTCAGAAATTTCTGAGTTGAAGCATGTAAATAGCTATGCGTATGAAAGCTATGCTCAAGTGGTTATTGAATTCATGCTTGAAGCAGACGTCAATATCAAATCAATTGAAGTAAAAGACAAAGTGGATGCAATAATAGAAGACTTTCCCAGCGGAGCTAAAAAACCAATCATTGAAAAATTTGATCCTTTAGCAAAACCTGTTTTAGACTTGGTTCTTAAAAGTGATTTACACAGCTTAAAAGAACTCTATGAATATGCTGATAAACAATTAAAAAACCACCTCACCGTCATTTCCGGTGTTGCCACTGTAAATATATTTGGTGGACAAAAAAGACAAATTAACATCAATCTCGATCCAATCTTAATGAAAAGAAATTTCATAACAATTGATAAAGTTATCGAAACTATCAAAAATAAAAATCTTAATATTCCGGGAGGAAATGTTGATACCAACAAGACATCCATTTCGGTAAGATTTTTAGGTGAATATTCATCTATTGAAGATATAAAAAGCACACCCATCACTTCTCCCGAAGGCAATATTGTTTTTTTAAGAGATATTGCTAAAATTGAAGATGGATATAAAAAACAAGAAACTAAAGCACGGTTCAATCAAAAAGAAGTTGTTTCGCTGAGTCTCATTAATGTTTCTGATGCCAATGCTATTAACATATCAAACAATGTAAAAAAATTAATGCCTATTTTAAAATCAAAACTTCCCTCAGGTATGGAGTTGGAAATCGCCAGCGACTCAACTACTTTTATTCAAAGTGAAACATTGGACACTGAACTTAATATTTTAACTGGAATTATTTTGACCATTATTATTCTTTTTATTTTTACTGGCAGTTTAAAAGTGACTTTAATTTCTGCCGTAATTATCCCTACTTCTATTATCTCGACCATGTTTCTTATGGATCAAAGTGAGTATTCAATTAATATGATGACTCTCCTTGCAATCGCAACTGCGCTTGGAACCTTAATTGCTAATGCGATTATCATCATTGAAAACGTAATGAATCACCTTAATCAGGGCAAAAACTCCATTGAAGCTGCTATTATTGGCACCAAAGAAGTCACCGTAGCAGTACTTGCCTCTGCCGGTACCAATTTAGTTGTTTTCGCCCCTATTGCCTTTATGGAAGGAATTGTTGGTAGATTTATGGTTCAATTTGGATTCACTGTAATTTACGCAACTCTTTTTTCATTAGTTGCCTCTTTTTCTTTGACACCTATGCTATGTGCAATAGTTTTAAAAAACAAACAAAGTAAAAAAGGAAATTTTATCAATGAATGGATTAATAAGTTTCTTGCTTTTCTTTTAAACGAACTTAAAGTCATTTTTGATCTAAGCTTTAAATATCCAAAAACAACAATTGTTTTATCGATTACCCTTTGTTTATCCTCTTTTTTGCTTGCTCCTTATCTTGGTAACGAATTTAATCCTACTTATGATAAAAACCAAGTGGCAGTAATGCTTAATTTACCTCAAGGTAGCCTGATCGAAGAAACCGATAAAGTAGTGGCTCAAGTTGAAAGCATTTTAAGAGACATTCCAGAAGTCAAATCTATCCTTAGCACTATTGGCGAAAACGGAAATGAAAATGCTACAGTGCTTGCAGAACTCATTGATAGAAACAATCGAACCAAAGATGATTTAAGTATCATGCAAAATCTGATTCCCCCCCTGTCCCAAATACCCGATACCGAGTTTAGTATCACCAGAGGGAAATCCATGGGGGCAACCAATCGGGATATTGTTATTAATGTTTATGGCGAAAATTATGAAAGTTTAATTCATAATTCCAATTCTATGAAAGAGCTCATGGAAAAAACTGGTTTTTTTCAATCAGTAACATCTAGCTATAAGCCACCCAAAGATGAACTACGTTTCATTCCAGATCAAAAGACCTTGAGTAGTTATGGAATTCCCAGCGTCTACATAGCGAGTCTAGTGCGTGCTTCCATCTATGGTGATGATAGTAATATCTTCAAGGATAATAGTGAAGAATATAAAATCAACGTTGAATTAAGTGATCAATACATGGACAGTGAACTTGACGTTGGAAACATTAATCTCATAACTAGAAATGGTTTATTTCCCCTAAACACTTTTGGCAAGATTGAAAAAACTGCTTCTATACCATCAATTCGAAGAAGAGACAAAGAGAGAGTCATCACTCTCTCGGGTGATTTAATCAAATCTTCCGCTGGACCGATACGAAGACTTTTAACCGAAAAATTTAAAAAAATCAAACTCGAACCTAATGCTGGCTTTTACTTTTCAGGAAACAGTGAACATCAACAAGAAAGTGAAAGTGAATTAGGAAAGGCTTTCCTACTTGCTTCCATATTAACTTTTATGGTTTTAGCAGCAATTTTAAATTCATCCTTATTTCCCATTGCAATTATTATTACCATTTTTACATCACTCACCGGTGTTATTCTGGGATTGTTTTTCACAGGATTTTCAATTAATATTGCCTCCCTCTTGGCAGTAGTTATGTTAGTTGGTTTAGTAGTCAATAACGCCATCATCCTACTTGATCATACAATGGTTAAAATGTCTGAAGGAGTTCCCGTCAAAGAAGCACTCTGGATGGGTGTAAAAGCTAAGTTACAAGTAATCCTTATGACATCGCTGGCAATCATCGCTGGAACTCTTCCTCAACTTCAGGCCCAAATGGCTGCCAAAGCTTCCATGGGAGCAGTTATGATTGGTGGAATGATCATATCAACGCTTTTTACCTTTGTTTTGACTCCGGTTATATTTTGGTATTTGGCGAATTGGAAAAACAAGACTGTATTATCAAAAATTAAAGGATATTAAATGAATTTTGGACTAAGAGAAAAAAAACATGCTCAAACCAAATTGGCGATTCTCAATGAGTTTATCACGCACCTTGAAAGTGGTAAACCGATTGATGAATTATCAAATAAAGAAATATGCAACCGGGTCAATATCTCCGAAGCAACTTTTTACAATTATTTCCCGCAAAAAAAAGATATCCTTCAGTACATGTTCAAATTGTGGGCCATTGAAATTCTATGGCTGATAGAAAAAGAAAAACCAGGACTTAAAGGTTTAGCTTTTCTAAAAGAAATCGCTCAAGCTAGACACATCAGAGGATCTCATAGTGCGAAAGTTCTCTCTGAAATACTCTCAGTAGTATCCAAAGAAGGAATTGATCCAGACATGCCAATACCTTCCGATGCCGAAATTTTTTACGCCTTTCCAAACTATAAAGACGTTCTTAAAATCAACCGCGATAAAAACTATATCCAGATATATGAGGAAAATCTAAATATTGCCAAAGCAAATGGTGAAGTTAAAAAAGATCTTGATGTTGAAGCTGCCACGTATGCTTTACTGGGCATGATCATCGGGCCTTTGGTTTTTTTAAAAAATTCTCCCAACGCTGACGAAAAGATACAAAGAATTTCTAATTGGCATGCGGATTTATTTATTGAAGCAATTCGGGCAAAATGATAATCGGTACTAATTGGCAAATATTTCATTTATGTTAAGAATGATGATAAATTTATTTCCAACCTTTCCTATACCATTAATGAATTTTGTATTTATTGCAGTGGAAACTTCCGCAGGTTTCTCAATATATTTTTGTTCAATGGTCATTACGTCACTAATGTGATCAACAATCATGCCGATAGTTTCATTCTGGGATTTAAAGATGATAATAACAGATGTTTTATTAAAATCAATTTCCTTGAGACCAAACCTAATTCGCGGATCCATAACGGAAATCACATTTCCTCGAAGATTTAAAATTCCTTTTACGTATGAAGGTGAATTGGGAAGTTGAGATAATTGTCGATAAGCTGTGATTTCCTGAACTGCTTTTATTTCGATACCATAGTTTTCGTTTCCAACATTGAAGGTTACATATTGATCTCCGCCCTGTGTTGATGAATTTAAAAGATTCATGAGCGCAGCAGTTATATCTGATCGTTTGTTTTTTTTGTCAGCCAATTCACTCATACCAGTTCTCCTTAAAAAGCTTCTCCTTGATCATCTTTATTTATATTTTTTGCAAGAATTGATTCAACTACTTCAGATGCTGCTGACTGAGCATCTGCCTTCCTGATTGTTTGATTCAAATTAACATTTTTAGGAAGTTGAGTAACTGGTTTTGTTATAGGACTATGGGCTGATTTGTTTTGTCTAGTATCCCCAAAATTCAAACTAATAAGATCAGTCATGGATCTTGATTCAGCGGCCATATTTTCGCTGGTCGAAGCAATTTCTTCAACTAGTGAGGCATTTTGTTGTGTGGTTGAGTCAAGCTCTGTTACTGCTTTGTTGATCTGCTCAATAGCCGCATATTGCTCTTTTGAGGCTGCAGAAATTTCTCCCATGATATCCGCAACACCTTTAACACTCATTGATATTTCTTGAAGTTTTTCACTGTTTTGTTTAGCAAGTTTTTCTCCATTCCCAACTCTGTCTATGCTGGTATCGATGAGTTCTTTAATTTCCTTGGTGGCATCTGCTGAGCGTTGAGCAAGATCACGCACCTCAATAGCTACAACCGCAAAGCCTTTCCCTTGATCACCTGCTTTAGCTGCTTCAATGGCTGCATTAATTGCAAGGATATTGGTTTGAAACGCAATATCTTCAACTAATTCTACAATATCTGAAATCTTTTTGCTGCTTTCTGAAATCATGGCCATGGCAGCTTTTGTTTCTTCCGATGCTACAGTACCCTCATTAGCAACTTGCACGGCCTTCGAAGAAATTTGCGCTGCTTTTTGAGAGTTGCCAGCTGTCTGCTTAACCGTTGATGTAATTTCTTCCAAGGTTGAAGCTGTTTGCTCTAAAGCAGAAGCCTGTTCTTGGGATCTTGAAGAGAGTTCTTGATTACCCGTTGATATTTGAGTTGCACCTTCTGAAACTGCTTCAATAGCTAGAATAAGCGTTCTCCCAAGCTTTTGCATAGATATCACAATCGGCGCAGAAATAATTGGTGCCAAAAGTAGACCAATACAAGACAAAAGAATGACCATAAAAGTACTATTATTTTTGGTTTTCGCTGTTTCTTCTACAACGATTTTCAATTTTTCTGATATAGCATCTCGCCCTTTGCCAAAGATTTCCTTCACACCGTTAAGCATTACACCTACTTCATTACCTAAAAAAGATATAGCTTCATCACGTTTATCTGCAATTAAAAGTTCTTCAATTTTTTGCGCGCTTTCATGGAGTTTTGTATGATGACTTTCAATCTCTTTCATAAGCGGAATAATTTCCGGAACAAGTTTCTCAGACTCAGTTCGTTGTTCTGAATAATACCACATTCCAAAAGAACACTTATGTGCATCTTTTTGCACATCTATTTTTTTAACATCTTTGTCCCTCTGAAATTCTCCCAATTTTGTCCGCCATTGATTATGCGCCAGTTCTTTTTCTAAAAAATTGGCATACAATTCGCGCATCTTTTCATTATGGCTAGCGGATGTTTCGAGTTTTTTAAAGTAAAAGATGGATGAAGTGGACGTGATAACCAGGACGGTGGTTAACAAAACAGCTAAAAAAATTATCCTTTTACTAACAGTTAGGTTCATTGGTATATACTCCTTGCTTTATGCATGTTTGGATTTAAAAATAGTTGTAGCCTTCTCGATCAAATTAGCAAAATATTCAAGGGGATTTTTCTAATTAATGCATACTATAAGTTACAGGCAAATATTTCCCTGACTAATGGAATGGACTACCTCCCTTTAAAAACTTATAAGTATCCAGATTTATTAACACCCATACTATTTAGCCTAATTTAAAAAATTTGTGATAGATATACCTGAAGTTTCTATGACGTAAAACGCGCAAGGTGCTAGATGATAAAAATTGGAAAAATTCAAACTCTCACTGTTTCAAAAAAAAATAATTCAGGTTACCAACTTTCTAACGAGGAGAATGATTCCATCTCATTGCCAGTCTCAGCTGCCCCCCCCGATATTACCGTAGGAAACCAACTTGAAGTTTTTATTTATAGTGATAATCAAGGCAAACCTCTCGCAACTTGTGAAATTCCTTACGCTGAAGTTGACTCATTTGCATACCTAAAAGTTAAGGCTGAAACTGACTTCGGTTATTTTTTTGATTGGGGAATTTCAAAAGATCTCCTGATGCCAGGAAATCAAAGGAAAGATCAAATCACTCTTAGTTCATCTTATTTGGTTCGCATTTGTCTTGAACCAGGAACCAATCGCATCTTTGCCACTCAAAAATTTGGAAATTTTTTGGAAACTAAAGATATTGAACTTTACGAAAAACAAGAAGTTGAAATCCTCCCTTTCCAAAAAACACCCTTAGGATTTAAAGTTATTATTAATGATAAATACTCCGGAATTATTTATCATAATGAAATTTTTACCGAAGTCGCTCTTGGTATAAAAACGATTGGGTATGTAAAAAAAATTCGCCCGGATAAACTGGTTGATGTTTCTCTCAATCCTATTGGATTAAAAGCTGTAAGAGAAAATACCGATTTTATCCTAGATGCACTAAAAGAATCAAATGGGTTCCTGCCTATAACCACCTATAGTTCTCCCGAAGATATTTACCAAATGTTTGGAATCAGTAAACTGGCATTTAAAAAAGCTTTCTCCGCCCTTTTTAAAGCGGGTCGCGTAGAAAAAACCGAAGATGGAATTAAGCTAGTAAAGCTGGATGAACCTTCAAAAAAGCGCTAGGTCAAACGAAAATTGAAAACAAACGATGCACCTTTTTCAGGCGAAGATTCAACCCTAACCTCACCTTTTAATTTCCTGGTCAAATCTCTTACCACTCGCAACCCTATACCTGAGCCTTTTCCAACCGCTTTAGTGGTAAAGTAAGCATCAAATATTTTATTGATATTTTCTGGCGCAATGCCAGGCCCATCATCAGAAAACCTAAAGATCACCTCTTGCTGTTTAGATGAAGTACTAATTGAAATATTTTTTTTGTCTCTCCCATTCATGGCATCCTTCGCATTGGAAAATAGATTAAGCAATATCTGTTGAAAAGCTCCAATACTTCCTTTAATTAAAGGCAAGTTAGTTTGCAAATCCGCTTGAATAACAATATTTTCTTTTTTAAAAAGTGGCAAAATCAACTTCAAACTATTATTAATGGTCTCATTTATATCAATCAACTCATCTGTATTCACATCAACTTTGGATAACGTTTTTAATCCTTGAAGTAATTGAACGATACGATCAATGGTTTTTTCCTGGGCCTTCAATCCATCCTCAATACTAATTTTGTTTTCCTTCATTAAAGTGGCATAGCCCTTTAATATAGTTATAGGATTGTTAATTTCGTGGCCAATAGATGCAGTAAGTTCCCCCATTGTAGCCATTTTTTCAACCACAAAAAATTTGTTTTCAGTATCAGTTAAATTTTGACGTAACAGCTCTTGTTCAGTGATATCAAGTGAGCATTCAACCATGTGCGTGACATTACCATTACTATCCATTATGGGGCATCCATGAACTTCAAAAATTCCTTTTTTACCGTCAATGGTCTCATGAATATGTTTTACTCTAAAAGATTTTTTAGTCCGAAGGACTTCTTTTAACGGACATGGGTGTTCGTGACTATCACAAGGTTTTGTGCGACGATGAGTTAATTCATAACATTTTTTTTCTTTCCTAACACCCCAATGGGTAGCTAGTGGGTTTGCCAGGATAACTTCATAATTACTGGCATCAACCACATAGCAGGGAAAATCCAGCGCAGTTATCGCTTCAAGACATATGTTATCTGGAATCATTATATTTTCCTTTAAATTGATATTGATTCTTTTATTCAAAAAGCTGCCT
>Ga0208958_1001795_pt1 | contig 20070 bp, 24 predicted proteins | sample RifOxyB1_FD_184032 | JGI IMG/M metagenome (GOLD analysis project Ga0208958, IMG submission 184032) | Soil microbial communities from Rifle, Colorado - Rifle Oxygen_injection B1 (SPAdes) | ecosystem: Environmental > Terrestrial > Deep subsurface > Rock core/Sediment | place: Rifle, Colorado... | reverse complement strand
GCCTGCCTCGCCGGCAGGCAGGTCAAAAGTTGAAAGTAGTAAAGTTATTACGGTGGAGGGAAACTCTCAGGGGCAACTGAGTAAATTAATTACTCAGGAGACAGGGATTAAAATCCAAAATCAGATTTTAAAATATGACGGGCGACCTTTTTACGCAGAAGATTTAGTAGAACAAATTAAACATGCTTGATCAAACTCGTCCTTACCAGCCTACTTGGTGCCCCGGATGCGGTAATTTCGGCATTTGGGGAGCTTTAAAAATGGGTCTTAAAAAATCTGGCACCAGGCCAGAAAACATTGTTTTAGTTTACGATATAGGTTGTGCTGGCAATATGGCCGACTTTAATGAATACTACGGTTTTCATGGCCTACACGGCCGCGCTTTACCCGTCGCGGCCGGCATCAAACTCGCTAACCATAACTTAAAAGTAGTAGTAGTGATTGGTGATGGCGGCGGCTATGGTGAAGGTGGCACCCACTTTTTAAATCTGATGCGCGGCAATCACGATATCACTGTTTTAGTGCACGATAATCATCGCTATTCTTTGACTACTGGCCAGATGAGCCCAACAACTGATCATGGTTGTGTGACTAAATCGACGCCCGAAGGCGCGATTGAGGAGCCGATGAATCCCCTAGCCATTGCCATTTCCAATCACGCTAGTTTCATAGCTCGCGAGTATGCGGCGGCCATCCCTCAGTTAACGGAGCGCATTGCTCAAGCCATTAATCATCCCGGCTTTGCTTTGATCGATATTTTACAGCCTTGCTCTGTGTTTAATAAAGAACAGGATGGTCAATGGTACCAAAATAAAATAGAGAAACTGCCTGCTGATTGGGCGGCTAATGATCGTGGCCTCGCTTGGCAACAGGCCATGCGTCAAGACAAATGGCCAGTAGGGCTGTTTTTTAAAGAAGATAAACCCGCCTATCACCAACAAGTCTCCGAATTACAACAGGATGTTCTCATCGCTCACGATAAATCGCAGGTTGATCTAAGTAAGATTTTAAAGGAATTTAAGTAACTAAATAGTTGACAAGAAGGAGATTTAGAACTAGAATAAAGGCAACTTATCAGGAACGGTAAATTCCATTTAACACTCGCATTAAAAATATCCTTGCTGTTTCAAAATCTAGATATTGATTGTTTTGAGAGAAACCCATCACGTTCCATGTTTTTTCAAACTCATCGATTGCATTCCTTACATCATTAGAAATGGTTTCTGTATAAAAACTTTTTTTTGCAATATTAGCTATATGACCGACTAAAACCCTAATTTGATGCGCTAGAACCTCTTTGGTTCTTTGTGAGTCTTTAATGTTTTGTTCACTTGCAGTAACCCTGCTTCTTAAATCAACCTCATTGCCAATATGATAAGTATCATTAACGGCGTCATAAACATAAGCAAAATCAACTTGATATACACAATAATTCCATTTTTTAAGATCGGTTTCATCTTCTATGAGCTTCAACAATACATTCGTTTCGTTTCTATCTGTGAGTAGTACCTGATATTGCCCAAACAAAAATTGCATTTGTTCCAATGTTTTAAGAGCAATGCAAATATGGTCTCTGAAAGTTAAAGAAAGAACTCTTCCCTCCCATTTAATCTGTGGGCTATTAATCATATGCATCCACTGGGGTCCATGTATTCTTTCGACAGAAAAAGCTCCACCACCGTAATGAAATCTTTCATTCATCTCTTGTTCTGTCTCAGCGTCGGGCACTGCCAATTGAGGAATAAAGCCGGGGGCTACCAGCGATAGATGACTTTGATTGGTTAGGCGGGGGTTGTCAAGGATATCTCCTTTTTCAAGATGGATGTCACTCAAACCTGTGCGGGGATTAAAACCAACAGTTTTTTTCAGTAAATGATTCTGGCTAGCTAAATGTGCGTCACCGTATATACTCTCTCCTCCAAAATGAACATATCTTCCAATTGTTTCAGCTCCACTCATATTTATTTCTCAATCATACTTCTGAAGATGTAACCCAATGTCTGACCATTAATTTCAACCGGTACCACCACCTGTTTTTCTGGTAGATAACTAATGAAATCTTGCCACTTGTTGATATCTTTGCCTTCAAACAAGTAGCGACCCAAATCACTTTCAGTGTTGGCTCTATAGCTATACGCCAAAATATTATGGCTTTCAATGCCACTTCTCCTGCGATATTTGCCAGAACTTTCAATTAGAGCAATATCTCGGTTGTCATATTTTTTCACAAAAGCAATAGCACTATAGTCTATTAAGTTGTCTTTGCCAATAAGAGCAGTAATCACGTCATTGGCGTATGAACAATCCACATTAGAATAATAGTTTTTAGTGATACTAATGGCGTTTATATAATCTTCGCAGTTGTCAAAAGTTTCAGAAAATAATTTTTTAAGCTCGTCTTTGTTTTGATTTATAAATTGATGAGTTTCGTCTGTGTATTTGGCAATAACTTGATTTTTGCGGTACTCGTTATATTGAAATGTTCCAAAAACTAAAATTACTAGGGCTAAAGTCACACAGAAGGCACTTAAAACAAAAGTCTTAAAAGAGAGTGATTCCGGCTGCAGTTTATCTTCCATAAATTATTTTTTAATTTATTTTAAAGCAATTTTTTCAAGAAAAAAGGCGATGCGTGAGATATTAAGCATCATGTTGATTGCCGCACAACTCATGATAATCACAAAAATAGCTGAAGCTAAAAAGTAAAATAATTTTTCAGTAAATGGTGGAAATAAATCCCATTCAAAAAAAGCATTAGCGAACATGAGGATAGTGCCAGCCGCAAAAACAAGAATTAGATTGACTACTAAAGTGATAGTAATTTTTTCCAAAAAGTCTCTTTTCATAATTAGAAACATTGTATCACAAGCCATTTTTAGATTGGGCAAGCGCCCGACTCGCATTTTAAGTGTTCTAAGTTAATATCTTCAGTTAAATCTTCGCTGCCATTTTTTTGGATCTCGCGAATCACGCCCATAAATTGACCAATGGTCACCGGCTCTTCTGGTTGATACTCGTAAGCCGTAGCGTCGATCTTAGGCATGACGCTACAACAACGCACTTGCGGCTGATATTTCTTAAGCATCTTTTTGAAAGTCTTGAAATCCACTTTTTCCGGGTCATATTTTAAAGTGTAAGAAACTTGATTGCCTAGGTCGGAGCCCAGAGCTTTACCATTTTCATCTACGCCTTTAATCCAATATTTTTCCAGCAACATCAGCCACTGGTACTGTTCCTCTGGTCTAGCTTCACTGGCCGTTACCAAATCTCCATTCATACCTAATTGGCAGATTTCTGGCTGAGTAGGAAAGCCGATGGCCGTGGTGCCTTGATAAGATTTCAGTTCCTTGATGGGATAGCCCATTTTTTGATACTTTTTCACCAAAGGGTCATCACTCCTAAATTGCACCCAGCGTAAATATTCACGCATAGCTGGCAAATGAGCGCCTTCGGACAAACCAAAGAGCTTGGAGGTAGTGCCGGCTGGTTTAATAGTAGTAGTAGTGTGTGGCCGCACCATGCCCAATTTAGCCGAGTAAACGTCAGCCTCTTCACGTACCGCTCGATTAAATCTAGCCAAAGTCATCCAAAAATCTTTAGTCTTTTTTTCATTAATTAAATCTCTAAAAGAGTAACCGAAAGCGTTCCAGGCATATTCGTGCAGACCAGTCATGCCCACACCGATGCGGTTGGTGCGATTAACCTCGCGGCTGTACAAAGAATTCATGGTATTGACCCGGAGCAGAGCGCGAGTGGCCACTCGGAAGGCTTCTTCCGCCGCTTCTACGTTGGGAGCATGATAGGGCACTACGTCAGCGATCACGCAGTAGCCGCCCAGCATGTGTAAAGTAATTTCGCCACAAGGATTGGTAATTTGTGAGTAAATTTTAGCACTAGCCCGGCGGGCAATCTCGGAGAGCATTTTTTCGGTCTTTTTAGCTGGCTGGTATTTATCACTTTCGGCGTATTTACCATCTAAATAACCATCAAAACCTTCATCATTTTGTACCAAGCGGTGCTGATTGATGATGCCTGGCTCGCCGGTGCGGTCGTGATATGACGCCTCTAAAATTCTAGTCAAAACTTTCTTAGCATGTTTAGTTTTTTGTTTCCAAAATTTTTCATCTACGGTCACACTATTATTAGCCGACCAGAGAAAACCACCGCGTTTAATATCGATAAAATCGAAAATATCGGGGTCAGTCCATTGTTTGGTGGCGATCCTGGCGGCGCGCCTAGCCCCGCCTACCAACACGCATTCTGACAAATAGTGATCGACAAAAATAGTCTGTCTCCAGGGAGGCATGCCAGCATTTTTGACAGTAGTGACTTTTTGGATGGCTTTGATTAAAGGCCCTGGGCCAGAGGCGGGGCGAGACTGCATACCGCCAATAGGTTGGCCTTTGGCTCTAATTTGGGAAAAATCTAAAATCAGCAAATCGTCTTTATATTTTTTGGCAAAAGCCATCGTTTCCATTTTTTCTACAGCTTGAGCCCAGCCCTCGCGAGTATCAGGGATGATATACCAGTAAGCTTGACGATATTTGTGTTGAGCGTCTCTAACACTCTCATGTTCTCCCCAGATAAAATCGGAATGATTCTCGTCTAAAACACAGCGCACGATGGGCATATTATCCCAATTAACTACCATTAAATCATCATCGTAAGCGCGGCCAACCCCAGAGCCGTTAAGCAATAAATAGAACAAAATAAAACTAGCGGAAGCAGTAGAGCAATTGGTGAACACTTCCATGTTTCTTTCTGGCTGACTATCATCACCATGTTGTAAATGGCGGCCAGACATGAGGATAGAAGCGTTGGCAATGTGCTTTTTTAACAATTTATACTCTTCTTGGCGATGTTTTCTTTCGTTGCTGGGAATTAACAGCGTGTTGCCTTTAGCTACTCGAGCGGCTACTTCTCCCCAAGTTTCGATACTGCCATCTTTTTTTTCTCGTAAAATTGTCCGTTTGGCTACTGCTTCTCCCAAACCTGGTTTTAGCTTGCGCACTTGGAAACGCATTTGTTTTTTGGGTAAAGTAGTAGTTTGTTTCATAATTAGTCTAATTTACTAATTTCTTCTTTAAAATCTTCTAGGCTTTCAAAATCTCGATAAACAGTGGCAAAGAGTAAATAACTTAATTTGTCAATCTTTTTTAGCCGATTAATAGCCAAGTTACCAATCTCCCAAGATTTAACTTCGGTACTATTTTTAGCCCTTAATTTTCTTTCCACATCTTCGATCAAATCTTCAATATCAGCCATGGAAACTGGTCTTTTCCAGGTGGCTTTGACGATGCCCCGCCTTAATTTTTCGCGGTTAAAATCTTCTTTAGAGCCGTCTTTTTTAATGACTTTTAAATCAATGCCTTCGATGCGCTCATAAGTAGTAAAGCGCTTAGCACATTTTTCGCACTGGCGACGGCGTCTGATGGCATTTTTATCTTCTGCCTCTCGTGAGTCGATGACACTTAATTCCGATTTACCGCAGTAAGGACATTTCATACTAGAAATTGTGTTTTTTCACTTAAGCAAACACAACCTTTGGTGTTTGTCAGTGGGGGCAGGATTAATAGAATCGCATGTTTGGCTTTGGCTTGTCAATATTGCAAACTGGGTCAGGTTACCGTATGTTATGATTATCCTTATGGACGAACAGCAACTGCTAGCTTTGCTCAAAAAAGGTGAGGCAACCGCCGTGGCTCATTGGTATCAGCAATTTAATCCTCAGTTACAGGCTTACTTGCGGCAAAAACTGGATAACGATAAAGACGTGGAGGAAATAGCTCAAGAAGTCTTCATGAATTGCTTACATCATTTGCCTTTGTTTCGTGGTGGCTCTTCCATTTTTACTTGGATGGTGAGTATCGCTCGGCATGAAGTGGCTGACTATTATCGGAAAAAATATGCTAAAAAAGCCTTACAATATTTGCCCTTGGGCGAAGTTTTATTAAAACAAGAAATCCACAATGCTAGTGAAACTTCAGAAAAGGTCAAACAAGTATTGGCTACCATGAAAAAGGAGTCGGGAGAGTTGCTCATGAAAAAATATGTTGATCGACAGCAAGTAAAAAAAATTGCTCTAGAATTGGGTAGAACAGTCAAGGCAGTGGAGTCAGATTTATTTCGCGCTAGATTAGAATTTAGACAATTGTATTTAGCTTATGAAGCAAAATAACAGCTACATTGCCAGGCTAGAAGACAAAATTATTTTAAATGATAAATTTACTCTCTTTGAATTTGAGCTAGATGATCCCCACCAATTTAAATTTGCGGCGGGACAGTCTGTTTCGGTGCAAGTCACGGGCGAAGGAGAAAGGCGAGCTTACTCTGTAGCCAGTACGCCGGAGTATGATTACAAACTAGAATTAATTTTAGATATTACCCCGCAGGGAAAAGGGACTACTTATTTTAATAATTTGCAGTTTGGCGACAAAATAAATTTTTTGGGTCCACAAGGAAATTTTGTTTTTCAAAATAAAACTGAGGAAAAAGCCATTAATTTCATTGCCACTGGCTCTGGCATTGCTCCCTTTCGCAGTTTGATTTGGGATTTATTAAAAATCCAGCAAGAAAAAAGACCCATTACTTTGTACTGGGGCATGCGTCACGAAGATGACTTGTTTTTGCTTGATGAATGGCAAGATTTAGAAGATGCCTTTCCTAATTTTCGTTTTCACCCTACTTTGTCTCAAGCCTCTCCAGCCTGGGAGCTGTGTCGCGGTCACGTCACCGATTGTTTGAGCATTCACCCCATGGAAAAAGAGGCGGCTTTTTATTTGTGTGGTGGTAGGCAGATGATTATAGACAGCCGTCAACTATTGCTAGATTTAGGTGTAGAATCCAGTCACATTTATCATGAAACTTTTTTTACTTAGTTTTATTGCCAGCGCCCTACTCATGGGCTGTGTCGTATTATTTTTTTCTCGAAATAATACGACGGTTTTAGGGGATAAAATTACTGCTGAAAAGGTGAACTTAATAGTCTTTAGTGATTTCGAGTGTCCAGCTTGCGCCAATGTCGAACCATTGCTCAAACAAGCTCAAGCAAAATTTGCTGACCAGATTAATTATCAGTTCCGTCATTTTCCTTTGACCTCTATTCACCCTTATGCAATGGTGACAGCCAAAGCTAGTGAGGCGGCCCGAGAGCAAAACAAATTCTGGGAAATGCACGATTTATTGTTTGCTCAGCAAAAAGAATGGTCTGACTTAAAAAGCGAAGCGGCAGTAAAAAATCAGCTGCTTATGTATGCTCAAAATCTAGGTTTAGATGTGGAAAAGTTTACCACTGATCTGGAAAATGAAGCCATTGCAAATCGAGTCTTGACAGACGTATCAGACGCTAATAAATTAGGTCTTAATAGCACACCAAGTATTTTTATTAATCAGCAAAAAACTGCCCCTCAGGATTTAATAAAAAATCTTGAAAGGAGTTTATGAAAAAATTATTACCTTTTGTTTTCCCCACCCTATCATTGTTGATAGTGGTTTTTCTGTCTTTTAGATGGTACAACGCTCGCACTCAGCGCGGTGAGTTGACCCCTTTCGCCGATAATGTGGCTATTGAAAGCATCTCTCCAGAAGAAGAATTGGGTAAAATTGTGGGTGTGGGTGATTTTAAAACTTTAGACATGACGTCTTTAAAAGATGGAGCTGAGGGGCAAGTTCGCTACGAGATTAAAGACGGTAAAGTGCGTTTTACTGTTTTAGCAGGCTTAGCTGAGGGTGAAGGCTATCAAGTCTGGTTACAAGATGTTAATTCAGAAGCTATTCGCAAAGCCTTCGATTTAGAGTTTAAAAAAGGTGGCTACTCTGGTAGCGCCGCTATTTCCACTGAAGTATTGCCTTTTAGAATCTTAGTTAGCCAAGGGGCAGTGAAAGTAGGGCAGAAAGATAACGTGCTACTCGAGGCAGTCATGAACAATGAGAATTGTGGGGAAGAAGATTGTGTTATCAATATTGATGAGTTGACTAAATAATTTGCCTCTTGCATAGAGGTCCAGATTGGTCCAGACTAAGCTTTAGTAATTAAAAGTTATTTACCCGCCAAAAATGCTAATCGCATATTTATGCGGGTGAAGAAAGAAAAAATATGGCAGGAAATGCATTTTCCTATACCAATAAAAAAGGTCAAACTTACTACCTCCACACTAGAGATGTAAAGTTGAAGAATGGTAGAGTACAAACCATCTACTTTTTTGCCCGTGATGTCCGAGATGGCGTGATGCAAGCTTTACCAGCTGGCTACGCGGTGATGGAAACTCAGAGAACTGGCATGCCAGTGTTGAAGAAATCCAAATAATTAAATTTAAATTTGATTTCCCCTTCCCGGCGTTCGCCGGGGAGGGGTTTTGTATGATCACCAAAAAAACTATCTACCAACATTTACGCACCGTCATTGACCCGGAGCTTAATATCAATATTGTTGATTTGGGATTAATTTATGATGTTAAAGTCAGGGGTAAGTTAATTACTATTACTGTGACTTTAACTAGCCCTGGCTGTCCGTTAGTAGCCACTTTTCAGGAGATGATCAGGCTGGCTTTGCAAGATTTAAGCGAAGAAGTGGAGATTATTTTAACTTTTGATCCGCCCTGGCTTCCAGATATGATGTCGGAGGTAGCCAAGGCGGAGTTGGGATATGAATAGTTTTCATACTTGTTAAAAAGCAAATTTTGCTATAAACTAAACTAGTTTTCAGGATAGGAACCTAATTCTAAAGCAGAATCTAAAAAAACTCCCCAAAAAAGGGAGCTTTTTTATTGTTGTTTTTACTTTTTGATATAGTAAAATCTAGTTTACAGTGGATGGAAGGTGTTGCGCCTAGGTAGGCGCCATATCCTGAAAACATATCGATTCTGTTGCACAGAATAGGGTTCGACTCCCTCGCCTTCCGCTGTACAAAAATTCCCCAACTGGGGATTTTTTGTTAATGATTTAGATGCTATAAACTATTTGATATCAGTTCAAACAAATTATTATGAATTCGGAAAGGGAGGAAGATCCCAACAAATTTGGTTTTCACAAAATCCCTTTAGTGGGCCCCGGAGTTGAAAAATTTATAGAATCTAAACTTAGTAAGTTTGATCATTTGGTAGCCATCACATCCTTAAAAGAAGCAATTTTACAAGTTTTGACAAAATGGAAGGTTGATATTTCAATCGATTTGCCTCTTTCCACTAAAGAAGCAATGTCCAAAGGACCTGTCCTACTTATAGCCACTCATCAATTTCATTTAGATATGTTGGCTGTTATAGCTGGTTTGCCAGAATCAAGAAAAGACATTAAGTGTTTTGCTAATGCTGATTTTTTGAATATGGGCAAAGCAGTAAGCGAATATTTAATCCCAGTATATGGAGTTGGCAATCAAGAAACCACCAAATGGTGGTCTAATGTTTGGCGTAAGTATGGCTTTGGTTTACCCACGATGCCTGTGGAAGAAGCCAGCCAAAAAAACATGGAAAGCGTGAAAGAAGCAGAAGGTTTTTTACAATCTGGTGGAGTTTTTTTGATTTTTCCTGATGGCTCTCGCGATGAAAAAGAAGATTGGTTTTCAGGATTTGGTGTATTAATGAAAAAGCTAACCAAAAAAGCCCCCCGCACTCAGGTTATTTTTCTGTCTACTGCTGGAGCAAGTTTTAAGGATAGTTTGAGAATTTTAGGCCCAACAAGGTTTGTTTTTAGGAAGAAACGCTTGTTTTTGAATTATTCTGGCCCTTATAAAATAACAGAATTAGTTGACCCAAAACTAAAGGGAAGAGAAATTGCCAGTTCTCTTCAGGAAGCATATAGAAGCTTTGCTGCTAAAGTGCTATAAAAACTAAGTTTATGCAAATATTTTTAGGTGCTGATCACCGCGGCTTTGCGCTAAAAAACCAATTGAAAACTTGGCTGGAAGGTCAAAATTATCAGGTGATCGACAAAGGAAATTTAAAATTTGATTCCCACGATGACTACCCAGACTTTGCGCAAGCAGTGGCTAAGGAAGTAGCTAAAAACACAGAGCATCGCGGCATTTTGTTATGTGGCTCTGGAGCTGGGGTAGTGATTGCGGCCAATAAAATAAAAAACGCCCGAGCTTTTGCCAGTGATAAGCTGGAGCAGATTGCGGCCGCTCGCCAGGATGATGATATTAATATTTTGGCACTAGCGGCTGATTTTATAGATTTAGCCCTGGCTAAAAATTTGGTGAAAGTTTTTTTAAATAGTAAATTCGAAAAAAATGCCCGACACTTGCGCCGACTTAAAAAAATTTTATGAATTTATATCCGACGATCTTAACTGACTCACTGACCGAGTTTAAGCAACAGGTTGATTTGGTGAAGCAAATTCCTGAAATTGAAGTCATCCAAGTAGATGTGATCGACGGTTTATTCGCTGACGACGTGACGCTAACACCGATAGATTTACTAGAAGTTGATTTTGCTGATTTGCAGATCGATTGGCATCTAATGACGGAAGAGCCACTAGATTATGCCCATGAGATTTTTTCTCTGCAAAATAAACTACCCACTAGAGCCGTAATCGCCCAAGTGGAAAAGATGACCAGCCAGCAAGAATTTATCGAGTTTTTAAAAAGCAAAGGTTTTAAAGTCGGCTTATCTTTAAATTTATTTACTCCTTTAAGTGCTATAGACAAACAATCTTGGGCAAACTTGGATATCTTACAACTGATGGCAGTGGAAGCTGGCGCTCAAAATCAAAAATTCAATTTTCAAATTTTAGAAAAAATTAAACAAGTTAAGCAACCAGTAGAAATTATTGTCGACGGTGGAGTGAAATTAGAAAATTTTACTAGCATCATCAAAGCCGGGGCTCACTCTCTAGCCGTTGGCTCTGCCTTGTGGAAAGCTCCCGATCTTGCTACAACTATAGATAACTTTTTATCATATGAATCAGCGCCCACAGCCTAATCAGCACATCAAAATTCCCTTATTAGTACCGAAAATTCAAAAGCGTTGTGTGATTGAGAGAATTGCCTTTTTTGGTAGTGCTGACATTGATGAAGAACATCCCCTCTATAAAGAAGCTTTTAAGGTAGCGCGCTATTTAGCTTATCATGGCAAAGTTATTGTTAATGGCGGTGGTCCTGGAGTGATGGATGCTTCTACTCAAGGTGCTAAAGCCGGTAATGGTAAAACGGTGGCAGTGACTTTTTATCCCAAAGATATGCCTGAGTTTGAGGGGCGCTATACGGCTAACGAAGTGGACAAAGAAATTAAAACTGCCAATTATATTGAAAGAATGTTTGGCCTGATGGATGAAGCTGATGCTTTTATTTGTTTTCAGGGTGGTACCGGCACTTTGTCGGAATGGGCTACCGCTTGGCTGTTAGCTCATTTGCATTATGGTAATCACAAACCAATTGTTTTATATGGGGAATTCTGGCAAGATGTGGTGAAAGTGATTGTGGATAGATTTTTTATTGGTGAAAAAGAAAAGGGAATTTTTAAAATCGTCAAGAACGAAGAAGAATTGATTTTAGCCCTTAATGAATTTGAAGCAGAGTTGAGAAAAAGGTGTGCCGCTTCTCAAGTTAAAGTATGAAAATTTTAACTATTGGTTCAGCTTTGATCGATGTTTTTTTAAATTCTACTGATTTCAAAATTAATGAAGCGGGTAAGATTTGTGTGGGGGTAGCCACTGGCAAAATGGACATTAAAGATTTTATTTTAAAGACTGGAGGTGGGGCGGGCAATTGTGCCGCCGCTTTCGCCAAATTAGGTCACGAGGTGGCGGTGATCGCGGAGTTGGGTCAAGATAATTTAGCCGATTTAGTGTTGAAGGATTTAATTAGCTATGGCATTACCACTGATTTTTTAATTAGAGAAAAAACAGAGGCCACTGGTGGCTCAGTAATTTTGGTGGCTGATAATGGTGAGCGAGTGGTGCTGGTACACCGAGGGGCGGCGGCCATGTTGGATCCGCAAGATATTGATCTTAAAAAAGTTGAAACTTTTTTTGGCAAGCTAGATTGGCTGCATTTAAGTAGCATTGCTGGTCAATTGGAGACGCTCAAGCATATTTTTAAAAAAGCCAAGGCTCAACAAATCAAATTGTCTTGGAATCCCGGCACGGCTGATTTAAGACTGGTGGCTGACGGTAAACTAGCGCTGGGGGATTTGTATGGGGAGATTTTATTTCTCAATCAAGAAGAATGGGCCTTAATTAGCAGTCAACAAGACAGACTGCTAAATATTTGGTCACAGTTAGTGATTACCAATGGTCAGCAGGGAGGGCAAGTTTTGTTAAACAATGGGGAAAAATTTGCTTATGAGGCAGTTAAAGTGAAAGCAGTGAATGTGACCGGCGCTGGTGATGCCTTTGCCAGCGCCTATGTAGCGGCTATTTTGGAAAATAAAACTCCGCGCGAGGCAGCTCTTTGGGGAGCAAAAAATTCAGCTAGCGTGGTCCAGCATGCGGGGGCGAAGGAGGGGCTGTTGAGTTCATTTTAAGACGAATTTTTTCAATTCAAGCAGTGTTAACAGCTTGTAAGAATCACATTGCGAAATAAGAGCTTTGCTGGGTCGGTTGGCAAATCCTACATAGATAATTTTTTTATTTCTTTTTTGAGCTCGAATTACTGCTGGTAGTATGTCGGTGTCTGAACTTAGCAGAATTGCTCGATCATATTTGTCATCAACAGCGTCTAGAGCTAAATCTAGGGCTAGTTTTACATCAACGCCTTTTTCGTGAAATTGATTTTTATATTTTAATAGGTAACCTTTGTGAATTTCCCAGTTGTATTTTTTTAAATAACTAAAAAATGACATTTGCTTGCGCATCATGTTAATAGCTTTTTTGTCACCAGCTTGAGCTTTAACTCCACCTATATAATATTTTTTAGCTATCAACTGATCGTTTACCAGCAAAAAAAGAATAAATTTTTCGAAATCAAAATTTGGGTGGGTGGGAATGCCAATCGCTTTACAATAAAAGAAGAAATTACTTCCGTCTATATAAACAACAACTCTATTCTTTCTCATCTTAAAATCTATAAAAAACCTGCGCTATCAGTTTCCTGGCGCAGGCGGATATTGAACGTAATATATCAAAAAATGATATTTAGGTCAACGACTAGATTGACAATTTACTTCACTGGTGACTCCATCTTTCCTCTTTGCACCAAATCCTCAACAATCTGTCTGAAACCATTTGGGTACCTTCTTCTGATATAGTTTACGTAATCTCGCACGGCTTGTTCTTTATCACCCAAACCAAAATACAACCTCTCATCAAAGCCATTTTCATCTTCGTTATAAATAGTTCTAACTAATTCTCTAATTTTTTCTTCTGGGATTTCTAGATTTGCAAAAAAATCATTTGGGAATTTATCGAATTTCTCAATAATTTTACCTTCCCCAAAACTTGTGTCTTTACGGCGTGCAAGTCTTACTTTCAAGTCTACTAATACTTTTATAATTTCCATATATCTGCATTTTCTTCTTCTTCTTCTTCTTCTTCTTCTTTGTCAAGCATTTGTGGATTTTTTAGCCGCACGACATGTCGTGCGGCTAGACTACTGCGATGGTAGCAAGACCCGTGTTATACTTAATCTACTGCCCCTATGTCCGACTACAAGCAAATCCTCCAGCAAGAAATCCAAGATTTAAAAAATAAAGTGGCCAGTGCTCAATTGCCTGATGAAATGCGGCTTAAAGTAGATAAAGATATCGTGGCCTTGGAGCGGAGTGTGGAGCTGAATAGCTACGATGAAAAGTATGAGAAAGTTTCCAAATATATTGATTGGGCGCTGAGAATTCCCTGGTACGCGGAAACAGAAGATACGCTAGACATTGCTCAAGCCAAAGCTATTTTTGATAAACATCATTTTGGGATGCAAGAAGTGAAAGACCGCTTTTTGGAATATATTTCGGTATTAAATTTAGTCAAAAAACAAAGTGCTGATAAAGATGATTTTCACGCGCCAGTTTTATTGCTGGTGGGCTTAGTGGGTACTGGTAAAACGACTTTTGCTTTCTCTTTAGCTGAAGCTTTAGGCAGAAAAATTGTCCGGATTCCTTTTGGCGGCATGGGCTCAGCGGCGCAGCTTCGCGGTAGTTCCCGTTTGCTCTTGGGCTCAGAGCCGGGGCAAGTAATCAAAGGTATTTGTGAAGCTAAGGTGCGCAACCCCATTATTTTACTGGATGAAATAGACCGGGTAGCGGAGGAAGCGCGGCGCGATATTATGGGCGTGTTGGTAGAGCTATTAGACCCGGCGCAAAACCATGCTTTTTCTGATAATTATATTGATTATCCGGTGAATTTATCGCACACAGTCTTTTTGGCCACTGCCAATAACACCAGAGACATTGCGACGGCTGTTTATGACCGGATGGAAAAGATTGAGATGCCTTCTTATACCGATCAGGAAAAGATTATCATTGCCAAACAATATATTTTGCCTAGATTGCTAGAGGCGGCTGGCTTAAAGCCAGAGCAGTTTAAGGTGGATGAGACTTTGTGGGGCAAGATGACGCGGCCCTTGGGCTATGATGCTGGTATCAGAAGTCTGGAGAGGACCTTACAAGGGGCAGTGCGCAAAGCGGCCCGGATCATGGTGGAAAGAAATTTTAATGAAATTTATATTACTCCGGAAAATTACCGGATTTTCTTACCGCAGTATTAAAACTATCTCTTACTTATCCAAAAACTAACTACTCCAAACACTAATACAGCTAAGTAAATAAGTAAAATTTGGCTGGTGTTGGCGTCTAAGGATGTCATAATTTCTTTTTCAAAGCCACTGACATTGTAATTAAAATTGAATAAATTGTAAATCCTAGCATTGATATTTTAATCTCTGGAGGTTTTTGCGTAAAAGCGTCGATAATAACCGAAGCCATGATAATATTGGCTACATCTTTAAGGATGTTGGCTAGATGTTCTTGTCGAATTAGCTTGGTGGGAAACTTTTTCTTTGTCATCTACCAGATATGGTAAATCAGAAAGATTACAAGAAGATTACATAAAGTAGAGTAATTTGTTAGAATAAGGGTTGTGACTATATTTTTATTGTTTATTCCTATCTTAGCTTTGGTAAGTGCAGTCTATGTTTACAAAGACACGGGCAAGCGTAATTTTTTAAGAATGGATTTAGTACAATTTTTTTATGCTTTTATTTTGTCGCCCTTAGTTTTTGTTTGGGGCAAAAGCTTTTTATTTTTTTTACTCAAAAATGAAGTTAATGTCTCTTTGTCAACTCTAGACATTTTTATCTTTGATACCATTTTCAGTATCCTTGCTTTCTATGTTTTTTCTTTCGTAGTGGTACACTCAATTACTAAAACTTTTGAGTTGCAAACTAAAAAAGATCCTTTGTACAATGTTTTTGAACACTCTGAATATTATCATCTGTGGCTGTCGCACTTAGTGATTTACGCCGGTATCATGCTTTTTGCTACCGCTTTATCTTTGATTAACGTTTTTATTCCCCTACAAATTTTTTTGAACAAATTTTATTTTCACTTGTCCTTATTATTTTCATCCATGAGCGGTGTTTTAGCTTTTGCGGCACTGTGGTTTTATGAAACTGAGGACGCCAATTTTATGAGACTAATGAAATTATTGATGGGGGTAATTTTAATCATTCACTTTGCTATTTATTTTATTTTTGATCCTCAGTTTAATAGCCAGTTTATTTTTTATTGGGCTATGTTTGTGCTTTTTCTGACGGCGGTAGTAGTGGCTGTTTTTGCGGAAAGACCAGAAAAAAAATCTAAAATCATGGCTTTACCTTTTACTATTAACATTTATAAACCGAAATATTATTTAAAATTCTTAACTAAGAAACTAGAAAGATTTAAGTTATGAGTGGACTCAAAATCGTCCCTTTAGGGGGCATGGGTAAAGTAACCCAAAACATGTTTTTGTATCAATATGAAGATGAAATCTTGATCGTCGATTGCGGCATTGGTTTTCCCGATATGTATATGCCCGGGGTAGATATACTGATTCCTGATATCAAATATTTACTGGATCAATTGGAGCAAGGCAAGCAAATCGTGGGCATGGTGTTATCACACGGACACGATGACCATATCGGTGCTACGCCTTATATTTTACCGGAATTGCCAGAGTTTCCTATTTTTGGCTCCGAGCTAACCATCGCCTTTGCTCAAGATCGCATGAGTGAAAGTAATCTAGACCGCAAAATGTTGGTTTTAAACGATAAACGTTGGTTTAAGATCGGCCAATATTTCGCAGTCATGCCTTTACACATGACTCATTCTGTTCCAGACACCAAACACTATCTAATTAGAACCCCAGAAGGGATTGTCTATCATGGGAGTGACTTTAAATTAGATCGAGATCCAGTGGACGGTTTGCTTTCTGAATACAAAGAAGCACCAGCCTTGGCGGGAGAAAAAATAAAATTATTACTCATGGATTGTTTGCGGGTGGAAAAAAGTGAGTGGGTAAAATCTGAATCTAAGGCCGGGCCAGTGATCGAAGAAGCGATGATGGAAGTTAAAGGCAAAGTGGTGGTGACTTTAATGAGTTCTCACATTCATCGAATCCAACAGGTGGTAGATGCCAGCGAAAAATTACATCGCAAAATTACTTTTGTGGGCAGGAGTGTGGAGCGCAACGTAGAGGCAGCTTTATCTTTGAAAAAATTGGAAATTCCTCGTGTGATGCTGATCGATAAAGAAAGTATCTCAGAGTATCCAGACCATGAGCTGACAATTGTGATTGCCGGTAGCCAAGGGCAAGAGGGCTCATCGCTGATCCGCGCTATTTATGGTGAGCACCGGATTATTTCTATCAAAAACCAAGACCGAGTGTTATTTAGTGCCGATGCTATCCCAGGCAACGAAATTCCTTATTTTGAAGCCATCGATGAGCTATTTAGAAATGGGATCCAAGTAATTTACCCCAGCATTGAGCCAGAAATTCACCAGTCTGGCCATGCCTCAGCTCCCGAGCAACAAGAATTATTAAAAACTATCCAGCCAGAATACGTGATGCCCATTGGCGGAGCCGATCGGCATCGTTATTTATTTAAAGAAAAAGTGGCGGCGGTAGTAGGTTTTGACCCCAAAAAAGTTTTAGTGCCTGAGCATGGACAGATTTTAGAGCTAAAAAACGGCTTTATCAGTTTTCCAGAACAAATCACTATTCAGTCGCGAGCAGTTGACGGTTTAGGTATTGGTGACGTGGGTCCCAAAGTGCTGTCTGACCGGAAAATTTTGGGTAATGCGGGCATGATTGTGTTGGTTTTACCGCGTTTTAAGCAGACGGGCGAATTCGATCTTAAAAATGTTAAAGTAGTGTCTCGTGGCTTTGTTTTCATGCAAGAAGCTGATGAAGTGATCAAATTTTTGAAAGATCAAACGGCCGAATTTTTAGCCAGCCGTGACTACAAATGGAAAGAAACGCAAATTCGCGGTAGACTGGAGAGAAGGATTAGTAAAAAATTGTTTAAAATGATTCAGAGAGAGCCGCTGGTATTGAGCGTGATTCTTGACATTTAATATGGGCAGACATAAAAAAAGGAAGTTACCAAAGTTAAAATTACGGCCAGAGACGATTTATTCTTTGTTGGCTTTATTTTTCATTGCCACTGGCATTTTGCTCATTTTGTCTTTCACTGGCCAAGGAAAGATTTTGCAATTTATCAATAGTTATTTGTCTTTAAAAATTGGTCTCGGGATCTTGTTTTTACCCTTTGTGTTGATTGCTTCTGGCATGGTGATGATGCAGAGCAAATGGGCTTGGAGCAAACCACATGTGTTATTGGGCACTTTGTTTTTAATGGCTGGAGTGATGGTGGTGACACAAACAGGCACAGTAGGTGAGAGTATGTTTTTTAATTTAGCCAGGCTAATTAGTCCCCTGGGTACTTATGTTTTTTTCTCTTTTATCATCGTGGCTGGTGCTTTAGTTATTTCCCAATTTAGTTTAGCCGAATTATTAGAAGCGATGGCAATTATTTTTCAGCAGAAACCTCAGCTCAAATTGGAAAACGAGGCTCCAGAAAGCCAGAAAAAGGGTCTATCTTTCCCCAAATTTTCTCTGGGTTTAGGTAAAAAAAGAGACTTTAAAGTCAACGAGAACAAGTTTGGTGAAGAGGCAGAGCTAGCTAAAGGTGCTAAAGCAGTGGCTGAAGAAATTCCCAAATTGGAGCTAAAAGCCGGAGCTGGCGAACTGTCTGAACGCACCGCCACTACTAATGCGGCGCCGACTTTTTGGGATTATCCACCTTTATCTTTACTGTCTAATAAGAGTGGTGGTGAGGCTAATCGTGGTGATGTGAATGCTAATGCTGATGTGATCGAACACACTCTGGAATCTTTTGGCATTAAAGCTAAGGTGAAAGAAGTAAATTTTGGCCCTTCGGTAACTCAATATGCTTTGGAGATTAGCCGTGGTACCAAGCTGTCTCGGATCACTGCTCTATCTACTGATTTAGCACTGGCGCTAGCGGCGCCCACTGGGCAAATCAGAATTGAAGCGCCTATCGCTGGCCGGTCTTTGGTGGGAGTAGAGGTGCCGAATCAGACGGCGGCCTATGTGACTTTGCGCGGGATTTTGTCAGCACCGCTGATGAAGAAACACAAATCCAAGTTGGCTGTAGCTTTGGGTATTAATGTAGCCAATCAACCGATGATTGTGGACATTGCTCGCATGCCACATATCCTAATAGCTGGAGCTACTGGTAGTGGTAAATCAGTCTGTATCAACTCGTTTTTATGCTCTTTGCTTTTTAGAGCCAGCCCTGATGAAGTGAAGTTAATTTCAGTAGATCCTAAACGCGTTGAGCTGACTGGCTATAACGGCATTCCACATTTATTAACTCCTGTAATTGTGGAGCCCAATAAAGTGGTATCAGCGCTCAAGTGGGCCACCCATGAAATGGAACAGCGCTATAAAAAATTGGCCGAAGTAGGAGTGAAAAATATTGATGGCTATAATGAATTAGCTGGCTTTGCCGCTATGCCTAGTATCGTGATTGTGATTGATGAATTAGCTGATATTATGCTTTTTTCTCCCAAAGAAGTGGAAGATAGCATCACTAGAATTGCCCAAATGGCACGAGCGGTGGGCATTCATTTGGTGCTAGCCACCCAAAGGCCTTCGGTAGACGTGATTACTGGTCTGATTAAAGCTAATGTGCCTGCTAGAATCGCTTTCAATGTGTCTTCGATGATGGATTCGAGAGTTATTTTAGATCAACCAGGAGCGGAGAAATTACTCGGTCGAGGAGACATGCTCTATATTCCTCCTGATCAAGCTAAACCCTCTCGTATCCAGGGTACTTATGTTTCCGATCATGAAACTAAGGCTTTAATTGATTTCATTAAATCACAAGGTAAAAAACCAGAATACGCCGAAGAGATTACTACCAAATATCAAGCTAATGTAGTCAGTGGCGGTTCTTCTGGTACTAATAGTGAAGACCGAGATGATTTATTTAGCGAAGCGGTAAAACTAGTCTCCCAGGCTGATAAGGCCAGTAGCTCCATGATTCAAAGACGGCTATCGGTAGGCTACGCCCGGGCAGCGCGAATTTTAGATCAACTCTATGAAGCTGGTTTGGTAGCCGCTCCTGATGGCAGTAAGCCCCGCGAGGTGTACATGGAAAAGGTCAGAGAATATCTAGGCTCTTTGATGAAGCAAAATTCTTAAAACTGCATGCGAATATTTATTATTTTTTTTCTGTTAACTTGTCCGGTGTTTTTCTTGTCTTATTCAAAGAAGGAAAGATTTTATGAGTTTGAAAAAATGCCACCCTTACCGATTTTACAAACAGATCAGCAATTGTCTATTCTAAAGGAGATTACAGCTCGAGAATTTTTAGTGCAAGATTTAGTTTCGGGAGGGATTTTATTACAAAAGGATTCACAAATTGCGACAAATCCCGCTTCTACTACTAAAATGATGACGGCCTTGGTAGCGCGTGAGCATTATGCTTTAGATCAAATTTTGGAAGTGACCGATTTGAAGAAAGTAGACGGCAATACAGTTGATCTGTTTAGCGGTGAGCAAGTATCAGTGCGGGAATTAATCACTGCCGCTTTGGTAAACTCTGGCAATGATGCGGCCTTAGTTTTAGCTAAAAAT
>Ga0208958_1001794_pt1 | contig 20083 bp, 14 predicted proteins | sample RifOxyB1_FD_184032 | JGI IMG/M metagenome (GOLD analysis project Ga0208958, IMG submission 184032) | Soil microbial communities from Rifle, Colorado - Rifle Oxygen_injection B1 (SPAdes) | ecosystem: Environmental > Terrestrial > Deep subsurface > Rock core/Sediment | place: Rifle, Colorado... | reverse complement strand
TCTTGCCAACCCCACCAACCCCAGTTCAGATCAGCAAAGGACTCTCGTTATGGCTGGATGAGAAACGGGGGTCACGTCAACAAGTTAAGAGACCAATTCCCCATAGGTGACAACGCATATTACTATAAGAACGCACCGTTGCCCGGCTTTATGACGGTCGACCCCGTCGGTTGGGGGGCTTCGCTCTCATTTCTTCCCCTGCAGGCCCCGCCAGATGCGGCGGCCGATCGTCGTTATGATATCCTGCGGGATCGCATTCGCAGGAATATTTCTGTTTTCGATCAGCCGCCTATGTCCGCTTCTCCCACGAGGGCGCCCTATGACCTCTTCTTGTGCCAACTGCCTCATGACGAGACGATTCAATTTCACTCGGACGTCGGAGTGCCTGAGGCGTTGAGCGCCGTCGTCGAATTCTGCGAATCCCAGCACCGCAGGCTTGTTGTCAAAGGCCATCCCGCAAACCCGAAGTCGATGCGGCCGCTGCGCGAAATTACCGAAGCGGCCAGAGGCGCACTATGGGTGGACCACCTGTCCATCCACGACTGTATAGCTTCGGCGGAATGCGTGTTCACCGTGAACTCCGGATCCGGGATGGAAGTGCTGCTGCACGACAGACCCTTGGTCCGGTTCGGACGCGCCGAGTACGATTCAGTCGTTCGCCAAGCTTCGGCTACAGCCGAATCGATTTCGGAAACGGACCCCCGATCGAGCACTACGAGAGAACGCGCCTCGTTCCTCGACGCCTATCTATCGCGCTGTTTGGAAATCGATGACCTGGACAGCTTCGACAGGATTTTGTCCTGACGATGGGCGGCGCATGCGCCTTGCCCTGACGCCAAGGACCGCGTATCCCCGCGACGATGGAATCCAGCGCCCTCAGGCTCCGCCTCGCATGGGTCGCTGAAATAGTTTGGATTGGAAGTGGTCGTCAAAGAAACCTTGTCGCATGATCTTTAAAGCGGCCGCCCACCATTCGAACGTCGTAACTTCGCTAATCCTGCGCGAAATCATCACGCGCTACGGGCGTCGTGGTCTGGGGTTCTTTTGGCTTGTCGGCGAACCAATGATGTTCACGGTCGCCATCATCATCCTCTGGTCCTTTATCAAGGCGCCATATCAGCACGGAATCCGAATTGCTCCATTCGTAATGACCGGCTACATGTGCCTGATAATGTTTAGGCACATGGTGTCTTACAGCATGGCGGCCGTAAGCGGAAACACAGGGCTACTATACCATAAGAACATCAGTGTTCTGCATGTTTACATGGCGCGGTATGTGTTGGAATTTTTTGGATCTACGCTCGCGTTTTTCATACTATACACAGCGCTGCTTGGCCTGGGACAGGTAGGAATTCCTCACAATCTCCTACTCGTCTACTGGGGCTGGTTCTCCCTTTTCGTTCTATCCATGGGTATCGCCATGGTCCTCAGCGCGCTCGCTGCGGAGTTCGAGATTCTGGAACGAATCGTACCCATAATGTTGTACGCGGTTCTCCCTTTCTCGGGAGTTTTTGCCATGGCTGCCTGGATACCCGCCGGGTATCGCGATGTTTATCTGGCCATGCCTTTGCCGCACCCGGTGGAGATGATCCGAGCAGGGGTTTTTGGCGAGTTTGTCGAAACCCATTATGACCCGATCTATCCTGTGTTCTGCGGCGCCATTCTCATAGTTTTCGGGCTCCTGCTGCTGGCCAGGGCGAAGGAGCATTTGGATGCCGACTAAACAGTTCCTCCCGAAAGGCGCCGCGCGCGATCAATTGCATGGCTGATTCCCGCATTACCTACCTCGGTCCGAAGGAAGCGCCCGCAAGCGACAAGGTTCGCGTCGGACAGGTCGCTGCCTGGAGACGCGTGCCGCTAGCTTTTTTGATCGTCGTCGTGCTGCCGACGCTGCTGACCGCGATCTATTTTCTCCTGATCGCCTCTCCGCGGTATGTGTCGGAAGCCCGCTTTCTGGTGCGCGCTCCCTCTCAGGAGCAACCATCGTCTCTAGGCGTGGCGCTTCAAGGCGTCGGCATATCGTCGAACGCCACCGACGCCTTCGCTGTTCACGAGTATATCCAGTCTCGCGACGCTTTGACCGAGCTGGAGCGACAGTTCGACATATCGGCTGTTCTAGCTCCTCCCGGCGTGGATCCTATTTCCCGCTATCCGCGATTTGGAGCTCGCCCGACGAGAGAGGGTGAGTTCAAGGCGCTTCAAAAATTCATCACCGTCGGGTACGAAACTTCCACTGGCATCAGCACTCTCCGAGTCCAGGCTTATAATCCACGCGACGCCCGAGCGCTAAATCAGGCGATGCTCGAGGGTGGAGAGCGGCTGGTAAACCGCTTAAACGAACGTGCGTCTACAAGAGCGGTCAGCGACGCAGAACGCGCTGTCATGGAGGCGGAGACACGTCTTCGCGGCGTCCAAGCCCGGATGAACCTGTATCGGAACCGCGAAGGCATAGTGGATCCAATGTCTGCGGCCGCAGAGAACACAGGGATTATCTCCGAGCTGTCGACGATGATCGCCACCCTTCAGGCTGAACGGGCTCAGATTGCGGGACAAGCTCCGAGGAGCCCTCAGTTGCCACAGATCGACGCGCGTCTCGCGGCTTTTCGGAATCAACTGGCTCTGGAACGTCAAAGGGTTGCGGGCGGGGCCGGATCCCTCGCCAGCAAGGTCGGCGGCTATGAGGCTCTGGAAGCTGAAAGAACTATGGCCGACCGCGCTCTCGCAGCGGCGAGCGCAAGCCTTGACGCGGCTCGTATCGACGCACGGCGACAGAAGTTGTATCTAGAGAGAGTGGTGAACCCTAGTCTCCCGGACGCCCCCAGCCAACCCCGGCGTTTGCTGGCCATTCTCACAGTCTTCATCACCACCATGTTGATCTACGGCATCGGGTGGCTAGTTTGGGCCGGATTGAAAGAGCATCGACAGGTCTGATGTGGGACGCACCAGGTGGCATCGGCTTGGAGGTGACGGGTCTGGGCAAGACCTATAAGCACGCTCCCGGCGGCCGACCGCTATTCAAAGATCTTTCCTTCACGGTAGGACGCCAAGATCGACTGGCGGTCTTGGGGCGTAACGGTCAAGGGAAGTCGACGCTGATCAAGATCCTCGGCGGAGCTCTTGGAGCAACGTCCGGACGCATCGACTGGCGTATGACCAATTCTTGGCCGATTGGCTTCGCCGGAGGGTTTCAGGGCAGCCTTTCGGGCAGAGACAATATCAGGTTCCTCTCACGCCTTTACAAACGCGACTTCGACGAAATGCTTCGGCGCGTAGACGATTTCGCCGAACTTGGCTCCAAATTGGCCTTACCGGTCAAGCATTACTCCTCAGGAATGCGGGCAAGACTGGCCTTTGGTCTTTCATTGACCATCGAGTTTGAATGCTACCTGATTGACGAACTTGTGGCGGTAGGGGACGCGCGTTTTCAACGAAAGTGCCGCGAGGAACTATTCGAACATCGTGCAGATCGAGCCTTTATAATGGCTTCGCACGACATGCGTCTGATCGAGAAACATTGTGAACGTGTGCTGATCATAGAAAGCGGGCGCGTGAAGATGTTCCATGACGTGCGTGAGGCCATCGACATCTATAGTTGGCTGCGCGCCGCATGAATCCTGCAAAGATCGGATTTCTGATTCTCCCCTCTCCCCATGAGAGGGCGTGGCGATCTGCCGTAACAGAAGCCGCTGTGGCCGCTGGCTTCTCGGTGGCGAAGTCGGCGACTTGGCTGAAAAGCAACGGCAACGCCGTCGGCCAACTGCTCATCGCCGGCAGCGCTGCTGAAGCTCGCGATTTCGGAGACGCGCATTGGGTCGTCGTCACCACGGAATTGACGACCGCTGTGAACACTATGTCCGCGCGCGTACCGCATGCCCTTTCAAAGGGCTACCGACTGCTCGCGGAGCTTTTGGCAGCCCAAGCCTGGTTAATTGATAAAGGCGTCGTTCTCTCTCATTCCGATGAGAAGTCACTGGACTTGCCCTATCTCGGAGCCATTACGCGGGAGTGCGCCCCAGATGAAAGTCCGCCGGTCGCTGACGCTTCGCCTCTGAGTCTTTATTGTGATGCCGCCCCATCCGTCGGCGCAAGCGCTGAATGGCCTCACGACCTGTTCGTCTTCAAAAACGCGGCGAAAGCCATTCTCTCGCCGCCACATATCGACCTGACGGGCCGCGGTCGTGTTTTAGTTTACGGCCCTCGGTTTGCACTGCCCCCAGGGAGATGGCAGGCCACGGCCAATTTCACCGTTGATACGGAAGGCAGCGACCTATTTCTGAAGTTCCAGTGGGGCGTGGGAGAAGATTTCCACGAGATGCAGGTCACGCTACAGAATTCCGGGGCCTATGAGGTCACTCTTGACCATGCGTGGAACTTCGTGGGATCGGCAGAGCTTCGCGTTTGGGCGGCCAATGCTCACTTCCTAGGCCGGATGGAGTTTCATGGCGCCAAGGTTGTGCGACTACCAGACCTTGAAGGCGAGCTTCGCTGCGCCAGTTAGGTTCCGGTTTAAGCCGATTCGCCGAGCCCCGGTCGCTGAAAAACCTCTTTGGCGACCTACGGACAGGCGATCGGACAATCTGTAAAAGGCTCTCGTCCCAAGGAATGCTCGTTAGCAGACTCATCGACACAGTGCAGCGTCTCCTTCTACGGTCGTCGAAAGTCGATCGGACGCGGGGCGATGCAGCGCGTGATCGCCGCGATTGGGCCGCAGCAGCAGACGCCTATCGCCGTTATCTTCGTAAGCGGCCTTTTCATGGAGCAGTCTGGCTTCGACTGGGCAATATGCTCAAGGAGCAAGGCTCTACAGTCGAGGCAGATCACGCTTACGCTAGGGCGGCGATGCTCCTGCCGGCGAGTGGACGTGCTTCCGCCATGCGGGGCGAGCTGCGTTATGACGCCGGAGATTGGCGCGCCGCCACGACCTTCTATCTGGAGGCTTGGCGTCGAGACCACGATTTTCAAGCAGGACTGCGTCTTGCCAGGCCTGAGATGGCTGTCCACCTGGCGCAGCAACAGTCCAGCACACCCGGAGAGCGAATAACCGGAGCTATAGAGGGCGTGCGGGACTTCACCCTGCGAGGATGGGCATGGAATCCGGATCGGCCCGACGTACCGGTAGCCCTGACGATCACCGTGAACGGAATCGTCGCCGGGCAAATCGTGGCGGACGAGGCTCGACCCGATCTGGTCGAACTCGGTTTGAGCGCGACGGCTCTGTGTGGGTTCAGCTTCAACATGACTCGCTATATCGGAGGCCAAGATATCGTAGACGTCGCTGTCCGTCCCATCTGCGGATCCGCCGTGATCGCCGCCTCTCCGTTACGGCTCCGAGGCATGGTTGGCATCGGGAATTGGCTGGGGCGCGCCGTGAACACGCCCGCCCCCCCCGGTCCCGTGGCTATCACGATCATCACGCCCGTACATGATGTTTCTACGGACTGGTTCGCGGAACTCGCCGCCAGCGTCCTCCAACAAGACGACGGGTGCTGGCAGTGGGTGCTGGTTGACGATGGTTCGACGTGCGAGGCGCTGAAAGAGCAGATGTTAAGAACGGTCGCTCTGGATGCTCGGATACGTCTCATCTCGAATCCGATCTCAGGTGGAACAGCCGCCGCCATAAACGCTGGGCTACGGGTTGCGGAAGGCGACTACATCCTCTTTTTGGACCATGACGACAGGCTTGAACCCGAGGCGATCGGCCTGATGCGAAAAGCTGCGGCGTCCGGCGCCGATCTCATATACGGAGATGAAATCGTAGCCGGAAGGGATCTAGATGAGATCCGACTCGTCGTGGCTCGACCCGCCTATTCTTGGCGATATTACCTCAGTCATCCCTATTTTGTGCATCCGGTGTGCGTAAAACGGGATTTGGCGATTATAAACTGGGACGAGACTCTCCAAGCCTCGTCCGATGTGGATTTTGTATTACGAGTGCTTGAGAATGCGGTTTCGGTTGTGCATCAACCTGGGATTCTGTACCGGTGGAGAACTCACGAAAAAAGCTCCGGACATGCTCTCGAAAGAAAGGTGACTGAAGCGACGGTGTCGGCGATCAATCGACACTTGGCCAGGCTGGGGAAAACGATGACCGTCAAGGCTGGCGTGCGCTTCAACACTTATCGTTTGGATACGGAGGATCCAGGCGGTCGGGTCCTGATCGTCATTCCAACCAAAAACCGCGCAGACTTGATTCGCCAATGTCTGGCTTCTATTCTCGAAACCTGTCCAATCGAAGATATCGACATCGTGATTATCGATCACGATTCTGACGAACCCGAGCTCCAGACGCTGCTCTCGGGCTTTGGCGATGGGCTTAAAGTCATGTCGTATACTGGTCCGTTCAACTATTCAAAGATGAACAACCAAGCCATTTCTATGTATGGCGGAAATCATCGTTTCGTTCTGTTCTTAAACAACGATGTCGAAGCTTTGGATCGGGGATGGCTGGAGCGTCTTCGCGGCTTGGCTGGGCAGGACGATGTGGGTGCGGTCGGGCCGATCCTGATCTACCCGGATGGTAGAGTGCAGCATGCTGGCGTGATCATCGGTCCAGGGGGATACGCGGAGCACGCCATGAAGTTCGAACCCCTGTTCATCGGTGGACGACGCAATCCCGGCTATAATTGCAGTCTGGTCGCAGTTCGGGACTGGTCGGCCGTAACCGGCGCCTGCCTGATGATGCGCCTGGACGTCTTCCGAGAAGTTGGGGGATTTGATGAAACCCTGCCCGTCGGTTTCAACGACACCGACCTCTGTCTACGAGTTCGTGATAGAGGCTTCAATGTCATCGTCGACGGCTGGTCTGTACTGATGCACCATGAATCTTTGACCCGATCTGCTCAGGGAGAAGTTCGCCATCCTGAAGACAGTGATCGGTTTGCAGCCAAGTGGCGGGAACAGATCTCTGCGGGCGATCCCTTCTACAGCCCGCTGCTGTCTTTAGAACGCGACCATCAGCCGGAACATCCGGACACGGCCAGTTTGCACCCGCGCATAACGCAGACGAGGAGGCAATGAAGCGCTTAGCGGAATGGACGGCCATCCTCCGGTCGCCGTCGTTATCAGCACGCTCGCCGTCTGCCGTTCGCAAAATGGCCGAGGCGGCCCGTGATGAGGGCCGATGGCGTGAGGCCGCCGATTTGTTCGCACTTCATGCTCGCCTGCGACCAAAGCGCGTCGGCACATGGATTCAGCTTGGCAACATGCACAAGGAAGCGGGTGATGCCGCCGCAGCCGAAATCGCATACCGTAAGGCCATCGACATACGCCCTACTGTCGAGGGCTGGGCGCATCTGGGTCAGCTTCACCTAGCGCATGGGCGTATCGCCGACGCCATATGGGCCTTCGAAAACGGGCTGCGTTTGGTTCCGGACCACCCTCCGACGCGACAAGGGCTAATCTTGGCCGGAGGGCGCGATCGCCTGCCTTTTATCCTGACCGCCGGGGACTTCGAGGGGTTCAGTCGATTGCACGACCTGATCCGTGGTCTTGAAGGTGTCGTTCGCGATGTCGCGAGCGCGCGTGTCGTGCCTTTGGCGTTCTACGACGAGATGTGCAAAGTTCACAAATTGCCGCCTCCACCAAAACTGATGGAAAAAGTCGTAGAGGTCAACATAGACGCACGTGGTGTATCGCCAGACCAGATCCGCTCTTCTTTGACATCTTTGGTGTCGCAGACGATCCAAACCTGGACTGCTCATGTTCACGTAGACGAAGAGATACTTGATCATACTGCCGCATCAATAGCGGTCGATGATAGATTTAGGTTTCATATTGAGAGACCACGTCCGACAAGCGAAGACCGAATTGTTCTGACTATGACTCCCGGGAGCGTGCTGGCGCCTGACGCTCTGTCTTGGTTGCTATTCGCTCTGGATAGAACAGCCGCGCGCGTCGTCTATGGGGATCATGACCATTTTGTAGAGATCTGGCCGCAGGGCGAGGTTCATGAAGATCCAGTGTTCTTCCCCACGCCAGATTCTCACGACCTCAATACGGCGCTGCAGTTGCCTGTCGTGGCGCTTTGGTCTCTGACGGCAGGAGAGCCTCCACCCTCCTGGCGCCCGCCCCATGATCGACGCGCGCGCCTGGCGCACGAAGCTGATTTAGGGAATGCTGTAAACGTACCTCTCGTGCTCGCGAGCGAGAAAAGACTTTCCCCACAAGCTCGGACCGGTTTGCCGGCACCAGGCGAAGGAGACGAGTTTCTAGAAGCCTCCACGCCTTTACCGGTGCCTAGTCATATCATTCGCAGCGACGAGCGCATACGGATTGTCATCCCGACACGGGACGAACCCAGCCTGCTTTCGGCCTGCATAAAAAGCTTGCGAGAGCGTGCTCGACATCCGGACAGGCTGAAGATCGTGGTGGTCGATAACCGGAGCTTGGATCGGAAGACACACTTCTTCCTGGAATCTGGGCGTCGCCGGAGGGAATTTTCGACGCTGTCTTTCGACGAACCCTTCAATTGGGCACGGATTAACAACCTAGTCTCGAACGCCGCGTCTGAAGAATATCTCCTCTTTTTGAACAACGACACGGAGATTTTGACGCCTGACTGGGATGATCGTCTCTGTAGTCACCTCTCCGATAGGCAGGTTGGGATTGTGGGGGCTAGGCTATTGTACGAGGATCGTACACTTCAGCACGGGGGCATCGTTCTAGGATTGAGTTCCGGTACGCCTCGACACGAAGGCGTCGGGGCAGATGAGGACGATCCGGGGCCCGGGGCACGCTGGAAACGCGTAAGGGCTGTATCGGCCGTTACTGGAGCTTTCATGGCGGTTCGCCGGGATACCCACATTGCATTGGGCGGTTTCGACGAACTGAACTTCCCTGTCGCGTACAACGATATCGACTATTGCCTGCGATCTCGCCAACTGGGACTCAAGGTTCTTTTCGCAGCGGATATCGAAGCCGTGCACTACGAGTCCCGAACCCGGGGTATGAATAGCACGCGCGCAAAAATTGCTTGGGATCTCAGCGAACTCACCAGCTTAAAACAGAAATGGGGAGATCTTCTGTTACAAGATCCTGCGGTGAACCCTCATTGGAAAACAGGGTCCCAGAAGTTGTTCGATGGCGTCGTTCCAGTATCGCAGGCTGATGCTTTAGCCTGGTTAGACCAAGGGGGACGCCGCTGTTGACGGATCAGCCGGCGTCGGATCGGCCTCTGGCCGACAACCAGCGAGACGACGGCGCACCGTGTGATAGGATTCGGTCAAGTCCAGCCTCGCCACGACGTATTGAGCCACGACTCGATCCGATAGGTCGGGCGTCTCGGACCAGACACGCCTGGCTTCGGATCTCCATATCTCCCATTCGACTGCGCGGCGCCCACGCCGCGAATCCTCACGTTTCCGATTGCCGAAGAGGACCGCCATGAGTTCCATTGTCGACCAGAACATCAAAAGCGAAGAACCGCTCTCGTCATAGACGCCATCCTGCAATAGTCGCTTCAGTTCATCGATCCTATCGAGCGTGGCGGCTGCGACTTGGACAGCGGCTATGGTGGGATGTTCTGCACGTGCGACATCAGCGAGACTGAGGTAACGAAAACCGTCGTCAGGCGGACTCTGCAATATTTGCGCCCATCGCTCCTCGACCGACAGATTCTGCGGCATCAAGGTCCATTCGTCGCCAGCGACTGCCCGACGGTACAGTCCCGGCTCGCTCGGCAAGTCATGCCTCGCCAAGGTGTCGAGCGCCTCGCCTTCAACCTGAGCCAACAAGGCCAAGGCGTCTCCGACCGTCCGAGAGGACGGAGGCTGCGCATCGGCAGCGACAACCAGCGAAAGGGAGTCCCTTTCCGCGCGAGACCGCTCAGAGATTGGACTAGAACGCGCCGGATCAGACATCGCGCCTCAGTCGAGGTTGAGCGTTCCGGTCACGGTCACATCGTAAATGACACGCGTTACGGACTGGACAAATTCGAAGAACTTTCTCAACTCCGCTGAACCGGCCCTCGGATTGTAGATTACATCCTCGGGGTGCACCTTGAAGGCGTTCGCTGTGAAGAGCCCGGCCGGATCGGAAAGATCTAGTCTGTAGATCACCGGCACGCCCCTTGCGGTCGGAGGAGTCGTCACTCCGAAGGCCTGAGCCACGTCCGGGCGCTCGAATCGAAACACCAAAACGGACCTGGCGTCGCTCGCCTCACTGTTCAAACCGCCGGCACCCGCCAACGCGGCCGCCAAGGTCACGTCTCCTGTCGGCATGTCCACCTGAGATACGCGGCTCAAGGCGCCGAACGTCATATAGCGACGCGTTTGAATGACCAGATTCAGACGGTCTCCCGGAGAAAGGACGATATTGTCCTGCTCGGCCTGGAGCACCGTGGCCAGTGGCGAGCTATAGGTTCGTCCCTCTCGGGTCAACATCACCATGACGTCCTCGGGGGGGGTCGTGGGACCGCCTGCGGCGGCGATGATGTCCAGCACGGTCACGCTTCCAGCCTTCAGCGGCACGCGTCCCGGGGTTGTGATCGCGCCGAGGACAGTGACGGCGCTAGCGCTGCTCTCTTGTATGGCGACGATGACTTGGGGATTGACAGCCACGCCTCGCAGAGCCGCCCGAATAGCCAAGCCAGCTTGCGCAGACGTCAAGCCGGCCACCGGAACCCGGCCGGCGAACGGCACCTCGACACTGCCGGAACGATCCACGCTGAGCAGCGGCAACCCTTGGTTCGTCGTGGACGGTACATCTCCAGCAGCAGACGACCCAGACCCGAACAGCGTGCCGCCAGGCTCCATTATAGCGACGGACAGGGTATCGCCGACAGCGATACGATCAAAATCGTTCGCCGACGGCGCCGCTGCCAGAGCGCCGGCCTGCAGAACTGCCGGGCGACTTGCCGTTTCCGCGACGGCGTAGGTCATCTCTATTATCGCGTAGCTTGGCTGAGCGTCGTTTCGTGGGCCGGCCGCCACGGCTCGCGCAGAAGGCCCATCTTGGGGAAGAGTCCCGCAAGCGGACAGGACCAGCAGGATAGGAAGAGAAAGGAACTTACGCATAGGTCGTCCATGATCAGGTGATCATCGACATAGAGCCAAAGCGGGACCACCGCCACAGAAAGCAGTTCAAAACGGACCTAAGCCGCCCGGTATGTCTCTTCCGCCGTCGCCAGGTCCCGGGCGGCTTCCCACAAGTCCGCGTAATCCACATCCGTCCATTGCTCGAACCATGGCCCGCCGTTGGTGTAGTGGATCGCCGAAGGCGTGGATCGAGGCTTTTCATATTCCCCGACCAGGAAGTTCCACCTGATATCCAAAGCCCCGATGTCGTCGTCGTTCGCGATCCAACCAAAGCGGTGCAGATAAGCTGGGCTGGCCTCGTTCACCACATCCGGCGTGAGCGCCTTTACATCGGGGTGCCGGCCATTGAACACCATGAAGGACGACCAATTCTTGCGGGGATAGGTGGTCTGACCCTTGCCGTCCATCTTCACGGCATTGGCGGGCACATAGTCGTGTTGGACGACGTAAACGGCCTTCGAAGGGTCGAGCGTATCGAACAGGGCGGCCAAATCGTCCGTGAACAGGAAGTCGCAGTCCACGAACAGCGACCAATCCTCTCGCGCCGCTAGGTAGGGTGTCAAGAAACGCGTCAGGGAGAATTCGGTGGATGCAGACGCATCCACAGCGCGGGTATATAGGCCCAGGTCGCGCACCGCCGGTTGCCTGAGCGCATGAACCTCCAGATTAGTCGATGCATGCCGAAGGATAGAATGTCGGCAGACTTTCCAAGCGATATCTTCGCGCGCATCGTATCCGACGAAAATTTTTCTTGGTTTTTTCAGGTCAGTCAAAATTGGCTCCAGCTCACGATCTTTCGGCTAACTGATCCTCATCAGGCTGCAGCGGGAGTACCCATGCGCCGGTGCAGTTGCTCAACTTGGTGATTGAAACGCCGTTCCGGTTTAAGCATTCCTTCGGGTGACACGAAGAACATGTAGACCATCGCTCGCTCTCCGTAGAAAATTTGGTGCGAAATCATGCGAGATTCGCCGAACCATACTTCGCCGGGGTCGAACGCGATCGTGTGGCGCGGCAAGTTGTCCTTGCATGCGTTTGCAGTTCCGCCCAGGACTGGGCCACAGATATAGTTGTTCAGTTCGTTTGGGTCTTCCCCGGCGAACCGCTCAAGTCCGTGCTCCCTGTAGAGCTGTTCGGCATAGGTCACGAAATTATGGCTCGTGTGCCAAATTCGAGGGCGTTGATCCAGATTGCAAAAGATACGAACCTGCTGGAAATCTTCCGCAATCTGATGATTGTCCCAGTGGATGTTTTCAAAAAGCGTCGTCGTCAGCCGCACGCTCGGCACCACCCGAAAATAGTCGTAAGTCGGGAAGCAGGTGGAAAACAGTTCAAGCGCCGTTTCATGGGCCGTCTTCATGGCGGCGCTGGCGCGGGCGAACAGCGAAGGATCGCCGTTGCACAGCACGTCGTAAACGGCTCGTCGGACGGGGTCTTCCGTCTGGAAACTGTTGTAGGCCCCGCCGCCATGTTCGTCTTCCACGAACTCCGGACCCGCTCCCTCGAAAAATTTCGTCGAGGTCAGCTTCTTCAACTGCTTCCGTAGCCTCGGATTGTCCACTTTCGATATATTGCCGGACATCGCCTGAAAGATGTCCAGCTCAATCGGCATGCGATAATCCTTCAGCAGGATCAGCCGGTTGGCTTCATAGAGATCCGTGATTCCTTGTGGCCTCGAACGGATTTCGTCGAGCGTCAACTCCACGAAATAATCCTCGACTTCGGGGTGTCTAACAATTGTGGCCATGTCGCTGCTCCCGTGTTGGCCCTATTTAAAGAGATTGGACGTGTCTCGGCTAGTCCCGTCGCTCTTCAAAGCGGATGAGTCTCAGCCGCAGTGCGGTTAGCCGGGACGCTCCCGCCCGCGACGCTGATCGGATATCGCCTCCCTAGGCTCTTACAACGATCCCGGCTCCAGAAGGGCGGCCAAAAGGGACCTTATGTACTGTGGCCAGACGGACGAAGCTCATGCTATCGGCGTCAAGCCGAGGAGAGACTGTGGACGTTCCGAAAAATTCTCAGGTCGTCACGCCCGACAACCGACGTTTCCCGCCTCGCGTATGCGTTGACGGCTTTAACATCGCGCTGCCGAAAGGGTCTGGAGTCGCGACCTACGGGCGCAACCTCATAGCGGCCTTGAGCACAACCGGGCGAAGCGTCTCCGTTCTCTACGGACCGGCCTCCGCATACCAGGCCGACCCTGTGGCTGACACGGCGGCCATCGCTGACCTCCCGCCGCCGCGTAGCCGTATAAATAAACGGGAACGTTGGAGACGCACACTGCTGTCGCGTTTCGGCAGGGTGGCGGATCCGGTTCTTCTCAGCGACCAAATCGTTTGGTCGTTCGAGAACCAAGGGAGGCCTCCGGTCGACATTGGATGGACGGCACGCGATCTTTACACGATCTCTAATCGGGCCTTCCAGAAGTACGGGACTGTGACGCCCATATCGTTTCGTCAGGGCGATCATCTGCAACCGGATGTCGTGCACTGGACCTGCCCGTTGCCGCTTTACGCCAAAAAAGCTGCGAACCTTTTGACCGTTCACGATCTGATTCCCTTGCGTTTGCCGCACACCACCACGGACGACACGTCGACCTATTTCCGTTTGGTCCGCACGGCTATCGATCGTGCGGACCATGTCATCGTGGTTTCTGAGCGGACAAAGCAGGATCTCGTCGAGATGATGGGTGTGGACGAGCGCCGCATCACGAACACCTATCAAGCAGTCAGCCTGCCTCCAGAACTGGCCGAGCGTTCCGACAGCGACGTTTGTCTGGACGTAGAGGAAACGCTTGGCTTGGGATGGCAGGAGTACTTCCTCTATTTTGGAGCGGTCGAGCCGAAGAAGAATCTTGGCCGGCTGATCGAAGCGCACCTAGCGTCTCAAGTCTCCGCTCCATTGGTCATCGTCGGCGGCAGGGGGTGGCTCGACGAAGACGAGAACGCCTTTCTGGATCAGATCGCCGCCTTGCCGGACCTGCGGTCCGATCGGGTGCGTCGTTATCCCTACATGCCCTTTCGGCTGCTGATCAGTTTGATACGAGGGGCCAGAGGCGTGGTGTTTCCATCCCTATATGAGGGATTTGGCCTGCCTGTGCTCGAAGCGATGCTGCTGGGCGCTCCGGTCATCACATCCACTGCAGGCTCGCTACCGGAGGTCGCTGGCGACGCCGCCCTCAGCATAGATCCCTATGATGTGGACGCGATCCGCAAAGCCATTCGCTTGATCGACTCCGATAGCGGCCTGCGAAAAGATTTGCGGCTTCGCGGCCGTATGCAGGCGAACAAATTCAATCCCGAAGCCTATGCATTGGCTGTTGCCGGAGCCTATCGGAAGCTGGGATTTTAGGCTTCCCGCCCTACCCACAATGGCTCCGCCTCTTTATAGTCTGACGTGCCGCGAGGCTGTATGAGGCGTTCGGGCCCTTGCACAGCGCGGTTTATTAAGTTTCGACTCAATGAGATGCGCCGCGCATGTATGATCAGGCCAACCGGACGCGATCGCAGACTTTCACCAAGCGATTGGCGCGGTTCAGACGGAAGATGTTTCACCGTCAAGATCCCTCGATCGATGCAGCGTTACTAATTCGGGAAAGCGGCCTTTTTGACGCCGACTGGTATCTCGAAACCTATGCAGATGTCGCCGCGGCGGGTTTGGACCCTCTGGATCATTTCGTCGCCTACGGCGGATTTGAAGGGCGCAAGGCCAGTCCCCGTTTTGACTCGCGCTGGTACATGAATACCTATCCGGACGTTAGGGCGTCTCGCCTGCACCCTCTGGTCCATTACCTTAAACACGGACAGGGCAGGGCGCCGATCAAGCGCGTGGGCCTGAAGGGGGTGAAGACGTCAGAGGAAGACTTCGGCCTCGCTGCGGAACTTCTGACGAGCCCCCTGTTCGACGCCGGATGGTATGCCCGCGAACACGGGCTGGTAAATCAATCACCGACCGCGGCGGCCCTTCATTACCTGCTAGTCGGGGCGCCGGCCGGCGACGCCGCGGGGCCTAAGTTCGATACGGCGGCCTATCTTCGAGCCTATGGCGATGTGAAAGACGCCGGGATGAACGCCCTGCTGCACTTCCATCGCTACGGCGCGGGCGAAGGCCGGCGGGCGTTCACCATCCAGGACGCGCTCCAGGATCGGTTATCTTTCTCGGATCGTAGAGATCGGGTGGTCAGACCGTCCGCCGCCTCGGTATCGACGCCTTGGCGGCAGAGTCGTTCTTTGCGCGGGGGTCAGGGCATGGCCATTGCGCGGTTCGGCGGCGTCGCAGTCGGTCTGCTGCGGGACGTCTACGACGATCAGACCGAGCCCCTGCCCGAGAGTTTGGCGCGATCCCTGCGACAATTTTGCATGGTTTGCGGGCTGGAATCCCAAGAGGTTGTCCGGGCTCGCAGCGGTCGTGCTCCGCGTCGTGTTCCTACAGCCTCTCCCGCTCGAAACAGCGACGATCCGCGCGTTGTGGACGGGTGGTTCGTCGGCGATTCGTTGTTGCGACTTCGCTTCGAGCGAAGCGCTCAGCCCGTCGTGGTCCGCCTGCTTCAAGCCACGAAGGGGGGGCGGCTACATCTTGTGGGGGAGGCGGCGCTTGTTGAAGGAGAGCAGCATCTTGTCGATGCGTTGCTCTGGAATCCCCTCGAACCGATCCTGATTGTGTATGCCGATCTGGGCGGACGGCTGTCGGGCGGCGGCCTTGCGGCCTTCCCCAGCCTGTTCCGGAATGGTCTGCATCATGCGGAGGTCGCCGCGACGGAAATCGATGACGACATCACCAGGCGACGCGAACGACTGCATGACACCTTGCTCCGGCAATGGTTGGCGAACCGCGAGCGCGATGATTTCGCCATCGGCCGCCTGGAAATCGATACCCTCAGCGCTTGCGGAGCGGAGCACATATTCTCCGCCCCCGTCCAGGAATGGCTGGGACGCCTGGGGGTCGGCCTGCGGCCGACTGAGCGGCAATCTCTTAGCGACGGAGAGGACGCCGACTACCTGACGTCTATCTCGCAGTCTGCCCCCGAGGTCAGCCGTAGCGCCGAAGGCGTTCTCGTCCTCGCCGCCGACTCCCTGCCGACGTTGCAGGCGCTATTCGCTGCGCGCGCGGATTACAGAAGAGGCGGAACCGGCGCCCTCCTGCTTTCCGACGCCGCCGGCGCCCCCCGGTGGTCGGTTTCGTTTCCACTGTCCGCCGCAGGACTAAGCGACCTGCAGCCGGTGGCCGCCCCACTGATCATGCCGACCCTGCGCTTGAGTTCCGCCCCCAACACTGCCGCCGCCCGACTGGGACCGCTTGCAGTGCGAACAGCGTCGATTTCACGTCTGACGGATGCACGTTCCATCTATCCGGTGGCGCCGGACAGTAACGAGCCCGTGTTGTATCGAACCCTGTCCGACCGACGAAAGGCGAAGGCTCGCGTTGTGGCCTTGGTCGATTGCCAAAGAGGCGGGGCCGCTCTGGTGGAAGCCTTGGCTCGCCAAACCATGGCCGCCGCCTTGCGGATCGTGATAGTGTGCGGCGTCGGACAGATGCTGGACGCGGCTACGCAAGAGGCGCTGAAACGGCTTTTCCCTGACTCACATCAGGTTGTCGGAGTTCAAGGCCGAACATTCGGCGCGCGGATGCGGGCGGCTGTTCAGGCAGTGTCCGTCGGTCGCAACGACACCCTGCTGTTCTGCTGCACGGACATAAATCCTCATGACCCTAGAACACTGGAGACACTCTATATCTTGACGACGGAAAAGAACGTCGCGACTGCCGGCTGCGCTCATGTCAGGGAAGGAAGTTTCCGGGACGGACGCCGCGTCGAGAACCAGTCCGCAGGTATCTTCCCCCAGAGAATCGCCCTTGACGCTTGTCCGTCCCTGACTTTCGCGGAAATGCAAACGGCCGAGGCCTTGCCGCCCGCGACCTATCCCGTGGCGGGGAACACCATGAAATTCGCCCTAACCACGATGAAGGTCTGGGACAAATTAGGCGGTTTTGATCCCAAACTTGGCGACGACAGTGAACTGGACTTCTGTTTGCGTGCGCTCAAGGCAGGGTATACGCACCTTTGCACATCCAGCGTGGCTGTAACAAACACTCAGAGAGCTACCTTCGCCTCGACTGCCAAGCGTCACTCGACCCAGGCTTTCAACCTAGAGGAGCTGGCTAGGCTGGTCGATCAGACCACCTTGTTCAGAGCCCTGGTCTAATGCGCATCTCCGTCGTCGCGCCATCCGAGCAATACATGGCTTTAGCCGGCGTCCGTATCCGTTACCAGCGGATCGCTTCACGGCTGGAGGCGGCGGGATACACTTTCGACATCAAGCAGATTTCCGAGATTGATCGCCGAGTTCCTCTTGAGAGCGATCTTTACATCTTCAGCAAATGCTATGATGCGCGCAGCGTCCTAGCCGCCACATTCATGAGAAGTCAAGGTCGGTGCGTAGGGATCGACGTATTTGACGACTATTTCGACCAGACGCGGGACAGCGAGTTGATCCGCCATCGCGAGTGGCTGCGAGCCATGGGCGAATTCTGCGATTTCTTCCTCTGTTCAACGCCCCGAATGCACGATGTGGTCGCGCGATATTTACCGCACGCGCCGGGCCATATTTTGAATGATCCGTTTCAGACGTACAACGTGAAGGACGTGGCCCGCCTCGCCCAAGAAAAGGCGAAACGCGCAATCCGCGATCGCCGCATAGACGTTCTATGGTTCGGCATAGGCGACAATCCAAACTTTCATGTCGGTCTGAAAGATCTCGCCGCCTATGGCGATCACCTTCAGCAAATGATCCGACGAGGGTTTGATGTCGACCTGCGCATATTGACGAACCGCCGGGCGATGACGGTCGAGGGCTTGCAAAGCATCGGCCGCTTGAGTGTCCCGCATGTCTTGCAGGAATGGTCGGTTGAGCGTGAGGACGAGCTGCTTACCCGCAGTCTGTTGGCCTTCATTCCGGTGAATGGACAATCGTTCAGCGTCGCCAAGTCTCTAAACCGGGCGGTGACAGCGCTGACGGCCAGCGCCCAGATACTGTCGCCAGGCTATCCCCTTTATAAGCCGTTGGAAGACTTCGTTTACGACACGGCCGACGCCTTCATTGACGACCTGGAGGGCGGCAAGATGAAACTTCGCCGCGCCACGACGGCCGCCCTCGCGAAAAAACTCGCTGTATGGGGGGATCCTGAACGTGAAAGTGAGAAACTCATCGGGTTCTTGAAAGCCGTTGTTGAAACGCCCGCCGCGACGAAAGCGCCGATTTCGTCCGTGGGAGTCATCCACGGGGTCAGAAGCCCTGTGGACTGCCACAAGGCCGCGCAGCGTCTCGGCTACCTATCCGTAGCCAGTCCGATGAGTCCCCCGAAGTGGAATTACGATGTCCGTTTCGTCTTCGACCAGGATGGAGTTCATGCGCAATTCAGCGGCGCAGCGAAGGTCGCCTTGGCTTCAGAGTTTCTGTATCAACTAACGCCTGGTGTTTCGCCCGCCGGAAAAGATGTCGTCTGCCTTTCGATCAAGACGGTATTGCCTGGACATCCGTTGGAGGCGTTCATGAGCGACGCCGATCAAAGATCGCAGATATCGACCTATTTCGGGGCGATGCATCTGATCGGAGATGTCTTGAGCAGGCTGATCCCGGGCATAAGGCTCCACCTTTCGGAACTCGAGTCGCCTTACTGGCTGGCCTTTGGGGACGAAGCGCCCGGCAAGCGGATGAGAATTCAATGAGTCGTCGGCATGTCGTTTTCATCCTGAACCTGCTTCAGGATGTTAATATCGTGCGCCCCCTTGCCCTTCTGGCGGCGGAATCAATTGACGTCGACATTGCTTTGCTCGTATCGGACCGCTTTCTGCTACGAGACAAACAAGGCGTTTGGAAAGACGAGGTCGAAGCCTTGGCGCGACGCGTTACGGCTGAAATCTTTATTTATGAAGGAGTCGAAAGCGCTTATCGTTGGCTGAGCGACAAATATGGCGCGTTATTCGCCGCCAGCGAATCTAATCTTTCCGCACATTACGAGGTGCACGACGTCTTCAGAACTGCGCCCGCAGGCTTCGTTAAGATCACTCTGCAACACGGCCTCGAATGTGTCGGATTTCTGCAAAATCGCGAACACGACAAGGCTCACGGGGAGGCTGTGCGTTTCGCGGCCGATCTGGTGGCCGGCTGGCTGGATGGGCCTCGCTTGACATCCATGGCGCCTTCCGAAAGAGCGAAGCTTGTCGTCACCGGCCCAGGCCTGGTGCTCCAGAGGCCGCCGACAGGAAGCCAGTCAGTCGCAGAGGGCCTTGTCTGTGAGAATCTGCATTCCGTTCGCCTTAGCGCGAGCGGAGACTTCAGGGTCAGTTTCATGGACCTCTTCTTTGATTTTTGCGAAAGCCTTGCCTCGGAGGGCAAGAAAGTCGCGCTACGCCCGCATCCGGGTGGGCAATATGTTCTCAAAAACAAGCTCTCCCTTCCCGGCAACGTTGTCTTGGCCAATGAGCCGATTTACAGGACCGATCTCGGTGCGTTTCGATACGGAGTGTCTGCGCCGTCCTCCGTCGTTCTCGACATGGTGCTGGCTGGCATACCGACCGCCGTCTGGGCCGATTGCGGAGGCGTGATGGACACTCGACACTATGAGGGCCTGACCTTCATCACATCGATGGCCGACTGGCAGGCCTTCAGGCGTGACGCGCTGGAGCGTCCCGAAATGATTTTGGAGCGACAGGCTCGATATGTTCGCGACCTTGGAATGCCTGTGGAGCCGCAGGACGTGCGGGCGAGATTTCTGAACCTGATGGAACTCGGGTCACGCAGATGGTCGCCGCCTGGGGCGGCTGAACTTCGCCAATCCTCGAAACATCAACGCTGATGAATCACATATCGAACCGCCCAATCAGACTTCTGGTCGTTTGCGACAAAGTCGGAGCGACCCAACACATCAGTTTCGCGCAACCGCTTGCGGACGACCTCCACGAAGGTCGGGTGGAATTGACGATGGTCGATCATGATCCGGCCTGGCGCGATCCTCTCGCCTGTCATGCCATGTGGGATGCCCACATGGCATGA
>Ga0208958_1001793_pt1 | contig 20086 bp, 23 predicted proteins | sample RifOxyB1_FD_184032 | JGI IMG/M metagenome (GOLD analysis project Ga0208958, IMG submission 184032) | Soil microbial communities from Rifle, Colorado - Rifle Oxygen_injection B1 (SPAdes) | ecosystem: Environmental > Terrestrial > Deep subsurface > Rock core/Sediment | place: Rifle, Colorado... | reverse complement strand
TTTTTGCCCGGTGACTCACTTCTTTTCGCGGCCGGGGCTTTTGCAGCGCTTGGTTCTTTTAATGTACTTGCTTTACTTCTTCTTTTTTGGTCTGCCGCATTTTTAGGCGATACGGTCAACTACTGGATAGGACACTTCTTCGGCCAAAAGATAATAGATAACCCGCGTCTCCCCATTAATCAGAAGCATATAGATAAAACTCAGAAATTTTATGATAGACACGGCGGCAAAACAATTTTTTTGGCACGCTTTGTTCCGATAGTCAGAACGTTTGCTCCGTTTGTTGCAGGCATAGGAAAAATGGAGTACAAAAAGTTCATTACCTATAACGCTACAGGAGGACTTGCTTGGGTAGGCGGATTTACGCTTTTGGGGTACTTCTTCGGCAATCTTCCAACAGTCAAAGAGAATTTCTCGATTGTTGTTTTTGTTATAATTCTGCTGTCTGTATCCCCCATATTAATCGAATTTATCAAAGTGAAGCTGAAAAAATGAAGTCTGCCCAAATATTATCTAAGGCGGACCTCTTTCAATACCAAGAAGGTTTTCCTCCACTGCATTCCAGTTAATTAGATTCAACCAGGCTTTAATGTATTCGTCTCTTTTATTTTTGTATTTCAGATAGTAAGCATGCTCCCAGACATCGACTCCAAGTATGGGTGCTTGTCCGAAAGTAATGGGAGAGTCCTGATTTGAAGTCGTTGTAATATCAATATCGGGTTGATTATTCAGTATTACCAACCACCCCCACCCCGACCCAAAAACACCCAGGGTACGTTTTGCAAACTCCTCAAGGAAAAGCTCAACACTATCCCACTTGCCGCTGATCAGCTTATTTGTTAACTCACCGGGGGTTGTTTTTTCCGGAGTCATTATCTGCCAGAAAAAACTATGATTAACATGCCCCCCGGCAAAGTTAACGACAGGCTGCCTAATCTCAGAAGCAATCGTTCCAAGATTGGCTAGCATGTATTCCGCTGTGACACCTTCAAGACTTGCATCTTTCTTAACAATGAGGTTTAATTTGTCGATATAGCCCTGATGATGTTTTAGATAGTGGATTTTCATAGTCTCTTTGTCGACGTAAGGCTCTAAAGCATCGTATGAATACTTGAGTTTCGGTAGTTCAAATTTCATAGCCGTATTATGAGAAATTCTTGAACTTTATTCTGTAAGAAATCTAACAAAAACAATGACTGAGCAGGAATTCTTTATAAAAAAGGGGTCAAAAATAATATTTAAAAAGGGAGATGTCCTAATCAGGAGTGAAGAAGATCCCCCGGGAATATATTTTTTAAAATCAGGCATTGTTAAGATGAGTACCCTTTTTAGTGACGGAGCCGAAATAACTTTTAATTTTTTTAAACCGGGGTCTTTTTTCCCGATGATTTGGGCTATTGCCGAAATAAAAAATTTATACGATTTTCAAGCAGTAACGGATACCGAAGTTTACCGGGTTTCCAAAAAAGAGGTCTTATTCTTTTTGAAAAAAGAAAATGCGGCTTATTCAAATCTGGTTAAAAGAATACTGATAGGTTTCGACGGTCTTTTGGGCAGCCTACCCCACTTATTATCCGGAAATTCAACCAAGAGAGTCGCCGCAGCTCTCCTTCTTTTGGGGCGCCGTTTTGGACAAAGAACCAAAGAGGGCTTGGTTCTAAATATCAAAATTAGACATGAAGACCTGGCCGGAATGGCAGCTTTAAGTCGGGAAACGGTAAGCCTGGTAGTCAAGGGGTTTGAAAGAAAAGGGATTATCCAACAAGAGAACAGATTTATTATAATCAGGGAGCTTGAAAAGCTTAAAAGTTTGGCCGATATGGAAGATTTTTCCACACCGTCTTTAACACAAGATATAACCGTATAATAAACAAAAGCGCGAAATAACCTCCGAAAAGTGGTATAATAGGGAATAGATAACAAATTTTCGCTAAACCAGTTGGTTGAGGTTCTTCTCAAAAAAGGCGGACACGTTAATAAGTATTACCTTCAGGAGTGGAACAAAAATAAGCACGCAGTTGTATTTCTTAACGGATGGTTCTCCGGAAAAAATATCCGTGAGGCGATAACTAAGGCCTTAGCATGAGCATGATTAGAACTGATACCAGCATCTGTATAGAGTGTGGCAAACAAAGGATTGTGGTGGCTACACATGAAGAAAAAGTCGGCAATAGTGTTGTAGTTTACAAAGAGACTATTTGTCCGGATCCTGAATGCCAAAAAAAGGTTGAGAAAATACTTGCCAAGGAACTGGAAAAAAGACAGCAATCGGCACTGAATCAAAAATTAAGAATCGCCGGAAGAAAAACGGCAAAGCTCCAGGAAATGAAAAGTTTGTAAAAAGCTGAACACTATCCGATCAGTCTTTGAAGTTTGGGGATTTTGTGAAGCACAAAAGCAATCAGAAAGGATACCGCTGCGGTTGTTCCAAAAAAGATGAGGTCAAAAACGGATTTTCCGATTATGTTTCCGCTCATTAAGGTAAATAGAAGTTTTCCGATAGTCGTCCACAACATCTCAAGAATAATTACATGTATGAGGAATACCAGAAAAGAAAGCCTTGAAAGTTTTTGTATTAGAGAAAACTGCAGTTTTGTGTTCTCAAAAATGTGGAACAAAATCAGTCCTAAAGTAACGGTGTAAATTAATATACTGGGACGCCACTGTGAATAGTAACTCAAATAATTCCCGGTTGCCGAAAACCGACTTACGCCTTCCCGGAAAACATAGACCCCGGCTCCGGCGGCAGTAACAAACAACAGGTGTTCCCATTTGTGTACAAACCGATTTATTACATCCTTTTTACGGGCAGCAACAATTCCGATTATAAAAAGGAAATAAGCAAGAATCGCAATATGTACAGGGTCATCAAACTTAAATTCCTTTACAAAATAATCTTGATACAAAAACCAAATTTGAGAAAAAAGGATTATCAGTAAAATATATTTATTGGCAATAAATCTGTAAATTCTATGAAGTAAAGGAAACAGTAGATAAAAAATGCAAAGGGTCGGAATAAAATATAATTGATAAGATGCATTTCCTTTTAAAAGTATGGCAAAAAAATTTTCCCGATTTTGACTGTAAACCAAAAGATAATAAATTGCGCTCCAAAAAACATAAGGAATAAATATTTTCGAGAAACGTTTTTTAAGAAAAGAAAAATATCCGATATCCGGACCGGAACTGGTTTCCAGAACAAAACCTGAAATCAGAAAAAAAAGAGGCACCGCAAAACGCGCGATTTGATTTAAAAAGATCGTCAGAGGAAAGCCCGCCAAATTAAATTTTGCCGCCTCAAGAGTTCGGGTGGTTGTATGAATAAGGATAACTGCCAGGATAGAAAGAATCCTCAAAGAGTCAATTGATTTTACATACTGTTTCATCAGAGAGGAATTATTTCAGATAGTGGTTGAAAAAGTCAATTGTTCTTCTCATCGCCAAGTCAAAGCTTTGGTTTATATCGTGATTAGCACCAGGATACTCGTAGTATTCAACCACTTTCCCGGTCATTTTCAATTTATAAAAGAGTACTTTTGAAAAGTCGGGCGGAACTTGATTATCAGCCAAGCCTACATTTATTTGGATCGGGGTCATAATATCTTCCAGAAAATATGTTGGGTCGCAGGAATTCCAAAAATCAGGATTTTTTGCAGGGGTATTATAAAGACCGATAAGCAAATCCCTATTTTTACTTCTTAGCATCAAATCTTCCGCATCCGGTTTATAACTCACCCTATTCTGCCAATTAAACATAATGTCATTGTACGAACCGACCACCCCGCCCCAAATCACCGCGGCTTTTAAATCGGCTATGTTTACTACCAAATCCCTCAAAGTGATATTTCCTCCCATCGAGTGACCCCAAACCCCAATTTTAGCTGGATCTGCCGCCGGATATTTTTTGATTGAGGCAATGGCATTAAGATCGTCAATTGCGTAATCCGGAGAATAGTAAGTACTGGTCGGGCTGCCGTCCGACTTTCCGTTGCCTCTGTAGTTTGGTTTAAAAACGATATACCCGTTTTTGGCAAAAGCATCCGCATGGGGTATGTAATTTCCGTCCGGTGTATATTTTTCGGGAATTATGTAGCCGTGATTTAAAATAATGACCGGCCAACCGTTTTTAGGTTTATCTCCTTTAGGAATAAGGAGAAGCGCGTAAATTTTTAAGCCATCAGACTGATAAGAAGCGATATATCTGTCGTAGTTGCTTGCCGGTGCAAGGGTTTCTTCGATTTTTATATTACTTCCGGAATAGTCTCTGGATCTCATCGCCTGGATGCTTAGGGGATTGACGGCAACTGAAGTTTGTTGAACCGTCAGGGGTTGAGGAGAATGGAAAATCCCCGTAATAAGAGCAATAAAAGCCAGAAGATGAGAGATTATATTTTGAACAGCGTTCACTGTTAAATTATATCGCTATTGTGCTATATTTTTAATTGCAATATATGAAGAAAGGAGGTTGGAAAAAAATGAGAGGAGGTTCAGAAGCTGTGTATGGGCTTGGATTTATCGGCGCTTTAATCTATTTCATCCAAAACGCACACACATTCGGAGAAGGTCTTTTAGGAATATTAAAAGCCATCGTATGGCCGGCGATAGTGGTATATAAACTACTGGGTTTTTTGAAGTTATAGTTGCATGGCGGTGGTAGCATAAACATATGCAGGCAAAAGATTTTAGGCTACCGGACCAAAGCGGAAAAATTCATAAGCTGTCCGATTACAGGGGTAAGTGGGTAATATTATATTTCTATCCTAAAGATAATACTCCGGGTTGTACCAAAGAAGCGTGTAATTTTAGAGATTCTATCGATAAATTCCAAAAGCTCGGGGCTGTTATTTTGGGGGTCTCCAAAGACTCTGTGGCCTCGCACAAAAAATTTGCAGAAAAATATCACCTTAATTTCCCGATTTTATCCAATGAGTCGAAAGACGTAATCAAAAAATATAAGTCTTGGGGAATAAAAAAGTTTATGGGTAGGGAATTTGAGGGAACGATCCGAAATACGTACTTAATAGACCCCAAGGGAAAAGTTAAGAGGTTCTATGAAAAAGTTAACCCGCTCTCCCACTCCGAACAAATTATAAAAGACCTGAATTCGCAAGAAAGGTAACTGCATGGTATTTAAAAGGAAAGTCTATCTACAAAATGAGGTTCAGGGAAATGATTTCGTGGATGCTATTTTTGAATCCTGCAAGTTTACCGGGCTTTCCTTTAAGTTCGTGAATTTCCAAAATTGCACATTTAGAAATTGTGATTTCACCGAAAGTCTATTTGATTCCGTCGGATTTCTCGGGTGCTTATTCCCCGAAAGCAAATTAAGTTTTTTGGACTTTTCCAACGCTTCGATACAAAACTGCGATTTCGCAAGTTCAATCGCCGAAAATTGTATTTTCCAGAAACTAAAAGGGGGCAGCAAAAGCGAAAGGAAAAACCTTGACTTGAGATCTTGTAATTTTGCGGGTGCAAGTCTGAACGGAACTGTATTTGTAATGTGTAATTTGAAAAAGGTTAATTTTCAAAAATCAATTCTGGAAAACGCGGTTTTTGAAAAATGTAATCTGGAAGAAACTGATTTTACTCAGGCAATAATTGCAGGGTGCGGTTTTTCGAACTGCAATATTAAAAAGACTTTCCTGGACATGAATGGATTAATCGACTACGGAAGCTCCAAAGGATTCGTACTAAAATAGCAGCGTTAATTCTTCATTATTTTGTTATATAATTTCCACGATATGAAAGAGCGCGTAGAAAATACGTCGGGCATCAATTTTTTATTTGTCGGTGAGGAAAGAAGTCAAAGCGCAAGGAAAAAAGGTTATACCTGGGACAATGTTCCAACTGAAGGTGCGTTTTGTGCAAAAAAACTTTTTACAGCACTCAGAAATGCCGGTATTGAACCGGGGGATCATTCCTTTACCAACATTTTGGACGATGAAGGCAACCCCCAGGAAATTCACCCTGATGGAAAAATTGTAGTTGCGATGGGATTAAAGGTTCAAAGGGAACTTACCAAAAGAGAAATTCCCTTTATTCCAATTGTCCATTTTGCAGCGAGGGGTATCTGGTGCAGACAGGAGGAATACAACAGACACATAGAAGAGAGTCTTAAAAATATTTCTATCCTCGGGGATAATTTGCACAAATCAGGAAAATATTTTCTTAACGATGAAGTTTAAGAAGGATTGGTGTTTTTTATGACTATCAAAAACCGGTTGGGACCATACGGAAAGAATTATCCACTCTTTTTTCTCGTTTTGTTTCGCAACAACTTCAATTTGGGTACTACCGTAACTGCGGTAGTAAACCCAAGATCCCGAAGCCGAGCCTTTTTTTGATGTTTGGGGATTCCTCCAAGTAGCCCAAGCATCCCCCTGTTCAATACCACGCTGCCTTAATCTATCAAGAGCATGGTTTGTCCAAATAACTCCGCCAAAATGATTGTCCATTTATTTATTGGATACCTTCGTCTCTGCAGTAACTTCATCTTGAGGTCTAAGCTCTTTGAGAATATCAGCTCCGATTCCCTCCAACTCCTTACGCAATTCTTCTTCAAGGTTTTGTCCGGTTTTTGCCTTAAGGTATCCGAAAATCACTTCTTCATCATAAGGACACTTATGGAAAATTTCTACGAATTCTTCATGATGCTCACGAGGCAATTTATTAAGTATCGTCTCAAAAACCTTGGGATTTACTATATCATCAACCAGCCCCCAAAGTTCCTCACGTTCTTCCCTGGAAGAAGCAGATCTTTTGATCTCAACCTCTACTTCATCCAGTACCAATAAGTGATCGAAAAAAAGTTTACTCATATATTATGCTTGTGTCATTTTAACTCCAAGGGCCTCAACCTTATTATAATCCACCGGTCCCAAAGGAACCTGATTTTTCGGGTCATCAACAAAAAAAACAATAACAGGGCCCTTTTTATATCTGGGGCCTCCCAGGTAATTCATCACCTCGGGGCTTCCGCCAAAATGTTTTCCCGTCCATGCGGCGGGCCCTGCGTCGGCAATGTCCGCGACAACCGCGTTGCCGTTTATGGTATTAACTATCAAAACCTTTCTGTATTTATACCAATCCCTCAAATACGGTTGGCGTTTTGCCCAATCGGGCAGATACAAAGTCTGTACCACCGCATACCATTTTTCCTTGTCCGCCGGGACATATCCCCAGGCACCCAGGCCGGGAGCCATGCCCTCATCCGATTGCGGGGTCTTCGGGTGAACCGCCATCCTATCTCCGGGGTAGCGCGCAAGGTGCTGTTCGGCGCCAATGTAACCGTAGGTAGAATTAAGGTGTTCTCCTTCGAGTGTGGCTTTTGTATCCACGCCGATCGTTTCCCTAAAAACCTGCTCCAAGGTTTTTTCCTGGGCCCGGTCCAGAGGACCAACCTTTTGCGGTAAGACCTGCCTCAGTGAAACCAATAATGCCTCCTGCTGGGCAAGCCCGGGCTGTGCCCCCTCAAAATCGGACAGATTTTTAATAATATTTGCCAACGCAGGTACATTTTTTGCAACCATCGGCGGGGAAAAAAGAAGCGTGCCGGTCAACGCTCCTGTTGTTATTATTTTTGCAGAATGCTCACGAATTTTCCCGAGATCCAGTCCCTTATCTGCAAAGAACTTTTCAACATGGGGGTATTTTTTGTAAAGCGATTGCCTCGCTTCTGAACTCTTGAGTTTGAGTTTGTTGCGTAAAAATTCGGAGTCTATTTTCCCCTCGCTTATCAAGTTGCTTGTCCGGGCAGGATCGTGAGCCATATTATTCCAGTGCTTTCTTTAACCGTTCGAGTATATTTTTCTTACCGAAAACTTTGGCGTAATAGGCTACAAAGTCATTAATTGGCATTGTAAATTTCTCACCGGTAACTGCTATGCGAAAATCCATGAAGAAGCTACCTGTATTAAACCCTTTGTCCTTCACTATCGCTATCAGTACTTTATCTATACCTTCTTTTGTCCATTCCTTTAGTGAACTCAGTGCGCCATACGCCGCGATTAAGTGCTCCCTACTATTTGGCCCTAGCGTCAATTTCGCTGTCTCTGGCTCAACATAGAATGGCTTCATGTAGGTATCAAACTCGGACAGATTCGTAACTCGGGGGTAAACAACTACTGCAGAGGCAGCCACTGATTCTCCAAATTTTGGCTCACCCGCATAAACACTGGCACCGCTAACGTAGCGTATAAATTCAGCGGGGGACTTTTTCAATTTATACTGGTCGTTGAACCAATCCAGCTTTTGCTTATTAAATACTGGGTTACTTTTTTGGAAACCTTTGGAATCAAAATGCTCCACAAATTCGTCTAATGTAAAAAGCTCCCGATTGTCCTTTGGTGCCCAACCCAAAAGCATGACAAAATTTAGAATTGCCTCCGGAAGATATCCTTGTTTGATTAACCCATTGCATGAGGTGCTCCCCTTACGCTTCGATAATTTGCCACCTTCGGGATCAAGTATATCTGTCAAATGACCTATCTCTGGAACTTTATACCCCAAGAATTTATAGATCAGAAGGTGAAGGGGTGTACTTGGAAGCCAGTCGTGACCCCTCAAAACATGTGTAATTTCCATGTCATTATCATCGACAACTACGGCTAAATGGTATGTAGGGAATCCGTCAGATTTCAGAAGAACTAAATCGGTTAATGTACCCGTGTCCCAAGTAACTTCTTTTTCCAACACGCAGTCTCTAAATGAAACTTTTTCGTTCTTTGGAATTTTAATTCTTATTGCCCCCTCGTCTTCGTAAGCATTACCATCTTCCACCAATCTTTGGGCGGCTTTCCTATAGAGTTCTAGCCTTTCCGATTGAACAAAATAATTGTCTCCCCAATCAAGTCCAAATTTTAACAGTGTCTCCTTTATCTTCTCTTTACCACCAGTGACTTCGCGCTTTTTGTCTGTATCCTCTATTCTTAAGATAAAATCTCCGCCTGAATGTTTCGCCAACGCGTAGGAATAGAGCGCAGTTCTTAACCCCCCTATGTGAAGGTCACCCGTCGGGCTTGGGGCAAAGCGGGTTCTTACTTTACTCATAGCTTCAATTTTAACATCTAATTTGGCATTTAGCATTTATCATTTATACTTATCTTATATATGACCTCCCTGACCCGAATTGCAATAACCGCAAGAAAAACTATCCGGTATGGAATTTTTCTCATAATTTTTTTGATTGTAGGAAAAATTTTACTTGACGCCGGTGTTGCGATTTATAAAAAGGTCTTCCCCGCACCTCCGCCGCCTCCGACCGTAAAATACGGAACACTTACAAAAATTCCCTTCCCCGGGAACAATCCCACCGTTAAACTTACTTATACACTCGAAACACCGGAAGGGGGGCTTCCGACAAATATTCCAACTCAGGCAAAAGTGTATTTTATGCCGAAAGTAAGCCCAAACCTTCTTTCTTTAGACGCGGCTAAATCAACTGCACAGGCCTTGGGTTTTGGAAATAGTCCCCAACAAATCTCGGATACTATTTATTTATTTAATAATCCTAAAGTTCCTACCGCACTGCAAATAAATATTATTACAGGAACGTTTTCGATCAGTTACAATCTTGCCCAGGACAAAAGTCCGCTTGATAGAAAACCGCCGATCGCCGAAGTCGCTGCGTCGGAATTCCGGGCGTACCTTTCAGGCGCAGGTATCCTTCCCCCCGACCTTACAGGTCCTACCACCAGTAAGTATTTAAAACTGACGAACGGGCAACTGGTCAGTGCGCTTTCTCTTTCCGAATCTGATGTAGTAAAAGTTAATCTTTTCAGAAAAAATTACGATGATTTACCCAGCGTTACGGGAACCCCTGATCAGGCGAATGTATGGGCAATAGTAAGCGGTTCCAGGAACCGTGATCAACAAATCGTCGCAGCTGAAAATCATTACTATTCAGTCGACGAAACTCAATACTCAACCTACCCGATTAAGACTCCCGGGGAGGCTTTCACTGAACTTCAAAACGGGCAGGCTTTTACTGCTTCAGTGGGCTTAAATAAAGACGGAGATAGCCTGAAAATTAGACGGATGTATCTTGCATACTTTGATCCGAAATCCGTCACTGAATTTTACCAACCGATTTACGTTTTTGAGGGGGATAATGGATTCACGGCATATCTTCCGGCGGTTACCCTAACCTATTACGGACAGTAAATTCAGGGAAGTTTTACTTCTTGCCAGATATAGCTTCCGAATACCCAGTCAATTAATTCTCTGGTTTCTCCAAACCTGTCCTGACTGCCCAAAACCGCGATCATTACTTTGTGCCCGTCTCTTTCGATATAGGTTACCAGGTTCTCCCTCGCATTTTCCGTCCAACCCGTTTTAACACCCGATACTCCCGGAATGACACCTAAAAGCTCGTTAATGTTTTTTAAATTATATTTAATATTGCCGGATACGTCGGTAAAACTAGCCACCTTTGTACCAACTATTTTTGCAAATTCGGGATTTTTCATGGCGACCTCGGAAACCCGAATTAAATCCTCCGCCGTTGTAATTTGGTTTGATCCGTCAAGTCCTGCGGGATTTTGAAAATAAGAATTAATCATCGAAAGATCTTTTGCCTTAATATTCATTGCTTCTATAAATGCTTCGTAGCCTCCGGGATAGTTTGATGCCAGTACTTCTGCGGCATCGTTTGCAGAAAACACCAAGAGACCGTAAAGTAGATTTTCAACGGTTATTTGTTCTCTTTGAAAAAGACCCATTTTTTGGCCTACTACATTTATTTTACCGACTGTAACAATTTGATCCAAAGGATATGAATCAAGAGCAACAAGCGCAGTTACTATTTTTGTAGTTGATGCCGGAAGAAGTTTTGTGTCTGGATTTTTTTCATAAAGGCTTATCCCCGAATCCAAATCAACTGCCAATGCTCCTTGTGCAGAAAGAATGGGGAATGAACTGTCTGCCGCCAAAACCGGGTTGGGTGGAAAAACCCTAGATGTTCCATTGGTTAAATAGTTAAACGTTTGATTGGGAATAATAAATTGGCCGGAAATTGCCATCGCAGAAGTTGAAATAAAAACAAAGGCCAAAATTGACAAATACAAAAAATGCGTTTTTTCTTTACGGAGTTTCATCGGGAAAATCTAAAATCTACTCTTTCCATATCTCTCGGAAAAAGGGAGGCTTCTCTAACATTCGAAAGATTTAGAAATTTCATTGTGATTCTTTCAAGCCCGAAGGAAAAACCGCCTTCGGGGGGCATTCCATATTTAAATGCCTGCAAGTACATCTCAAAATTTTTCGGGTTCATTCCCCTTTCCTTTATAGCATCAACCAATTGTTCGTAATCGTTGACCCTTTGGCTCCCGCTTAAAATCTCAAGTCCTCTAAAAAGAAGGTCATAACTTAGAGAAAATTCGGGATCATCCGGATCGGGCATGGTATAAAATGACCTTTTTTTGGTGGGATAGTGGGTAATTGTAACCAAATCCGACCCTTTTTCTTCAAGCGCCCATTTACAAATTTCTTTTTCGTCTTCGGGATCCAGATCTTTTTCTTTTGTATGATCAACTCCGGTCCGCTTCAAAATAATTTTCTGGGCTTCCCTCATTGTTAATCTGGGGATTTTTGCCGGCAGTTTTAATTTTAGAATACCATAACCTCCAAGAATGTTCTGCTGTTTTTCTTCCACATATCTAAAAATGCCGGTGGCAACAAATTCCAGGGCGTCCATAAGGCCGTCAAAATCAACAAAACCCAGTTCGCAATCCATTTGTGTTACTTCCGAAAGGTGACGCGTAGTGACAGATGGCTCGGCACGGTAGGCTTTGGCAATTGTAAATACTCTTTCAAAAACAGGAACCAACATTTGTTTATAAAGCTGGGGGCTTTGGGTCATAAATGCTTTATGTCCATAGTAGTCAACTTCAAAAACTTCCGCCCCGCCTTCCGTTGCGGAAGCTGAGATTGTGGGAATGAATATTTCAGTACAGCCGAGTTCCTCTGCGAATTTTCTAAAGCCTTCAACGATAGTTGCCTGAACTTCAAAAATCTCTTTAATTTTGGGGTGTCTTAAGGTTAGAGTCCGATAATCAAGAAGTGTTGGTAGTTCCAAATTAAGAACCTCCGCCCCCATATCAAAAGGCATTTCATCAGATTCTGATAAAATTGTCACTTTTTCTGCGGACAACTCCACTGTTCCTGTTTTGATTTTATCGTTGGCCATTTTGGAGGGTCTGGCATTTACCGTTCCTTCTATCTCAACAAAATATTGAGGCTTGAGTTCAACTAATTCATCCCCTCCCACTACCTGAAGCACTCCGCTCCTATCCGAAATATCAACAAACGCAATTTTACCGTGTGCACGGACGACACGCACACTACCTGCAATTTTAATTTTTTCTCCTGCTTTTTTAACTGTATCAGCAATTAGTGTTCTTTCCACTGGATTTATTTTAATGCAGATCGTTAATTAAATCTATATCGATTCAACGAATGTCTTTAATTTTTAGCTGGACGCTTTTGTTGCCATTCCACACATTTTCCTCAACCTGAAAGACAACATCTAATAATCCGCCTGGAGTTAATTTTGAGTACTTTTCTCCCCCACCAAAATATATCGAGTCAAAAACTTGTTCGTGTTGCTTTAGTACCAGCTTAAGGTGCTTTTCATCCCTTCCCACTATTCTTGCGTTCACGATTTCGACTTTCCTGCTTACGAAAGTGGGGGCGGGATTGCCTAATCCCGTCGGTTCAAATAATTTAATTGATTTAACCATATTAGAGTTAATTCTTTCAAAATTAATTTCCAAGTCAATTTTTAACTTTCTTTGCAAAAGATCATCAGTCATATATCCCTTCGCAATTTTATTTATTTTTCTTGTAAAAATATCAATTTTATTAGTTTCAATAGAAAAGCCTGCAGCCATGGGATGCCCTCCACCTTCGATATAAAGATTTTCGAGTGTTCTTATCGCCTCAATGATATTAAATCCGGAAATTGAACGTGCCGAAGCCTTCGATACTTTTTCGTTTTTAGAAAGCACTATTGCGGGACGGTAAAATTCCTCAACCAATTTTGCCGCTGCAAGACCGATGACTCCCTCGTGATAACTTTCGTGGGCCAAAACTATTATGTACTGTTTTTCTATATTTTCGTAAGAATTTCTGGCGTGTATCACTACTTCATCAACTATTTTCTGCCTTTCACGATTGGTGCGGCCGATATTCCCGGCAATCCCTGCCGCTCTATTTTTATCGCATGTACAAAGAAGCCTGAGAGATTCAAGACCGTGCTTAAGCCGCCCCATTGAATTAATTCTGGGGGCTATCATAAATCCGATTTCGTAAGGACCAATTTCAGTCAGTCCCGCCTCGGTAAAAAGGGCCAAAAGCCCGGGCCTTTTTGTATGATTCAAAATTGTAAGACCGTACTTAACAATTGATCTGTTCGGTCCGATTAGGGGGAGTTGATCTGCAATCGTTCCGATTGCTGCAAGTTCCAGACGGTCTGAAATTTTAAATCGGGAGTCGGAAACTTGGATTATTTTTAATATCTCGCGCGCGAAAAACCAGGCAAGTGCCGATCCGCCGATTTTGGTAGTATAAATTAATGCCAAGGGTCTTGGCATTTTTTTGCCGGCTTGGTGGTGATCTGTGATAATCATGTCGATGCCAAGCTTTTTAACCTCATCAACTTTTTCACCGGCAACAATCCCATGATCTACCGTAATAATCAGTCCGAGTTTGGGATCTTCATTTTTTAATTTTTTAACACTCTCAAGATTTAATCCATACCCTTCCGAAAATCTTTCGGGGATATGAGGCAAAACAAAAATTCCAAGTTCATGCAGGCTTTCCCACATTGTAGCTGTTCCTGTAATACCATCCGCGTCATAATCCCCATAAATAATCACATGCTCACCGGTTTTTTTTGCTTTTTTGATCCGATCTATGGCAATATTAACTTCCGATTCTTCTATACCCAATGATTTGAGGGTGATCTTCATCGGATCCGTTGGGTCGAAGAACTCTTTCTTTTCTTTCTCACTTATTATCCCTCTATTCTTGAGAAGGACTTTTACTATTTTATCCTCACTAGGCGTTTTTTCTTTGCTCAAAACCTCCCATCTCTTCGTTTGGTTCACCATAACTTCTAAAGTATAATGATATTGTTATGAAAGTCGAGTTGCCAAAATCGGTTCAAGAAATTTTGGATAAATTCGAAAAAGCCGGATATGAAATATATATCGTCGGCGGGGCGGTGCGTGATATCCTTATGGGCAGGCTTACAAACGACTGGGATTTTACAACCAATGCTACTCCTGAGGAGATTCTAAAGATTATACCCGGGGGACTTTATAATAATCAATTCGGAACTGTTTTTACCGATAATCCTAATGACTCGGCGCGCCCTCATGAAATTACAACATTCAGAAAAGAGGAGGGGTACACAGACGCAAGACACCCGGACAAAATTACCTGGGGTAAATCGCTCGATGAAGATCTGGCCCGAAGAGATTTTACCATCAATTCCTTAGCGCTTGATAAAAATTTAAAAGTTATAGATTTATACAAAGGGGCTGATGATATCAAGCAGAAGCTAGTCCGTGCGGTTGGCGACCCCAACGAAAGATTCGGAGAGGATGCATTAAGGATGATGAGAGCCGTCAGAATTGCATCAGAGCTCGGATTTTTAATCGAAGATAAAACTTTTGAGGCAATCAGGAAAAATGCCTTATTCATTAACAAAATTGCCAAAGAAAGAGTAAAAGAAGAGTTTTTTAAAATACTTGCCTCCCCTAACCCTTATGACGGTATGGTTCTTTTCAGAAATTCCGGACTCATGCAGGAAATATTACCCGAAATGGAAAAATGTTTTGGAGTAGAGCAAAAATCGCCCGGCAGACATCATATTTATGATGTGGGCAATCACCTTTTGATGTCTTTGAAAAATTGCAAAAGCACCGACCCGGTTACAAGATTCGCCACCCTAATCCATGACATCGGAAAACCCCAAACATATAAAAAGCTGGAAAGCGGGGTAATAACTTTCTATAACCATGAGATGGTTTCAACCAAAATCGCTGAAAATGTTGCCGACCGGTTGAGATTTTCCAATAAAGAAAGGGGTAAATTTATTAAATTAATCAGATGGCATCAATTCACCGTTGATGAACACCAGACAGATTCAGCTATCCGAAGAATTTTACGCAATGTCGGACTGGAATACATGGATGACATGCTCGCCTTAAGAGTCGCCGACAGACTTGGGGGCGGTGCAAGAGAGACCAGCTGGCGCTTGGAAGAGTTTAAAAAACGCTTAATTGAAGTCCAAAAGCAACCCTTCAGCATCCGTGACCTGAAAATTGATGGAAACGATATAATGGAAGAGTTAAAACTTAAACCCGGCCCCGAAGTTGGTAAAATTTTAAACGGTCTATTCGATAAAGTTGTTGAAAAGAAAATCGAAAATGATAAAGAGTCTCTTCTGGAAGCATTAAGAAAAAACTAATGCTTTTTAAATTTCTTCTGAAGTTCATCCCAGGTAACTAAAATCGAAACCGCGACAAAAGGAGAAGAATACGTACCCGAAACGGTTCCAACTAGAAGTGCTACCGAAAACCATTTGACGGTTTCGCCACCCATTAAAATTAATGCCATCAGCATAAAAATTATTGTAAAGGAGTTGTTTAATGACCGAGTCATTGTTTGACTTAACGCGTTATTTGCCAAAAGATAAATGCCGCTATCCGAACTCCCCTTCTTTCTACTTTCTCTAATACGGTCAAAAACGACAATCGTATCATGAACAGAGAAGGAAAGAATCGTAAGCATCGCCGTAACAAACAGGAAATCTATTTCTGCCCCGAAAAAATGACCCAAAAGTGAGAACGAACCCAAAAGAACAAGGCTGTCGTGGATTGTGGCGAGTGTAGCCGAAATTCCGAATTTTATATTTTTAAACTGATAAGCAACCCATAAAAGAATTGCCACTGATGAAATCAGAAGCGCATAGAAAGTTTTTTTAACCAACTCCGGGCCAATTGTGGGTCCGACATTCTCAAATCTTATTTCCGTCACAGTTCCACCTACGCTTTCTTCCAAATCGCTTTTTGTTTTCACCCTTCCTGCTTCATCCAGGGGCCCGCTTTTAATAACCCTGGTCTGTCCGTCGGGAAGGGCATATTCCAAAACACTTCCGCCGGTAAAATCTATTCCTATCTTAAAACCCCACTTAACGGCAGAGAAAGTTCCCGCCCCGATTACCAAAAGCGAAATCGCCAAATAGATTAGGCGGTATTTCATCCAATTAATCATGTTTTTCTCCTTTCACAAATACTCTTAATAGATTTCTGCTGACGAAAATTCCCGTAAAAAGACTTATTAAAATACCCAGAAGAAGTGTAATGGCAAAACCTCTGACGGGGCCGGAAGACTGAAGGAAAGACCAATCAAACGGGTTAATAAGTACAAGTGAGGTAATAATTGTGGCCACATTGGCATCCCTTATCGAATCCCAGGCACGACCAAAGGATATTTCAAGAGCGTTGGCCACCGATCTTTTGTCTTTTTCCTCTTTGAATCTTTCAAAAATTAATATATTGCTGTCTACTGCCATCCCAATCGATAACATAAATCCGGCAATTCCGGGAAGGGTTAATGTAACCGGTATCAATTTATAAAGCGCCAAAGTTAAAACAGAAAAGACAAAAAGCCCGGCATCCGCGACTAAACCCAATTTTCCGTAGGCGAGAATCATAAAGAGACCCACCATGGATACCCCCACAACTCCCGCCAGAATACTTTGATTGACGGAGGCGGCTCCCAGGGTTGCTCCTATTGTAGTTTCCTGGACAAGGGTTACGGGAATAGGTAAAGCGCCCGCATTTAGCTGAATCGCAAGCTGTTTTGCTTCATCTATGGAAAAATTTCCGGTAATTTGGGCATTTCCGCCCGTTATCTGGCCTTCCACAACAGGAGCTGATATTATCTGGTTATCAAGAACTATCGGAAGCTGTTTGCCGACATTTCTTCCCGTAATTTCGGCAAATTTGTCTCCACCTTCCGTGGTAAATTGGAGTGAGATCGCGGGTTTGCCGGTTTGGCTGTCAAAAACAACCTGTGCCGATTGTAAATCGGCTCCTGTTAAGTTTGTTGCCACAAGAGTCGCCGACGGCGTTGCGCCCTCAATCCCCGGCACCTCCTTGACCTCTTCAAATAGGAGCTGTGCCGTTTTGCCTATCAGGCTTGCTGCCTGCCGAGTGTCACTGATACCGGGAAGCTCAACGATTATTCTGCTTTTTCCTTCAAAAACCGAGGTTTGGACATTCGGCTCGGAAATCCCAAAAAGGTTCACCCTGTTTTCAATGATATTTTTAACTCCATTTAGAGCCGTCGACTGCTTATCTGCCGGAACTTTGCTCATGTCGGCCTGAAATATAAGCTGACTTCCGCCGGCAAGGTCAAGTCCAAGATGCAGATCAAAATTCCGCTGCAAGGTGAAGTTCCCTATTTTTATATTCAGATCGGGGCGGCTTAAGTCTTTTCCAAATAAAGAAAATTTAGGTGGAAGACTAATATATGATGCCGCCAACACCAAAAAAACAATCAATACAAACTTTTTACTTGGGGTCCAAAACATGTGTTTAAATTCCTAATTACCCTTGAAGCATACCATAGTCAAAGCAAATTTTGGGAATTAATCTACCAGATCTTCTTCATTCCCGATAATCATAAACCGGCTTCCGGATAAAATGCCCAACAGAAACGGATCTCTCCTTTTCTTTCTAAAATCAAACTCATCTCTTCCCATGACCGTATAATTAATTTCTCTCCCCCTCTTGCTTTCTTCCGCCCTGATAATCGACGCCAGTTCCGGCAGAACCACATCTCCGACAACTAAAATATCAACATCGTCCTCCCTTTTACGGTCCTTGTCTTCCACAAGCCTTCCGGAAAACATAACAAACGACACTTTCCCGATTTTATTGCGGTTGTCAATTATCGCTCTACCTAAACCGGTAGTTTTGGCAACAATTGATTTCAACTCGCCAAAAAGGGAATATTCCGGCCTTACCGAATAATATATTCTGTTACCGCGGGGTTCTTTCCTTAAAACTCCGTCACTTTCAAGTTTAGCCAGTTCCCTCCTCACCGCATTGATCTCCTCATCGGTTTCCCTGACAATTCCCCGGACATGATAGATCTCCCTCAGGTTGGAGAAGAAAAGCTCCAAGATTTTAATCCTAACTTTGGAAGTAATAATGTCACCCAAATCGGCCATCTATTTTTGGAGCAGTTTAAATATTTTAGGATTACTTAAATCAATAAGTAACTTTGTTCAAAGCAGGAACCACCTCTACCCACGTTACACCTCTAACCATTTCCACCTCTACCCCATTTGTATCATAAAAAACTTCCCTGTCAAGCGCCGAAGCCTTTTTCCAGGTTCCGGTAATCACCTGACCGTTTTGAAAAACAAGGGCTTTACCGGTTCCCGCCACCTGATAAAACATATGGTGTTCTGTGTCCAGCGGCCCTTTTTCTACGGCAAACATAATCGCGACATTTTTGGCATTTAGCTGGGGTTTATCAAATTCCAAATCTGTCTGAGCAACGCCTCCGCTAAATCTGTTATAAGAATTTGTGGCCGAATCATACTTCCACTCAACATCATAGCCGGGCATGCTTTCCCAGAAGTTAAATTTGATATCCGATGCGGTTGGTGAGCTTGATGCCTTGCCATCCTGGAACAGCCATTCTCTAAAACCCTTGGTCCAGGCTACTCCGTCTGCGTCCTTGTAACCGAGATTGCGTTTTTCAGCTTCCGCCCAAACTAAATCCAAATCGGCAACAACAGCGTGTTCCCAAGCCGATGGAGTGCTGCCCAAACGATATTGATCGCGAACAACAATCGGAAAACCGATATTGTATCCTCCGTCAAAATTGTTCCCCTTGGGACCGCCATACCAGCCCAATTTATCAAAAAGGGGTATTGTGTTGACAGATGGGTCAATTTGCGCTCTGGATTTAACCCCGCCCGGACAATCACTGCAAATATTATTGGCCCCGCCCTGATGAAGATAAATCGGATCGGTTCCGTACCCTGCCGCAAGATTAATAAAATAGACTCTCGCACTCCTAAGGGGGGCTGCCTGAACGTCTTCTGCCACTGCACCGCAGTAAAATATTCCGACAAATCTGGTTATTCCGCCTTCCGCTACCGCTTCATATATGACATCCGCTCTAGATAAACCGGATATAGGTCTGGCATCAACATGATTTTCAATCATCATTGCAATGGGACGGCGCGTATTCCACACATCGCTTTCAGGTTTGGTATATTTTGCACCATTAATCGGACATCCCTCGGTTCTGGGAAGGCTTAGATTAAATTTTGACTTCTGATTAATTGAGGTCAGTACATTCGAGGCCCCTTTGGGATTTAAAAAGTAAAAGACAAGAAGTGAAAGGCCCGCAGAAATTAAAAAAAGACCAAAAAAACTTGCAATTATTACAATTTTTCTGTTTCCGAAAGATTCTTTAAAATTAAATTTTTTCATCAATGTTCCATTGTATCATTACCTGCTTCTTTGGGCATTAACAAATGCCTTCTTTTCCTCTACGGATAATTCAAATCCGCTTTTTCCTTTTTTAATATCCTTCATATAAACCCTGGTTCTGTCCCTCGTGTGTAGACTGGTAATGATAATCCCCGAATCGTGCGAGTCGAGAATTGCCAAACAGAAACTGTGATCCCCTCCGAGTTCCTTAAACGGATTAAACCTTACCAAACCGATTTTTTGTATATGGAACTTACCGTCCTCTTCTATAAGGTCAATCCTTCTTCTCAGTATCTTTAATTCGTCGGTATTGCCTTCCCCCCTGGCTAAAATTTTTTCCAGAATTTTTTTAAGATCGGCGACCCCAACTCCTTTAGTAAGTTTATTAAAAAAGGCAATATAACGATATAGAAAAAAGCTTAGCGCTAGAAGCCAAACACCGAAAACTATAAAGATAACGTAACCAAGGTTTTGCATCCGGTTTTGGCAGGCTCAGTCATTTTTACATCTTGAAAAGTAAGTGTCAAGGAGATATAGAAGAAGGTGTGGCAATTCACCGAACA
>Ga0208958_1001789_pt1 | contig 20153 bp, 19 predicted proteins | sample RifOxyB1_FD_184032 | JGI IMG/M metagenome (GOLD analysis project Ga0208958, IMG submission 184032) | Soil microbial communities from Rifle, Colorado - Rifle Oxygen_injection B1 (SPAdes) | ecosystem: Environmental > Terrestrial > Deep subsurface > Rock core/Sediment | place: Rifle, Colorado... | reverse complement strand
CTGACTGTTTCAGATCCTGCTCACGGCAGACGTCTACGAGCTTCTTAGTTCCTCGGATCAGTTCCAGAACGAGCTCTGCTTTGCGCTTCGCCGTCCATCTCTGGAACTCGATTGTCTTTGCTTCCATCTCTCTCTCCTTAATAGAACAGGGGGCTTATACCCTGTCCAGTTCAGGAGGGGAACCACATCAAGCAGTGCGTGCGGAAGGCGTTAGGTTGATGAACATCGTACTGGGATTTAATTGCCCATTGAACTCAAAGTCTTCCCTGTTACGATATATCTATGAAAACTTGGATTTGCTTATTATTCGCCATATCGTTCATTCCCCAGCAACTTCACGCACTCGGCTTTGGCGGCTACGACACTGAAATGCTGAAACAGCCCAAGTGGCAACTGCATCAAGCCATTCATCACTGCGACAAAGAACAATTGGAACAGGCCATATCTAATGGCGCTAAGATGGCGGACACGCAAGCCCTCACGACTGATCCGGGCGCGCTGCTGCTTCACAATGGCACCGGCACCGTTGGCCGAGGCTGCCAATACTTTGATTTTATAAAATACCTTGTAAATGAAAAAAAATACACCGTTGGCGAAGATTTGCTTTTGGCAGCACAAGAAGCCCAAGAATTCGACCACCTGCCATCATCCAGCTCCTGCAAGAAGAATGATTGCGTTAGCTTCATCATGGGTCAATTTAAAAAGAATGCGACACACGAAGAAAAACTAACAGCGCTCAAAAACACTCAATACGGGTGCAACAAAAAATTATTTGACATACTGTACGCTGACCAAAAAAAGGAACTCAGCACCTACGAAAAGGTTCTTATATTGACGGCAGAGAAATATGACCTTCGCTACAAAGTCCCTTTTGGAGAATGCAGGAAAATGACAGGCATTCTAGTAGAAGACATTCGCGTTGAGCTGGAAAAGTGCCGGTCCAAAAACAGCAGAAATTGTGTCAGCTGTGGCAATAGCGGAGCCGTGCCACCTGTCATCAATCTTGAAGGTGTCCTTTCAAAATAGGCAGGCCTCCAGACTCGGAAGTGGAGGGAGCTTGTGGGTAGCAACCACTCGTTTCTCGATAAGCCGCCGGCCAGAATCGCGGCCGCTATGGTGATGGCGTCACTGTCATAAAGGTTCTCTTCACAACCGGCGGGGGCGATTTTAAGTTTGTCTATTCATCCAGCAAGCGGGATCTAATCGCGTCGTATCGCCTTCGCAACATGGAAGATCACAAGCTGAAATGCTGGAACCATGAAAACAAAAATTGCACCCTGTGCATCGGGATGGATAACCGAGTTAATGTGGCCCATAGCCCCGAATGCGGAAACCACAGATATTAATATGGAATCAAAGCGGTTTATTTCTATTTGTTTCTGCAGATACCGACCAAAGAGCAAATAGGGCAACAACAGCCATGTCGCAATGAACAGACCCGACATCGTGGAGCTTGGACCAAGTTTTACCAGGGCGACATCACAAGGTCGCGAGCGCTGCTGCGCACATAACTGTCCATGCGATTCCGCCCCTATAGATATGTCTAAGCCAATCTCCGGGGCCATGTGGCGGCGGTCGAGAAACAAATGCTCACCGAAAGCCGTTCTGTCCCATTCAATCGCGCAGACTGCAGCAATAAACTCGACCGAGCCCGACCCTCACACAGCCGAGCCACGCCGCCTCGCCTCATCGCGGTTGCCACATTTTTGCGAGGGTCTCGAAAAATCCTGGCCACCTAAAACCCGAACGCAGTCGCTGATCCAGTCCAAATGTTCGGAGAGCCAAGCGCCTTTTTTACGGTTTTGAATAAGTTTGGTGATGAGACAATCTTAAATTTCTTTAGCGATCCAAGGGGGCTTCGGCAGCTTTCTGTCGTTTTACACAATCGGATCGCACCAATAACCGGCATTTCCGATTCCATATCCGGAGCCGGTACTGGCCTCTGAGGCTCCCTTATTGAGGTACTTTCATGTCTGCACTCAAAATATCTCCCATCAGGTGCAGGCGCAATACAATCACTGAACTGCCCGTCCAAGATCAGGATGAGTGTTTCATCTCCAACTTTGGTTTTCTGCAAGGCCCACCGGATGCCTTCCTTCCGGGTAGCGAAGAACTTAGGATTCTTTTCTCTTTGCCAATATCCTACAACATCCTGACTTGGAATGTATCCCGGCGTAATGAATTGACCTTCATCCGAAAATAAGCGTTTAGCAAAGGCGCGACCTCTTGATTTGTACTCCCAAAAATTCTTATCCATTGAACGGCTTGCCTTCTCGTTAATCACAAGAATATTCGAACCGAAAAAGCGGACGGAAGAATATATAGATGAATAGACAACCGTTCTTGGAAATGCCTCTTGCCGCGGTGATGCGTCATCAAAAATAGTCTCTATAAATTCCCGGTCGGGCAATTGTTTTAGGAACTTGTCGGTGAGATCTGCTGCGTAGACGTATGCATCACGTTCCGAAAGATTACAGGCTAAAAGGGTCTCGATTTCTTTGTTTAACACGTGCTTCTTGTTCGGCTCTTTCTTTTTTAAAAGGATCGCAAGAAACTCGGAAAACTCCCAGGAAGGTACCGTTCCAGTTGGGTCATCAAATGCGGCTGCGATAACTGATCTTGGGCTATATTGATGGAAACCTTTTGCAGCGCGATACCTCATTCTTGAGTTTCTCGGAAATTCGACGCCCTCGATAGTTTCGGGAGCGGGCGTAAGCTTCTGGAAGCTATATGAGAAACTCTCAGCTGTATATCCGGGACACGATTTGGCTCTGTATCTCGCTTCAGATGCTTGCTTGGCGGGCTCGGGAATACAATTCGGAGGTTGAGGTGTGTTTAGAGTCAGCGCGGAGTTTTCGAGCACCTGCAAGGTTGCACCGAAATCCGCTGCGGCGCCATCCGCGCCAGCAGAGAGGTTTGGGGTGAAACCGAGGACGATTGCGCCAATCAATAAGTAACTACGAACTATCGCATTCACTAGTTCTTTATCGGAAATCCTTTCAAAGACATGTAATCGTGAAATTAGATGGTGCCGTATACAAACGCAGAGCTATGCGGAGCGGCCATCCCAGCGCTGAAACTAAGGTGTGTCCGGGCTGACCACAAAGGGAACGCAAACCGAAAGCCGTTCTGTCTCATTCAATCGCGCAGACTGCCGCACTGAACTCGACCGAGCCAACACTCACACCGGCCGCCTCACGCCGCCTTGCCTCAACTCAATTCCAGACTGCCTTGCGCAGTATCCGAAGAGAGGGTCACGAAGAACACGGTCCCTTCGGGCGAAGTCTCAAACCCTACCCGCCCCCCCAGGCAAACCTCTCCGAGAAGCTTCATACTATACGTGCCGAGGCCGCGCCCGGCAGTTGCTTTGGTACTGAAATTCTTTTCGAAAATCCGGTCCGCAATTTCCGTCGCAATCGGTTCCGCATTCCACACTTTAAACGAAAGACCGCCCTCTTCCGGCTCACACCAAACCCGCACCTCGTCGCCCTGGCGGCTCGCCTCGAACGCATTCTTCACCATGTTCGTCAAAATGCGAAGGAGCAGCGTCCGATCCGTAACCAAGCTCCGTTCTTGATGATCAGGGCGGATTTTCAGAACAGGCGCGCTTTCGACTTCAATCGCCCCGAAGTGCTGTTCCAATTCATAGAAGAGTTCCTTCACCGGAACAGCCCGAAACCGGATCTCGTCCGGGCGCCACGCGCCGTCGCGCTCCTGCGTGATTTCCCGGATCAGACGTTTCGACAATCGCGCGATACGGCCACTGAGTTTGTCGGCGAGTACCGGATTGCTTTCTAGGAGAGAAGAAGCCGATGCCAAAGCGGTGGTCGTATTCAAAACATCGTGAAAAAAAATGCGCTCGAGTGCCTGCCGTCGTTTTCTATCGCTGATGTCCTGAAACGCCAGCACCGTGCAATCGTGCTCGCCGATCTGCACGCGCGAGGCACGCACTTTCAGTTCAAGAAAAGCGTGGGGCAGTTCACGGCTTGGAGTGAGCCGGATGTTACACTCGCGCTCAACCGCCTTGCCGTCATCGCTGGCACGAATGGCGCCCAAAACACCACATCGATTGCAGCCCGGGCTCGTTCCACAGCCGCCCGGGGACTTCGCGGCATTCGTGCACTGAACGACTTCGCCAATCCGCTTGCCGAGAATTTCACTGGAGCCAAGACCAGCTGCCTGGGACAGGAACCCCATATTCGCGGCGATGATCTGCCCATGAGTGTTGAGAATCATCACGGCACCGCTGAACGCATCCAACATAGCCTTTGTCAGCGGATGGTTCCCGATGACTTGAATGGCGGCTTTCAAATCGTCATGAGCTGGCTGAATGGAGTGACCTGGGACTTCGGTAAGAGCAAACTGAACTCTTTGCATGAATAGTCCTTTATGGTTTGGCCCCTTCATATCTGAAAATGACATCCAAACGCGAGTTCAAAAAGGCGGGCGGGTGGACTGGGGAAACGCTTGGCAAATCCACCTTGCGGGGTTCTTGGGCTGCTCGATACGGCGCGATAATTCAAACAGAAAACATATATTTCAGGGGCTTGGCTCGATTCGGCGGCGACCGGGTTGTCATCGGCTTGTGTTGTTCATCAGTCGTGCCTAACGCCACTGAACCATATCTACTTCATTAAGCGTTCTTCGGAGGACTATCGTCAGCCGCTGGTCCGTGGTCTTGAAATAGACCTCATCGGGAGCGGAATCACCCTTATCCCATTTGGGTTCGGTTCGCGTCAACTCGGGGTTCCCGAGTTCCTTTTTGACAAAATCAAGGCTCGACTCGGGCTCTCGATCAAAGACATTCCATGTGACCGACTCGACCAGGCCAGACTTTTTGTTAACGAACGCATACATCCGTCGGGTTGCTGGCTCGGTGGACTTCAAATAAACCCAGATTTCCGTTGGGTCAAATTCCGAGGTCTGAAGAACAGAATCGGGTGCCCCAATTAACTGCTTCATTTCCGCGGATGATGTTTTTTGCGGAACGATTTGACGAGCCAGTAAGAGCGTAATTGGCTTCGATCCGGTACTTGTGGTGATCGAGGTGCAGGCGGTGGTCAGCGCAAAGCTAATCAAAAGTATTAGATATTTCATGGAGTCTTCCTCAGCTTAAAACCACTTCCGAAATGCCTGCCGATCCAAACATCCGCGTTTGGCGTCGTTTTCTTGAGCACATCTCGTCTAAAAAGGTAGCATTCGACGTTATTCGCAAAATCTTCAACTGGAGAGGTAAGGCCGTCTTCCTCTACAAAGGATTGTTTTCCCCTGAATATCCAGTGTGGCCCGTTGCCTCCAGCGTCTGGCGAGAACCAATTCATGGCCATCCGATAAGACTCAAGATCTTCGCTTCCTAATCGTCGAAAATATTCGTGAGCAAGCTCGTGCGCTAGGATTTCGCTCAGATTTCGCTTTTCGCCGAACGCGTTATCATAAAGAACAATGATTCCGGGACTGGAAGACGCTGGGTTCGGGTAGTCGAGCGAGCGCTGCATTCGGTAGACTCCCTGAAGAGTTGTCACGAATAGAGCATCTGGCAAATTTGACAGCGCCTCTAAAACGCGCTCCGTCTCCTCGGGTGTCCAGCGAGATTGTTTTTCCTTGGTACGCGGCCACCCGGCCGGAAAACCAGCTCTAATTCGATCCTCCCAAAAGCCGTATCCCGGAGGGTTGCTTTGGCAATGAGCTGAAACGCTTGATGCAGATACGGGTGTTCCATCGGACCGGATATATGCACGCCTGTGATGTGCCCTGACCCAGTGAGAATTGGCGGGGCAGCTTTGCTCGATGGCACCGAAGGCACGATTTGTCGCACATGCAGGTATCGCAAAGATTATTGCTGCAAGAGTGCGGCAAAGCCTCGACATTTGCTGAGTATAGATCGCGAAAACTGGGGGTGTCTACTTCTAGGTTTCCCGGCGGGGTTCGCTTTTGCCTGGTAAAAGAGCTCAACGAAACTCCTGAATCTTCATTTCCACTATACCATCGTACGACAAGCCAACAGGCCCGCATCTAGGCCCCCTTGCCGTTAAGCCGAACCTGGCCCGACGCAACTCCCGAAGGACCAAAAGCCGGATAATGACGGGCGCCACAGAGTATGGCGCATTACGTCAGAGAAATCCGATTCCGGAATTGCCGGTCATCGTTGATAATTAGTTCTATGAAAATCCTAAACGGCCCGTTTCTATCGGCGCTCTGCTTTCTCCTTACGATTCAAAACCTGAACGCTTCGGCATCCCACGCTGCCGACGCAAACCCCAAGCCCGCGTCTTCTCCGGCGCCCGTCTGCACGACCGCCAAGGAATACATCACTGCCCTCGAATTCATGCGGGCGCGCTCGGATCTCGCGCTTCTCGACAAGGATGCGCAAAAAGTCGCGACGGAAGTTTCAGCCGGCTGCACGGATGCCGCAAAGCGATTCATTAAAGTCACTTCTCTCCTGACCCATTCCGGACTGACAGGAAGGGACGCGATCAGCAATGGACTCGAATTCGCGCAGAAGTCCAACGCCGAAACAGATACCTTCATCACGGTATTCAAGCAGGCGTTTGTCGAAGAGGGACTGGACCTCGATTTTTCGGCTTCCCTCAAAATGGCGCGAGCGCTCTCGAGCGAATTCGAAGGCAACCTCGACCCCGTCCGAAAAGATTTCGAACGACTGGTGAAGTTTTGCGTCAACACGAAGAATTTGAATCTCCCCAAACCTCAATGTGGTGCGTTCGCGACGCGTTTAACCCGCTATGGTCAATCCTGGGGCGGTGGAATCGCGAAACCCTTCAACGAGGCTTTCGAATTCCTTCGTTCGAGCAAAGGGCCCGCGCTGACGACAGGACAAGCCCTCGAACTTGCCGAACAGATTCTCTCGAAGGGACCGGGCTCCGTAGAAAACTTCACTCAGGGTTATCGCTACGGAGTTTCAGCCAAAGGCCTTGCGTTGGACAGCAAGTCCGCGATCGCCTTCGCGACGAAAATGGCTAGCCCCGCAACCAGCTCCGCCGCCACCGCGACCGACAGTACGGGTGCGGCCAAAAAACGGAACTGAACGTCGTTTTCCAATGGCGCAATCCGGCCATCGAAGCGATGAGCTTGATTTTCTAAGAGCGCTCGCGATCATCTTGGTCATTGTCCATCATCTCGGACGCGTAACTCTCAAGGGTTTTGTTCCTGACTTTTTGAAACAAGGGTGGACTGGCGTGGACCTGTTCTTTGTTATTTCAGGTTTTCTGGTCACGAGGTCCTTTGCTTCATGGCTGGATCACGCCGGAAAGGATGCAAGCCTCAAGGTCCGCTTGCATTTGGCCTTTCGTTATTGTCAGAGGCGACTGGTTCGCATTCTGCCTCCGGCTTGGCTCTGGGCTTTCATTCCGGCTATTGCATCACTTCATTTCAATCGCGGCGGCGGATTCGGATCGCCGTCTGAGCTTCTCAGCGAGGCCCTCGCGGTGGTTCGTTTTCAGTATAACTACTTCGCCGTTTCGACGGGATTTGGGAATATCAGTCATTTCTGGAGTCTTGCGGTTGAAGAGCATTACTATTTGTTTCTTCCCCTTTTTCTGCTGATCATCCACGGCAGAATCAGCCGGATCGCCGGCCTGCTGTTCATTGCGGCGTTGTGCTTCGTGAACCGGGCACATGCGTGGAAAACGGGAGCAGGATTCGGAGAAATCTCCTTTCTGACGCACTTCAGGTTCGACGGCCTCGCATTGGGGAGTATTCTAGGGCTCATGGCCGCTCAGATTCAGCTGTGGTCCAAGACCTATTTGTCTGCTCATGGCCTCTGGCTGAGCATTCGGGTGCTCGTTATTCTGGCAGTAGCCTATCTGTGGATCTCGCCATCACTCTTCGATCGGGATCAGGTGGTTTACTTCGGGTACCTGTCATTTGCGGTGACATCAGCGCTGCTCGTCGCGCTGGCGAGTGCTGGAATGCAAGTGATCCCATGCCCGAGCTATTTCCGAAAAGGATTTGCAGCCATCGGCCGACGTTCATACACGCTTTACTTGATTCATGTGCCGATCATTCTTGCGGTTCGCGAGGGGCGCTACAGAGTTCTCGGAATGGAGCGGACCGTCGCTTGGGAGACCTGGTTTCCCGCGATGACTGAATTGGGCATTTTTCTTGTGGCGTTAGTTGTTCTTACGGAACTGAACTATCGATTACTGGAATCTCCTCTCATCGAGCTCGGAAAGGCGCGTTTTGGCGAATCCAGGCTTTCTTTTGATAATTCGTTTCAAAAGCTGCATGTCTGAGCGGTTTACATTTCTCACGAGCCATGCGCCGCACCGGAACAATCGCCGCGATCACGTTGACCTTGCTCCCGGTGGGGGCTCCTCTGATTCCGTCGCGAAAACGGCGCCAGCACCTCACCCACCCGTCACGTTTTGCGAGGTTTGCTGTTCACCAGGTCCCAGCCCTCAGGTCTTCAGCTCTCGTTCACCATTTACTTCCAAAGAATTGAGCCCATGCTCAATCATGGCCCCGAGAAGTGCCTTGGCTATTTGACTCCTTGGGAAGTTCATTTTAATAAGCCCCCAGAGATCTCCACTCAAAAACTGTTGCACTTCAGATCTAAATCCACCCCCGGGTAATTTAGCTTGCGTTGGCATTGCCCCGATGATATTTCACGCGAACCCATGCGCGCGCGACAACTCTCCTTACTCCCGCCCGGTAAACGAGAACACGGGGGAAACCATTCCAAAGGGATCCGAAAAACCAGGCGGCCAATCGACTTAAAATCCCCCGTTCACCTCGTCATTCGGTCCTCACGCGCGAAGGGGCCGTGGTCCATGCTTCACCCGCGCCATGTCGAGCACATAGATCGGGCGGCGCAAAAGATCGCTCGACGTCACGGCGTGCAGCTCTGGCGCTATTCGAACGTCGGCAACCACTTGCATCTGCTCGTAAAAACGCGGACGCGAACGGGGTTTCAGAACTTTCTCCGCGAACTCACGGGCACTGTCGCCTCGATCGTGACGGGCGCGAAGAAGGGCAACCCCGTCGGGAAGTTCTGGGACAGTCTCGCCTACACGCGGATCGTGACGTGGGGACGTCAACTCGCCAACCTGGAACAATACTTCATCAAGAATCTCTTCGAGGCGGCGGGCCTCCTCACGAGGAGAGCGAAAGCCGCGGGGCTCAGAGTAATTCCACTCGGCGGCTGGGCCGCGCCGCCGTGAGTCCGTTCCTGCCGATCTGGCTACCGCCAGGGGTCTAACCCAGGGAGATACCAGGCAAAAAAGATGCGAGCAGCGCGTGGATATGCGGGGGTCTAGCCTGAACGCGCCAATATTTCCGAGATAGAACGCGCGAAAAGCCCGAAGATCGCGAGAAGCGCAGCCGTTCTTAAACGAAACAAGAACGTATTGTAACTGCAAGAATCGTCGAGCACGCCGTGAGATTTGGGATTTTTGCGCCTTTCGCGGTTTTAGCCCGGAAATATTGGCGCGTTCAGGCGCTGCTCTCGTTGTCGGAGGCCAGAGCGCAACCAGAACGAGTTCGCAGAGCGGCGGAAAAGCTAGCTTCCCCTAAGGAGAAACAGCGGACCAAGTAGGCGAAGGTTCACGGAATTATTCTCATCTAAACGGAGGCTTGGGTCCTAACCGCAAGTTCGGGTTTATGAGCGAATGCCAATTATGCCAGCTCAGAATGAATCTCGGCTTTTCCCGGTTTCGCCAATTGCGCTGAATCGCTGAAGAGAGCTATTGGCAATAGCCGTCCCCCGTGTTACTCGGCGCCTTCGTAGGAGATCGTTTATGAAGAATTTTGCTTTTGGACTATTTTGTATTTTGATGCTTTCAACCGCTTCGTATGCGGAATCCTGCCCCATAAACTCAGGCGATTACGCGCTGGAAAAGTGCTCGAACACGTCTCATTGGATGACGAACTACGACCATTTAATGGTTTCCAACGATTGTTTTGAAAAACCGCCTTATATTAATGTTGTTTGGAATAATAGCAGCAACGAATACAAAGAACGAATTCGCTGGTATTTCAACACATCTGGCAAGCGGTTTAAGCGCAGCCGAAACCTGGGATACTATCCATGTGGTGACGACTCGATCGTTGGAGAATGTTTCTTTAAAGTAGAATACACCGCTACTGGGATAGCAACTTCGGATGGCATTCGGGGAAAGACCAGTCGCATTTTGAAAAAATACGACCCGTTCACTACGGTGCTGGGTGATTTTTTTGGTAGTTGGAAAATAGTAACGGATGGTCACACTTACAGCGAAAAATATTCTATTCACGTATCAGAGGGCGCAATTACTTTCAATATCACCGACGAGTCGGGGACAAACGTTTGCACCTATTTGAAAAAATAGCTAGCAGGCAATAACTCATTATCAATAATGCCCCTCATGCATTGATATGCAATAAGCACTGACTAATGCCCAGTGCAGTGCAGAAACGCGCCGAGGTTTTTCACAATCCTTATAAGACAAACAGAGTGATTGTGACGGTCGTGCAAATAAACAGCACCACGGTTCCATCATTTCGGTCGAACCGATCCGGGTCCGCGATAGAACAGATACCCAAGCTCCACGCCGATTCCCAGGGTTGGTACGACTAGGCTTTATTCCCTGCTCCTCCTGATAGTTCTCCTGGGCCTTTCGAAAATCCAGCTCCTCACAACCCGATCCCAAGTGACCCGAGTGGAAACGCTCGAAAGCCGGCCGTAGCCCGACATAACCGCGCCGCCCGATTCAGGTGCAAACCCAGAGTTGGCAAAAGCGAGTCTTGCCGCTATACGCCCCCTGGGGCACCTCAAATTTTTGCCCAAAGGCCGATGAAACAACAAGCGACCGCTTCTGTTCACAAAGAAAAATGTCGGCAATTCCGCCTCAGATGACGAATATTTTCAGGGCGCGAAGCGAAGCTCTAGCCGCGCGAAACCAACCCTAGCACGCGAAACGAAATCCGAGCCAGGTCAGGACACCAGCCTGAACTCGCCAATATTTCCGAGATAAACGCGCAAAAATCCCGAAGATCGCGAGAAGCGCGGCCGTTCTTAAACGGAACGATACTGAATAGCGGCGCGTTCAGGCTGGCTCAGGTCAGCACAAGCTCAGAACGCCAGTGCCAAAGCCAATCCGGGGGCCAATCTTCCTGAGCCGGGCTCGGCGAAAACCGTCGCGCTCGCGACGGGCGCGTAAATTCGTTTTTTGTAATCACGCTGCTCTTCGGCAACGTCGATCCAATGGTATCTGAAAAAAAGCGGCGCGACCGCGAAAGCGATAGTCGCCCCATCCACTACTTTCGAAAAACTTCCCGGCTCGGCGTTCGAATTCATATAAATCGCGGCGCCCGCGTTGGTCAGAACCGAGAGCCACTGGATCTTTCTCCCCAGTCTCGCAGCGGCGTTGATCCGTTCCTCGGCAATTCGTTCCCGAGTGAGCTGTTCGCGCTGACTCTTTCTCGGAAGGGCGCTCACATCCTGCTGCGCCGACCCATATGGCTGATAGTTCGTCGCCATGAGCGCGGTCGCGGCGAGCCAGCCACCTCCGACCAGAATTCCAGCCCAGCCAGCCCTTTTGTCCGGATCCTTTACCAGATCAGTACTGCCAAACTGCAGAACCCCCGCCGTAAGTGTCGCTAAAGCCGAGACTTGAATAGGAATATGGGTCGTCCAGCGCTTCTGAGTTTCCTTGGCAGCCTCCATTTCCAGGCGATCGCTGGCCCTTGGAGTGACCGATAACTCGGGATACTCGAACTCGGCTCCCGAAACATTTGCCGAGCTAAACACTAGGATAAACACAATGTACTTAAAAATAGCCGGGGCCTTTTTTGTCAGCTGCACAGTAGAAGATCTCCTTGTATTCTTTTATACTCTAACGATCCGAGCTGATTAAACAAGCTGCAATTTGCTCAACTTGCTCAACTTGCCCAACTTGGTATGATTGGAGATTCACATGCACCGCCGCATCGCCAGCACGCGCCTCGTCGCAATCGCTCTTTTCTCGATTTCAATTCCATCCATCAGCTTTGCCGGAGCGCAAGTCGGAACCCTCACTCAAATCGAGGGAGAAGTCGTGGTCTTTTCGAATCCCTCTAAAAGCCTCCAGGCGGAAAGCGATTCCAGGCCGCACGCCCTTTTCGAGGGTGAATACTATTTCTACAACAAAGCGAAAATCGGCGATCGCGTGGAGCAAGGCAACATCCTCAGAACAGCGCTCCAGGGCAAAGCCCGCGTCGTCTTCGATAACGGCGATCAATTCAATGTCGGACCGGGGACTTCCTACCGGGTGTTCTGGAACAAGGATTCGAAAGACGCGAACACCAAAGTCAAACTCATGTACGGAAAACTTCGAGGAATCATCGAAAAGGGCGGCCCAAGAAGCCGGCTTCAGGTCCGAACGAAGGCTGCCACGATGGGCGTGCGGGGAACTGATTTCTACATCGCCGATAACGGGGTCGACGGCGAAACAGAGATTTCGATCATGCGTGGTTCGGTCGAAGTCAAAGCCGATACCCCCGCAGCAAAACCGATTGAAGTGAAATCCGGCTATTCCGCCACCATCGTACCTCCCAAGCCGGTCGAGAAACCTGCCGCCCAACCCGCGGGTGTACAGCCGGTATCCGCCGCCGTCACGCCGTCCGTAGCTGCCGCGCCTTCCGTTGCTGCCGCGGCTCCCGCCCCGCTTGCGCCCGCGGTCGAGCTTCGCAGGACAACCCAGGAAGATCTTCTCGGAGTCCAGAAGGCCTCGTACATGAAGAAAGCCGAATTAACTCCGGCTGCCGCGGAAGCTCTCCCGAAAGAAGTCCTGTTGAAGGTCAAGGACCTCGAAGTCAAAGCGGTTGAAACGACGTTGAATGACGTAAAAACCCACGACCCGAAATTGTACGCGCAGCTTCAGGAACAGAAGGTTCAGGATACGGAACAAATCAATACAAGAGCCGTGGAAGTTCTCTTTAAGGAAGCGCCCAAAGCTCCTCCACGACGCAAGCCTTCCCCGAGCGACCTGGAAGATCTGGAGCGCGGGGCTTATGAGAAATACTTCAGGATCCTTGAATAACTCGGAAAATAACGCGAGTAGCGCGCTCAAGTTATTGATCGCCGATTTTCTGGAATCGCGGCGCATCGATCGCGGTGCCGCGGATAAGACCGTCGAAGCCTATCAACGGGATCTCCATCAGTTCGCGAGCACCCTGCCACCGGCACTCGAGCTCACTGCCATAACTCCGGACCATATCAGCGAGTTCGTCCGGCGTCTGACGGCAGAAGGCCAAAAGCCGTCTTCTATCGCCAGAAAAATCAGCGCGTTCCGGCAGTTTTTCAAATTCTGCTGCCTGGAGCGCGGATTACGCGAGAATCCGGCCGAGAGCCTCAAGGCCCCTTCCCAGATCAAGCGGCTGCCGAAATTTCTGACGAACGAGCAGACTTCCGCCTTGCTCCAAGCAGCCGAAGCCGGGCTGCCCTACCCGACCGCGGGCGGCGAACATCTCCGCTCGCGCGACCGGGCGATGATTTACCTCCTTTACGCCACCGGACTCCGTGTTTCAGAACTCGTGGGACTGACCACCCACCAGCTTGACATAGAAGCCGGCTATGTCCGCGTTACCGGCAAGGGCAATAAGCAGAGGATCACGCCCTTCGCGCCGATTGCCGGCGAACGCGTCGCTGGCTACGTTCGCGAACACCGGGCGGCACTCAATCCGATCGACGACCATCTTTTCGTGAACCGCAGGGGGTTCGCACTGACCCGGCAGGCTTTCTGGAAAACGCTCAAAGCGCTCGCGATCGCAGCGAAAATTCCGATCGCGATTTCTCCCCACGGCATTCGCCATTCCTTCGCGACGCACCTCCTACAGTCGGGGATGAATCTGCGTTCGCTTCAAATGCTTCTCGGCCATTCCGACCTTTCGACGACCCAGATTTACGCCCACGTCACACCGGAGCATCTCAAATCGGCTCACCGCAAGTTTCACCCCCGGGGTGAATAAACTTGTGATACGGACAGAGTAATGGAATCAATCGCCGAGCGCATCCAATTGCTGTCTGTTCAGCTGGTGCCTTTCATCATGGCTGTCGTCTTTCACGAGTTCGCGCATGGTTTTGTCGCTCATCGCTGGGGCGATTCAACCGCCAAGGACGCGGGCCGCCTCACACTGAACCCGGTTCCGCATATGGATCCGATCGGGACGGTTCTTTTCCCCATGATCAACATGCTCTCGGGCATGAACCTGCTCTTCGGCTGGGCAAGACCGGTACCGATCAGTCCCAATCGCTTCAAAAAATACCGGCACGGACTTTTCTGGGTTTCACTCGCGGGTCCCGGGATGAACTTCGCCCTGGCGATCCTCTCGGCGATCGCCTTCTGCATCATTCACCTCACCGTTCCAGAAACGTTTTATCTTTATGATCCGCTTGTATCGATGGCTTTTGTTTCGGTATCCCTGAACTACGCTTTGGGAATTTTCAACCTGATCCCGCTCCCCCCGCTCGACGGGAGCAAGATCATTGAATCGTTCCTCCCCTACGAAGCCGCCCGGAAATATGAATCCATCGCCCAATACAGCTTTTTTATTCTCATGGCGCTTCTCCTGACGGGAACTCTTTCGATTCTCGGATATCCCATCGAATTTCTCTCGAAACTGACGATTTACGTTTTCGCGCGACTCTTCAATTTACCCGGAGCCTCCTGATGACTGAATCAAAGAAAACGATGCTTTCGGCAGTAGCACCCTCCAACCGTCTCACGGTCGGAAACTATATCGGGGCATTGCGCAATTGGGTGAAACTTCAAGACCAGTACGATTGCTGGTTTTTTTCCGTAAACCTTCACGCAATCACCGTAAGACAAGACCCCACGGAATTGCTGGAGCAAACCTATCGCGCGGTGGCCTGCTATATCGCGGCTGGAATCGATCCCAAAAAGGCGACGCTGTTTATTCAATCGCAAGTTCCGCAGCACGCCGAACTCGCCTGGGTCCTGAACTGCTTCACCTACATGGGCGAACTGAGCCGGATGACCCAGTACAAAGACAAGAGCTTGAAGCAGGGACAGAACATTCCGGCCGGGCTTTTTAACTACCCCGTCCTGATGGCGGCCGACATCCTCCTCTATCAGACCGCGCTCGTCCCGGTCGGCGAAGATCAAAAACAACACGTCGAGATCACCCGCGACATCGCCTTACGGATGAACAATCTTTACGGAAAGGACCTGTTCCGAATCCCCGAGGCTTATATCCCGCCCGTCGGCGCGCGAATCATGAGCCTTCAAAATCCTCTCGCGAAAATGTCCAAATCCGACCCGGACCCCAACGGCGCGGTTTATCTCACGGATACGAACGACCAGATTCTAAAGAAGGTGAAGCGCGCCGTGACCGACTCCGGAACCGAAATCACCTATGAAGAGACGAAACCCGGAATCAATAACCTGCTCACGATTCAGGCCGCGATTACCGGGAAAACGATCCCCGAAATCGTGAATTCCTATATCGGTAAGCAGTACGGCCATCTCAAGGTCGACACCGCGAATCTGCTCGTCGAGACCCTCGGCCCCATCCGTGACAAAACGGACGAACTGATGAAGGATCGATCGTATCTACTCCAGGTCCTCGAAGACGGGGCTGAACGGGCGCGTGAGCGGGCGGGGCAGACGCTCAAGGAAGTCTATCGCCGCATTGGTCTTGTTTAACCGGAGTCATGCATGTCCCCGCGATCTTTTCTAGCCCTCGACTTTGAAACCGCCGATATTCGAGCCGAAAGCGCCTGCGCGATCGGACTGGTCAAAGTCACCGATCACCGAATCGTCGGCCGCGAACATTTCCTGATCAAACCGCCGTCAGGGAAATCGGGCCAACGATCAAAAAAGCCTGACTTCATGTTCACCTACATTCACGGGATCACGCGCGCACACGTCGCCGCGCAGCCTTGCTTCGGGGAACTCTGGCCAAAGGTAGCCGGCTACTTCGAGGATATCGACTTCGTCGCCGCCCACAATGCGAGCTTTGATCGCCGGGTGCTGCTGGCTTGCTGCGATCAGTACGGAATCACCCCGCCGAAAGTTCCTTTTTTGTGCACAGTCCAGCTCGCACGCGCGACGTGGGAAATTTATCCGACCAAGCTCCCGAACGTCTGTGAGCACCTCGGCATCGAGCTGAAGCATCATGAGGCTCTCTCCGATGCCGAAGCGTGCGCCCGGATCGTGATCCATGCGCATAAAAAAGCGGAAGCACCGGCTTTCCCGATGCCCCCGCAATAGATACTCAGGTGTTATTCTTTAGGCGCCGCGCGCTGTGCCTTACGTTCCGTTTCTCTTTGCTCGCGCAGTGCCTTACGTTCCGTTTCCATTTTTTCGCGAAACGCCTTACGTTCGGCTTCCATTTTCTGCCGGAAAGCTTTTCGTTCAGCATCCCTGGTCGCGCGTTGCTCGTTCCGTTTCGTACGCCAGACCTTTTCCTGTTCCCGCCTGCTATTCTGGAGAGCTTCCCGGGCGCTCGGATCAGAGGCGTTCTGCAGATCGGCTTCGTACTTCAGTTCGAATTCCCGGCGTTCCTTTTGTAGTTGATCCTGAAACTGACGTTCCTGATTCATCAGATTATCTTCAAATTCCCAACGTTGCTGGCGCTGCTGCTTTTCAAATTCCATTCGCGCATCTTTGAACGCATTGCCGGCTTTTCGTTCATCGGGCTGCTCATCGCCAAAAGCTATGCCCGAGCTCAAAACTATAGCGAAGACAGCCGTCAGAGCAGTCGTTCCAATCAGGCCAATCAGGTGTTTCATTGCGAATCTCTCCCTCGTTAAGATTAATTCATAGTAAGCTGCCCCCTCCGATTCGTGAAATGATTTTCAAATTAATTCGGTGCGTCAAAATAAATCCGAGCACCCGGCTTGCCTTATCGTTTCTCTTGGCTATGATCGGGGGGTTCAACACAGATCAACCGCAGGAGTACTGAATTGGCCACACGTGTTCCCATCACCGTTCGTCTGGACACCTTCGAAGGCCCGCTCGATTTATTGCTTTATTTGATTCAGAGCCATGAGCTAGATGTCTCCAAGGTATCGATCTCGAAGATCACCGATCAGTACCTCTCGTACGTGCGGCTCATGCAGGAACTCAATTTCGACACCGCGAGTGAATTTCTGGTGATGGCGGCCACCCTCCTCCATTGGAAAAGCAAAGTTCTCCTTCCGCAGGAAGGAAAAACCGACGCAAATGGACAGCCGCTTGAGGACGAAGAATTATCCCAAGAAGACCTGGTCAGGCAATTGATCGAGCATCAGCGCTTTCTCGCCGCGGGCGAAAGCCTGGCGCAGCTGCCGCTCCTGGGGGAAGACGTTTTTGTCCGCCAAAACCGTAAACCTCCCGTTGAAAGAGTCTGGAAGGAAATGGACGTCAGCACCCTGACTCTGACCTATCAGGACCTCCTGGTTCGGGCGAGAAAACGCAAGCAGGTCCTGAAAAAGGAAACTGTTTCGCTGACCGACAAAATTGTCGAATTCGGTCACCGGCTCCAAATCGGAAAGCTCACTGAATTGCGAACTCTTCTTTCAGCCGCGCCTTCCCGTCCCGAGATCGTGGTCACCTTTCTGGCCTCACTCGAGCTCGCGCGGCTTAAGAAAGCAAAACTCTATCAGGAAGAAGTTTACCGGGAAATTTATCTCGAATTGCTCGAAAACCTGGCAAACTTCAATGTTCAGCTCGCATCCGGGTTCGAAGCCCCGAAACCCACCGATAGTCCGATGCACGAGGAAATCACGCCATGACCGATCAGAAAATCGTTACTTTCGTACAGGATCCTTTCGGCTTACCGACACTCGAGGTGGCTAAAGCGCAGGAAAGTTCCGAAGACGCTTCCATTCTCGACGAGGAACTCACCGAGGCCGCCGAGCTTCACGCCTGTTCAGAGGAGAGCGCCCAAGAAAACGCGGAGGAGAGCGAAGACGAAATCGACGAAGAGCCACTCACTCTCTCGGACGATACCGTTGAATTCGAGCGGATCGCGCAAGCCCTGAGCGAAGCCGAGGCGGAGACGGCCAAAGCAGCCGCTGACGACCAGGCGTCATCCGCGCCCGCCGAAGAAGAAGACCAGGCCGCGCGTTTAGCCGCCGAAATCGCCGAAGATCGCGCCCTCCAGGAATCCCTGCAATCGGAGGAATCGATGGACGGCGCCCCTGAAATCGACGAAGAACTTCTCGCGGCGCTCCCCAAAAACCCCGCCACTCTCGAACAGGACGAAACGGGTGCTCTCGATCTTCGCGAGCTTGAATCCTGTCTTGAAGCGCTTCTTTTCATGACGGACAAACCGGTTTCGCTCGAACGGCTCCAGGAGCTGCTCGGACCTGATTTTTCGACCGCCTTTTTTCAGGAAGCCATGACATCGCTACGAGACCGCTATAGAGCGCCTCACCACGGGATCGAAATCGTGGAAGTGGCGGGTGGCCTGCAGTTCCGGACGAAGCCCGGCCGAGCCGCGCTGGCAAAGAAACTCGCCAAGGTCACGACTCAGCGCCTTTCAAGCGGCGCGATGCAGACGCTTGCGATCATTGCCTATCGCCAGCCCGCGATGAAAGAAGACGTCGATAAGATTCGCGGCGTCGATTCCTCCTACTTTATCCGGGGACTCCTCGAAAGGAAGTTGATCCAGATTTCCGGGCGCTCAGAGCTGCCGGGACGTCCGATGCTTTACACGACGACCCCCGAATTCCTCGAGCTTTTCGGACTCAAAGATCTGGCGGCGATGCCGTCGCTTCATGAAATCGAAAAAATGATCCCGAGTTCCCAGTCTTCGAATCCGGATTCACCGGATTATGAAGACCCGCGGGTCAAGGAAATGCGCCGGCTGGTCGGACAAATGAAGTCCGACACCAGCACGACGATTCACTACAATCCCCGCGAAGACGAGAAGATCCTTCGCGAGATTCGGGAACGCATCAATTCCATTCCGACCTCGACGCCTTACCTTGAGGAACAGAAGGCAAAAGAGAAGCAGGAAGCCGAGCTGGCGGCAGACAAGCTCGTCGACGAAGCGCCGGTCGAACTGATTCCCGCGGTGCCGCCCGCCGAAGTTTCACAACCAGCCACTGAGCTGAGCAATTGAGTACCGAATGAAAGAACGCGTTCAAAAGATCCTTGCGAAAGCAGGACTCGCCTCCCGCCGAAAAGCCGAAGAACTGATCCAGGAAGGCCTCGTCACGATCAACGGCAAGGTCGCCCAACTCGGGGACAAGGCCGAAATGGGCAAAGATTCCATCAAGGTCAAAGGCAAGTTGCTCCAGCAGCTCGAGCCTCCGGTTTACCTGGCCTTCAACAAGCCAAAAGGCGTGATCTCGATGCTCTCTGACCCGCAGGGCCGCTCGACTTTGGCTGATTTCTTGTCGAAGGTTCACGCTCGGGTCTTCCCGATCGGACGTCTCGACTTCAACAGCGAAGGGCTGCTCCTTCTCACAAACGACGGAAAATTCGCGCAGGACCTGCAGCAGCGCGATACGGTTCCGCGGGTTTATCAGGCCAAGGTGAAAGGTCATCCCGAGCCCGAAGCCCTCGACCGGTTGAGCCGCGGGATGCGGCTTGGGCATCGCCACATTAAACCCCACTCCGTCCGGCTGGTGAATGATTTGGCGAACAAAGCCGTCGTCGAGCTCGTATTCCTGGATTCGGGCGCGATTGACGTAAAAACCCTGCTCGAGACCAAAGGCTTTCTCGTGGACCGGATCGTGCGGACCGCGATCGGACACATCACGCTGAAGGGGCTCCTTCCGGGGCGTTTCAAGTACCTGAAATCGACGCAAACGCAGGCGCTTTTGGACCAGCCTGAGCTCGGGATGCGACGCCTCAAACAGGAAGCTGAAGAAGCCAAGCCAGTCGTTCGTCCCCGTGGGCCGAAACCCGGCGGGCCCAAAAGACCTCCCGTGAAACCGTTGTCTAAGCCATCGGTAAAATAAGCAGAATTTTAAATTGACTTCTCCTCAGGTTCCAGCGTAGATAACTCAACATTATGTCGCGGGGTGGAGCAGCCCGGTAGCTCGTTGGGCTCATAACCCAAAGGTCGTAGGTTCAAATCCTGCCCCCGCTACCATTCGAGAACGCCTGAAGCTAGTCTTCAGGCGTTTTTTTTTGCCCGTTCTCGAATGGTAGCGGGGGCTTTCTCATGCCGCGAGCAGGATGCGAGCGTACCTGAATGATTCGACTCTCGCGCAGGAGCGCGAG